>Ga0180433_10006526_pt1 | contig 15248 bp, 15 predicted proteins | sample SS_ome_8_FD_132980 | JGI IMG/M metagenome (GOLD analysis project Ga0180433, IMG submission 132980) | Hypersaline lake sediment archaeal communities from the Salton Sea, California, USA - SS_1_D_1 metaG | ecosystem: Environmental > Aquatic > Non-marine Saline and Alkaline > Hypersaline >... | reverse complement strand
TATCTTGACGCGAGCGAGTCGAAATCCCCGTGTTTCGTCGCGCTCCCCATGGAGATCTATCAGGACGAAACGGCCGACGCCTACTTCAAGCCGACCAAGATCCTCGGCGCCAGCGCATCTGACGGCCTCGATCAGATCGCGGAGGTCATCAGCGGCCGCGCAGGCAAGACCGTCTTCGTCGCCGACGCCGAAGCCGCCTGGAGTCCCGGGATCGGTGCTGCCCTGCGGGACCTCAGCCTCGCGTTGGACGCCGATGTGTTCCTCGCCCCCTTTTCCTTGGTGTCCATGGCTGACGTCGACGCCGCCAACTACCGCGGGGTTCTGCCGGCAGTGTCGAGCGAGGCCAACGAGGTTCTCTCCGGCTACGACATCGTCATCCTGCTGGGCGAGAAGATCCAGTCGTTTCTCCACCACGAGAAACCCACCCTGCCAGCCGCTCCCACGATCGTGCAGTTCAGCGATGGCAGGACCAGGATTCGGTATGACTGCCCCTTCGACTTCGTGGTACGCGGGGATATCGCCGGCAACCTCTCCGCTCTGCGGAGAATTCTGAACGTCGAACCGCCGCTCGAGCGACCCCGACCGTCGCCGACCCCGGACAACGCGACGCTGCTGTGGCGGATCCTGAACCGTCTTGACCGGGGGACGCCGATCGTCATCGAGGGTTCGTCGCATCAGTCCCAGGAAGAGCAGATCGTGGCCGAACTCCGTTTCCGGGAAGTCTATTTCGAGCCCCGGGGCGGCGCGCTCGGAATGGCGATGCCGATGACGGTCGGAATGTCACTGCACAGCGGTACACATTCGGTCTGCCTGCTCGGCGACGGCGGGAGCATGTACTCCATCCATTCCATCTGGACTGCCGCGCACTACCGCATTCCCGTCGTGTTCATCTGCGTGGTCAACCACGAGTACAAGATTCTCAAGCAGCTCTGGAAGCTTCAGGTTCCCGACAGCGACCCCGAGAGCTACCGGGCGAGTATGGATCTGACCGATCCGGAGGTGGACCTGCATGCGATCGTGCGTGGCTTCGGGGGCAGGGTCGACCACGCGACCTCCGAGAACTTCGAACACGTGCTCGCCGAGGCCTTCGGGCACCGGGGACCCACGTTCATCACCGTCGACGACACCGACCTCGGCAGTGACGCGGGCGCAGGCCCGGCGTGAACGGACGCGGTCATGGGATGCCCGTCCCGCCGTCGGGGCGGGTGCCCCTCAGTCGGCCAGCCGCACGACCCCCGATTCGCCGTCGAGCACGATGCGGTCCCCGGTCCGGAAAACCCTTGTGGCGGTTCGGGTGTTGACCACCGCCGGCAGGCCGTACTCGCGGGCCACCACCGCGCCGTGGGACACCGCGCTGCCGATATCGGTCACCAGTCCGGCGATCAGGCTGAAGTAGGGGGTCCAGCCGACGTCGGTGATCGGCGCCACCAGGATCTCGCCGCGCTGCAGGTCGGCGGCCTCGTCGAGGGTGCGCACGATCCGCGCGACGCCGGTGACCCGCCCGCGGCTTACCGGGGCCCCGCGGACCACACCGTCGGCGCCGTCGGCCGGGGTGTCCAGGTCGAGCCGCTCGGGCTCGCCCTGGAAGACGTCCGGGAACTGGTAGCTCTCCTGGCGGCCGAAGGCCTCCCGGCGGGCCAGTGCGACCGCCGCCAGGCCCGTCTCGCCGCCCCGGGCCAGTCGCCCGAGTTCGTCGTGGGTCAGGAAGAACACCGCGTCGGGGTCCGGAAGCAGTCCCTCGGCCACCAGCAGCGCCGCCAGCGCGCGGTAGGCCGCCTTGAATCCGGTGGTGACCGCGACCAGTCCCGACTTCGTCTCCTCGCGGGAGCGGACGGCCCGTCGGGCCATCGCGGCCAGCAGCGCGACGGCGCGGCCGCTCTCGGGGGCGCGCGGGGTCGCGGTGCGCCCCGAACCGCCCTGGCGCAGCGAGACCTGCAGTGAGCGGATCACCGGCAGCGGGTCGTGCCGCCATTCGGGCTGGCGCAGTTCCAGTTCCTTGATGGCGCGGTGGCCGTGGCGGTGCAGATAGCTTTCGAACTCCGCCCGGGCGGCGCCGGCTGCCGGGGACCGCAGCCAGGCCAGCGCCGCCTCCGGGTCGGCACGCACGAACGACTCCTGTCCGTCGGGGTGGGCGACGATCCGCTGCCCGATGCGTTCGGCGCCGGCGATGATGTCGGCGCTCTCGACGTCCTCGGCTCCGGCGAGCAGCGCCGCCACCGTCGCGTGGTCGGCCTCGTTGGCCTCGCGTCCCCCCGCGACCACCCCCAGCAGGGTCGGGGCGAGCGCACCCGATCCGCCACAGGAGATCAGGCGGTAGTGCATGGCGTTGTGGATGGCCGGTAACCGGCGGTCGATCTGTTCCCATGCGGTGGAGGCGGTTTCGGCCTCTCCGAAGCGCAGTTCGGCGACGAGGCGCTTCATTTCCCGGCGCGCCCGTGGCTGACTCAGGAGGTAGCGCAGATAGCGGACGCCGTTGGCGCTCCGGCGCAGCCGTGACGGTGGTTGCCCACCGCGGATGGTGAACTCGGTGACCGGCCGCCCGCACACCGAGAGGGCCAATTGCTCGGCGCTGGACCCGATCGCGTGCGTGACGGTCTCGCTCATGGTGCTCAGGTTCAGGAAGAGGTGCCCGGAGTTCATCATCAGGAACCGCATCTGCGGGAGGATCGCGTCCTGGATGCCCACTTCGACGTGCATCATCTGCATGCCGACGTCGATGCTGCGGGCGGTGAAGGAGTAGGACAGCGGAGTGCAGGCTCCCGGGAACATCTCACCGACGTTGCACCGGGTGTAGACGTGCGTCGGGTCGGTGATCGGGGTGTCCAGTTCGTTGGGGTCCGGCGGCAGCTGGGTGATCGGACGGGCTTGCAGCCAGTGCACCTCACCGTCGGCGTCGACCGCCCACTCCAGGTCCAGCGGGTGTCCCACGGCCGCTTCGGCGGCCAGCGCGGACGCGAACAGCCGGCGCCGGAGGGGGTCATCGAGAATCGCCGCGGCACCGTCGATCTGGGCCTCCCGGGTGTCGCCGCGGCGGTCCAGGACGTAGTGGTCGGGGGAGGCCTGCCCGCTGACCAGCGCCTCGCCCAGCCCCCGGACGGCGTCGATGACGACGCGGTCCCGGCGTCCGGAGACGGGGTCGGCGGTGAACAGCACGCCTGCGCACACCGCGGGGGCCATCGCCTGGACTACCACCGACATCGCCGGCGCGCCGGTCTGCTCACCGCTCTGCCGGCGGTAGGCGACGGCCCGGGCGTTCTGCAGCGAGTCAAGGCAGCGCTCGACGGCTTCGTTGAGGGCGTCGATGCCGGTGACGTCGAGCACCGTCTCGTACTGGCCGGCGAAGCTGGCCTCGGCGGAGTCCTCGCCCAGCGCCGAGGAGCGCACCGCCACCGGACCGGAGCCCAGCTCGGCGTAACGCTCGGCGAGGTCGCCGGGCAGGTTGCCCGGACTCGCCCCGACGATCACGAAAGCCGGTGGGACCCGCAGGCCGAGTGCGACGAGCTTGGCCAGGCCTTCGGCCTTCCCACCGACCGCGGCGTCGCCGAGTTCGTCGAGGTTCAGGATGGTGGGCGCGTTCACCGATACCGGCCTCCGGCCACAGCGCTTCCGAGGTCGTCGGGGCTCAGGTCATAGTCGTGCAGACCGCACTTCTCATGGAGTTTGCGGTACTCCCGGAAGCGTCCCGGAAACAGGAAGGGTGTGCGTCCCATGGCGTCCCGGTAGTAGCTGCTGCACGACGGCGAGGCCCAGGAGTAGCGCCCGAAGCGCGGCGCCAGCCAGTCGTTGTAGGCGCGGTTGACCGCCGGCTTGACCGACAGTGAACGCACGCCGGCGGCCTGTTTGGCGGCCAGCAGACCCACGATGGTCGCGATGTTGCGTTCGACGCTGCGGAAATAGGGCGCGTCCAGCGGAAGGCCGTTGGGGCCGGCGGCGAGGAAATAGTTCGGGAAGTGCGGAACCGCAATGCCTTTGAAGGCTCCCAGGTCCCTTGACATGGCCTCGGCGAGGCTCTCGCCGGTCTGGCCGACGACGTCGATGCGGTCGAAGTCCAGGATGCGGTAGCCCGTGCAGAAGATGATGACGTCGGCGTCGATCTCGCGGCCGCTGGTCGTGGTGATGCCGGCCGGGCGCACCGCGCGCAGTCCTTCGGGGACCAACTCGACGTTATCGCGCAGCAGAGCCGGGTAGAAGTCGTCGGAGACCAGGCCCCGCTTGCAACCGTAGGGATCGGCGGGTGTCAGAGCGGCGCGCAACTGCGGGTCGGGGATCGCACGGTCGATGAACTTGCGGGCGCGGGACTCGAACTGCCTGGCCCGGTTGTGGCCCAGGGTGGCGGCGTCGTGGACCAGGCTCATCAGGAACTCCTGGACGGCCCGGATGACCCGCATCGTCACGGGGAACCGGCGCCATCGGTCGCGCTGGGCAGTCGAGTAGAACCTGCGGCCGCGCGGCATGATCCAGTTCGGTGAGCGCTGCAGCACGATGAGCGCCCCGGCGACCTTCGCCACCTCCGGAACGATCTGCACCGCACTGGCCGCCGATCCGACGACCACCACGCGCTTCCCGGCCAACTCGACACCGTGATCCCATCGGGTGGCGTGGAAACTCGCCCCCTCGAAGTCGTCGATACCCCTGACGTCGGGGTAGCGGGGTGTGTGCTGGTTGCCCATCGCATTGATGACCACGTCGAACTCGAAACGGGCCCCCGCGGTGCTCTCCAGGATCCAGATGCCGTCATCGCGGTAGCGGGCGCCGGCGATGCGGGTGTTCAGCGTGATGTGCGGGGTGAGCCCGAACTCCCGGGCGCAGGTCTGCAGGTAGGCCTCGATCTCGGGTTGCTCGACGAAGTTGGCGCTCCAGTCGGGGTTGGGCCGGTAGGAGAACGTGTAGGCATGGGCCCAGACGTCGCAGGCCAGGCCGGGATAGGAGTGCAGGTGCCAGGTGCCGCCGACGGCGTCGGTGGCCTCGAAGATGGTGAAGTCGGTGAAGCCCCGCGCGAGCAACTCGTGGCCTGCGGCCAGACCCGCGGGCCCGGCGCCGATCACCGCGACCCGTAATCCGTCGTGGGCCGGTTCGCCGCCGGGTCCTGCCATCCGCTAGTCCACCTCGGTCAGGGCGGGCAACTCCCGCGTCCGCAGCGCCTCGTAGCGGTGCCGGAGTTGCTCGGTGTGACTCGCGAGGTCTCCGATCATCGGGGTGCTCGATTCCGGCGGGTAGGGGAAGTATCGATTCACAGTACAAACATCCACCAGCGGCATGGCCGGATCGGGCGGCCCGATCAGACGCCGGGCTTGGTCGCGCGGATGAAGGCCGAGCGGACGACTCCGTCGATCCCGTCGATGGCGGCGCGCAGGTCCAGACCGGCCGGAATGTCCTCCGGTGACAGCGTCTCGGCCAGGGCCTGCAACTCGGTGCGGCCGAAAACGCTCGTCGGTTCGATGCTGATGTCGGTGAACCCGGCTGCGGCGAGCCCGGCGATGGCCTCCTGATCGGTCAGCGCGCCGGCGACGCAGCCGGTCCACAACGTCATGACGGATTCGATCGTCGCGGGCAGTCGTCGGGTGAGCACGACATCGGAGATGGCGAACCGTCCACCGGGTGCCAGTACGCGGAAGGACTCCCGGAACACCCGGTCCTTGTCCGGGGACAGGTTCACCACGCAGTTGCTGATGACGACGTCGACCGCGCCGTCGGGTAGGGGGACGTCCTCGATGCTGCCGAGCAGGAACTCGGCGTTGTCGATGCCGGCCTCGGCCTTGTTGGCGTTGGCCAGGTCGAGCATTTCCGGGGTCATGTCCAAGCCGTAGGCCCGCCCGCCGGGAGCGACCCGGCGGGCGGAGAGCAACACGTCGATACCACCGCCGGAACCCAGATCCAGCACCACGTCGCCGGGACGCAGCTCGGCCAGAGCGGTGGGGTTTCCGCAGCCCAGCGAGACGGCGAGCGCGGCCTCGGGCAACTCGGCGCACTGGCCCTCGCCGTACTGCGACCGGCCGAACACCCCGCCGGCGGAGGCATCCGCCGGCCCCGGTGAGGGGGGACCGCAGCAGGTGGCGGCCGCGGCCGCGGTGGCATAGCGATCGCGGACCGCGGAGCGGATCGCGTCGGCGTCGTTCGTTGCGCTCATCGGGTCTCCAGGTCGGGGTGTGTCGTGCTGACGGGGAATCGGCGCCGCAGCGCCAGGGCGACGTAGACCAGTCCGACCAGCACGGGGACTTCGATGAGGGGTCCGACGACACCGGCCAGAGCCTGACCGGAGGTGGCGCCGTAGGTGGCGATGGCCACCGCGATGGCCAACTCGAAGTTGTTGCCGGCGGCGGTGAACGCCAGCGTCGTGGTGCGCGGATAACCCAGCCCCAGAGCGGCGCCGAGCGCGTATCCGCCACCCCACATGATCGCGAAGTAGGCCAGCAGGGGCAGTGCGATGCGGGCAACGTCCCAGGGCCGGTGGGTGATCTGATCACCCTGCAGCGCAAAGAGAATCACGATGGTGAACAGCAGGCCGTAGAGAGCCCAGGGGCCCACCCGCGGCAGGAATCGCGTCTCGTACCACTGCCGGCCCTTGGCGCGCTCGCCGAGACGCCGCGACAGGTATCCGGCCAGCAGGGGATGCCGAGGAAGATTAGCACCGACTTGGCGATCTGCCAGGGAGAGGTGTCGATGCTGGTCTGCGGCAGCCCCAACCAGCCCGGCAGCACCGAGAGGTAGAACCAGCCCAACACCGCGAACATGACCACCTGGAAGACCGAGTTCAGCGCCACCAGCACGGCGGCGGCCTCCCGGTCCCCGCAGGCCAGGTCGTTCCAGATGATGACCATCGCGATGCAGCGCGCCAATCCGACGATGATCAGCCCGGTGCGGTACTCGGGCAGGTCCGGCAGCATCAGCCAGGCCAGGGCGAACATCAGTGCCGGGCCCAGCACCCAGTTGAGCAGCAGAGAACTCACGAGCATCGCGCGGTCGGAGGTGACGGTGTCGAGGCGGTCGTAGCGGACCTTGGCCAGCACCGGATACATCATGATGAGCAGGCCCAGGGCGATGGGCAGCGAGATTCCGTCGATCTGCACCTTTTCCAGGGCCGTGTTCAGTCCGGGCAGCCAGCGGCCCAGCAGCAGCCCGGCCGCCATCGCCAGGCCGATCCACACCGGCAGGTAACGGTCCAGGGTGGACAGCTTTCCCGCCACCGGGTCGTGCTGGTCGGCCGTCGCGGTCATCGGGCACCGCCGCCGGTCACGGTTCCGGGCAGCAGTTCGGTGATCAGGTCCTCGACACGGGCTTTGATCTGGTCGCGGATCGGGCGGACTGCCGCGACGCCCTTGCCGGCCGGGTCCTCCAGCACCCAGTCGCGGTAGCTCTTTCCGGGGAAGACGGGGCAGGTGTCCCCGCAGCCCATGGTGATGACGACATCGGAGTCCCGGACCGCGTCGGTGGTCAGGATCTTCGGGCTTTGGGCGGCGATGTCGATGCCGACCTCGGCCATGGCCTCGACGGCCGCGGGGTTGACCGCATCGGCCGGCGCGCTGCCGGCCGAGCGGACCTCGATGGCCCCTCCAGCCAGTGCGGTCAGGAAACCGGCCGCCATCTGGGAGCGTCCGGCGTTGTGGACGCAGACGAACAGCACCGACGGTCTGTGGCTCATCGGCAGGTCCGTTCGGTTGCCGCTGCGGTCATGGGGTTGTCCGCGACCTGGGCGAGGATGGCCGACAGGTGCTGCAGTGCGGCGGGGACGACCCGGTAGTGAACCCAGGTCCCGCGCCGTTCGCAGTCCAGCAGGCCCGCCTCGCGCAGCGTCTTGAGGTGATGGGAGATCGTCGGCTGGGACAGGTCGAAGGCCGCGGTGATGTCGCAGACGCAGCACTGGCCGCCGTCGTGGCCGGCGATCAGGCTCAGGATGCGCAGCCGCACCGGATCGCTGAGGGCTTTGAACCTCTTGGCCAGGGCGCCCGCCCCCTCTGCGGCCAGGGGCGCACCCGCCCGCGCGGCGCGGCGCGGAACCTCCGGGGCCTGTATCGACATCCGTCAATATTGATACTCGTCGATGTACGCCGTCAATGCCGTTCATCCTGCGGTCTTGCTATGTTCACCCGGGATTCATCGTGGATCCGCCCGATTCGGCCCCCGGGAGACGCCGTGGACACCGCCGTGTTCAGTGCCGTGGTCATCGCCATCGGGTTCGCGCTGTCCTTCGCCCTGACCAACGGGTTCCACGACGCGTCCAACGCGATCGCCACCCTGGTGGCGACGCGGGGTGCGACCCCGGCTCAGGCGGTCCTGCTCTCGTCGGTGTTCAACATGGCCGGCGCCATCTTGCTGGGCACCGCCGTGGCCGACACCATCGGCGGGATCGTCACCGTTCCGCAGGGCCAGATGGTCGCCGTGGTCGGGTCCGGACTTGCCGGGGCGACGGCGTGGAACCTGCTCACCTGGTGGCTGGGCGTGCCGTCGTCCTCCGGGCACGCGCTGGTCGGTGGGCTCGCCGGCGCGGCCGTCGTCAACGGAATGCTCGGCGGTGGGGGCGGTCTGGAATCGGTGAACTGGGGTGGCGTGGCGGGCTGGCATCCGACCGGGGTCATCGGGGTCCTTGTCGCGCTGCTGATCTCGCCCTTGGCCGGATTCGCCGTCGCGCTGGTGGGGGTCCGAGTGTTGCGCGGGGCCGCCCGCCGCTGGACCGACCGCTGGACCACCCCGGTGCGCGGCGCCGGGTGGGTGGCCGCCGCCGGATTGTCGTTCAGCCACGGCGCCAACGACGCGCAGAAGGCCATGGGCGTCATCGCCGTTCTGCTGCTGGCCTCCGGGCGGTCGGACACCATGGCGGTCCCGCTGTGGGTGAAGGTCCTCAGCGGCGCCGCCCTGACCCTGGGGACCGCGCTGGGCGGCTGGCGGATCGTGAAGACCATCGGCCGGCGGATCTTCAGCCTCACCCCGATCGACTCGCTGTCCAGCCAGGCGTCCTCGACCGCGGTGATCCTGAGCGCGTCCTTGCTGGGCGCTCCGGTGAGCACCACCCAGGTGGTGGCGTCCTCGGTGGTCGGCGTCGGCGCGGGCCGCCGGCGTTGGCGGCACGTGCGCTGGCGGATCGTGCGTGAGATGGGAGTCGCCTGGCTCGCCACGATCCCGGGAGCGGCCGCGCTGGCGGTCGGAGTGCTACTCGGATGGAGAATGCTGTGAGGCGCGGATTGCGATGAGGCCGAGAGGAAGTCGCTGGTTTCTGCCCGAAGCTCCCGACGTCGTGGCCATGTTGAGGGCCCAGGCCGAGGTGACGCTGCGGGGTGTGCGGGCGTTCGCCGAGTGGGCGGCGGGCGACTCGGCGCGCGCCGAGGATGTGCGCCGGGCCGAGCACGAGTGCGACCAGCTCCGCCGAAGGCTGGTCGATGCGGTGCGCGGCGCGTTCACCACGCCGATGGAGCCCGAGGATCTCTTTCAGCTGTCCAGGGACCTGGACAAGGTGATCAACGGCGCCAAGAACACCGTGCGGGAGTCCGAGGCCATGGGGTTCCCGCCGGACGCGGCGCTGGCCGAGATGGCCGCTCTGCTCGCCGAGGGGGTCGAACAGCTCTGCCGGGCTTTCGGGTCACTGGGCGGCGGGGGAAGCAGGTCGGCTGACCCCGCGACCGAGGCCGCCGACGCCGCGGTCAGGACCCAGCGCAAGCTGGAGCGCATCTACCGCCGGACCACCGGGGAACTGCTCAGATCCGCCGACCTCCGGGTCGTCGTCGCAAGCCGGGAGCTGTACCGGCGGGTCGCCAACGTCTCCGACGACATCGTCGAAGTCGCCGACCGGATCTGGTACTCGCAGGTCAAGGAGACCTGACGGCCGGGGTCGCCGGTCGGTCTGCGCCCGGCGTTCCCGACCGAATACTGTCCCGCCTATGACTAGCGCAGGCAACGAACAACCCGTCGTGGCCGGTGTCGACGGATCGGAGAGCGCCCTGGGCGCGGTGCGGTGGGCCGCCGCGGTCGCCGCCGGGCGGGGACTCCCGTTGACGCTGCTGCACGTGATTCCCAGGCTGGAATGGCATTTCGCCGGCGGCGAGGTGACCGAGGACGCCGGCGGTGGCGGCGACGCGGTGCTGGCCGCGGCGGAGACGGCCGCGCGTGCGGCCCACCCGGATCTGGTGATCGGCACAGAAGTCAGCAAGGGCTCGGTGGCGACGATCCTGGCCGAGGCATCCGAGTCGGCCCGGTTGCTGGTGGTGGGCGCGGGGGCGCCCGACCACCCCACCCTGGGCGGGCACGTCATCCGGATCACCCATCAGGCCCGGTGTCCCGTGGTGGTCTGGCGGCCTCCGGTCGCCAGGCGGACCGGCAAGCCCCTGCCGGTCGTGGTGGGTGTCGACGAGTCCGAGGAGTCCGCCCGGGCGCTGGCGGCGGCGTTCGACACCGCCCGGACCCTGGGTGCGCCGCTGACGGTGGTGCACATGTGGGAGATCACCGCCGCGGTGGGCATGGGCGATCTGGGCGGCCAGGGGAACATGGACTGGCAGTTGCTCGACGTGTTGCAGTCCCGGCAACGTCAGCGGATGGAGGAGATGGTCGAACCGTTGGCCAGGCAGTATCCGAAGGCCCACGTGACCGAGGTGTTCCGGGACATCAGTCCCACCAAGGGGCTCGTCGAGCTGTCGGGAGACGCCCAGTTGGTCGTCGTCGGCAGCCACGGCCGGGGCAGGCTGGCGGCGTCACTGCTGGGCTCGGTGAGCCAGAACGTGATCCATCACGCCGAATGCCCGGTCCTGGTGGTGCGCTAGCCGGACAGCGGCCGCCGACCATGACCGACTACGCCGCCGAATACCTGCGCCTCGTCGCCGGGCTGCTGCAGCGGGTGTCCGACGAGCAACTGCCCGCCATCGCCGCAGCCGCCGGCCGGATCGCCGACTGCATCGCCGGCGGCGGGCTGCTCCACGTTTTCGGGACGGGACACTCCCAGCTGCTGGCCGCCGAACTGTTCTACCGCGCCGGCGGGTTGGTGCCGGTGAACGCGATCTTGGACCTACCGCTCTCGGTGATGGTCAGCGCCCGCCGATCCACCTGGCTGGAACGGGTCGCCGGCTACGCCGAGCAGGTGCTGCAGGACGAGCCGGTGCGGGACGGCGACGTCGTCCTGGTGGTCTCCAACTCCGGCCGCAACGCGGTGCCCATCGAGATGGCGCTGGCGGCCAAGTCGCGCGGGGCGACCGTGCTGGCGCTGACCTCGGTGCGGTTTTCCGGGAATGTCGACTCACGCCACCCCAGCGGGATGAAGCTGATGGACTGCGCCGACGTGGTGTTGGACAACTACGGCGCCGACGGCGACGCGGCGGTGCGGATTCCGGGGTGCCCGACCGCGGTGTCGGCCACCTCGACAGTGGTCGGCGGCGCGCTGCTGCAGGCGCTGAGCGCGGCCACGGTCGCGGAGTTGCAGCGCCGGGGCATCCGTCCGCCGGTGTGGCAGAGCGCCAACGGGGAGGCGGGTGACCGTGCCAATGCCGCCTACATCGCCGAGTATCAGGGCCGGATCACTCGGTTGTAGCCCGAACCCGGTCCGGCCGCGACAATTCCCGAACGGAGCTCCCATGGAGTTGGAGGTCATCGGATTCGACCTGGACTCGTGCCTGGTCGCCGAGCGGTACGGCGCCGACCGGATCGAACTGTGCGCCAACCCCCACGAGGGCGGAACCACACCCTCCCACGGGATGATCGCCGTCGCGCGCGCCGCAGTGACGATCCAGCTGTTCCCGATCATCCGGCCGCGGGGCGGTGACTTCCTCTACACCGATCTGGAGTTCCGCGCGATGCTCGCCGACATCCGGGTATGCCGTGAACTGGGCTGCGACGGGGTGGTGATCGGGATGTTGCGCGAGGACGGCAGCGTCGACGTCGGCCGGTGTTCGGAGTTGGTGGCCGAGGCAGGCCCCATGCAGGTGACCTTCCACCGGGCCTTCGACCGGGTGCGGGATCCGATGGCCGCCCTCGAGGACGTCATCGGACTGGGTTGCGCGCGCATTCTGAGCAGCGGGCTGCGTCCGGACGCCGAATCGGGCGCCGGGATGCTGCGACGTTTGGTCGACGCGGCCGGGAACAGGATCACGATCATGCCCGGCTCGGGGGTCAGGTCCACCAATATCGCCGGACTGGCACAGGCGACCGGCGCGCGGGCTTTTCACAGTTCGGCGCGGGCGGATCGGGCGTCGCTGATGCGCTATGCCAATCCGGGGATGGACGAGAACCTGACCTCGGTCGTGATCGACGCCGATGAGGTGGCCGCGCTCAGGAGGATTCTCGACGAAGCGCCGCCGCGACCAGATGGGCCGACAGCGCGGCCACGGCGAAGACGATGAACAGCCACGCCGGCGGGCGGGCCAGTTCCCACACGAACAGCGCCGCCCACAGCCAGCTGCGCTGGGTGACGGCGAGCACCGCCGCGGCCGCGGCAAGTGATACCGCCGGAACGCTCACGTGCAGCGGAGTCCAGGCGTTGACCGAGAACGCCACCACCGATCCCAGGGCCGCCCCGGTGGCCAGCGCCGGGGTGAGCATGCCGCCCACCGCGCCGGCCCGCAGGTAGAGAGCGGTCAGCAGAGGCTTCAGCAGCAGCACGGCAGCCGCTGAGATCAGGGTGAGGCCGCTGCCGATGCTGACGGTCAGCACGCTCTTGCCGTTGCCGGGCAACTCCGGGAAACGGTGGGAGAGCAGGCCCACCGCGAGGCCGGCCGCGGCGATTGCCGGGATCAGCAGCCATGAGTCGCCGACCCGGTGGGTCCGGGCGTGGTCCATCATCCGGTTGAAAACGGTCCCGACCGCCACCGCCAGCGGGGCCAGCAGGACGGCGAAACCGGTGAGCAGGTAGGACAGTTCAGGATCCGGCCAGTGCAGGGGCACCTCGAGATGGGTCACGGGTGCGGCCACGGCGGTCGCCAGACTCGAGGTGATCAGCGCGGTGCCCACGATGCGCAGGCTCCACCTGCGCAGCAGGATCTGAACGGCGAACAGGGCGCCGCCGACCGGGACGCTGTACACGGCCGCCAGTCCGGCCCCGGCTGCGCAGGCCAGCAGTATTTCGCGGTCCTCGGGCGTCAGTGACCACCGCGAGGTCCCGGCGTCGCCGAGCGAGGCGGCCAGCTGACGCGGCGCGCCCTCGCGGCCCAATGACGCGCCGGTGCCCACGGTCAGCACTTGGAGCGCCGCGTCGATGGACAGCGTCCGCCGCGGAAGCGGCGCCCCGCTCATGATGGCCTCCGACAGCCCTGGCACCGTGGCGCGTCGCCTCAGCAGCCACCAGCCGAGCCCGGCCAGCGCACCACCGACTGCCGGCCCCAGGGTCCGCCGGATCCGGCTCGCGTCGCTGACCCCGTCGAGCAGCGTGCCGAACCGGTAGTGATAGGTGAGGTGCTCGATGAGGTGCAGCAGCAAGGTCGTCGCGGCGCCGGCCAGCCCGGCCAGCAGACCGACCGCCATCACCGAGCACGCGAACTCCAGATGGCGGCGGCTCACACGTAAATCCCGGATCCGATCAGGTGGCCGCCGGGGCGGCGGCGGGAGACGCTAGCCTATCCAGAGCCGCCGGGGACCAACACCGGACGGGAAATGCCACGGAGCCGGGTGCCCTCGTGATCGACATGCCCCGAGTGGACAAAGCTGATGCCGTTTCGTAACCTAATCGAGACCTAAAGCAGTTTGGGCAGTGTTCGACCGCGGCGTCGACGGCAGTCAAAGGATCGCTCTGGTGAAGTTTGACCTCCGGTGTGCACGGAAGTCCCTTGCGGGCAGGCGCGCTGTCGCCGTGGTCGGCGCGATGACTGCGCTGGCTGCTCTCTGGGGCGGTGCCGCACAGGCCGAGCCCGGTCAGGACGCGCTGAAGAACCTCACCGAGCTGTCCCGGCAGGCCGAGCAGCTCACCGAGACCATCCAGGCCGCCCAGCGAGATCTGGACGACAAGCTGCGCCAACTGGGTGAGGCCGACGCCCGGCACGCCGCCGACCTGGCCGCGCTCGAGGCGGCGCAGGGTCAGCTCGACGCCTACCAGGGCAGGGTCGACACGTTCCTGGCCTCGATGTACATGGGCGGTCGCACCGACGAGGTGACGGCGGTACTGACCGCATCCTCGCCGGCGAGCCTGATCGACAAGATGTCCGTGCAGCGGGTGCTCGCCGCGGACATGTCCCGGCAGATGCAGGGTCTTCGCCGGGCGCACAAGCAGGCCCAGACCATCCAGGTCGCCTCAGCGGTCTCCATGGTCGAGGCCAGGGCGGCGGCCGACGCCGCCGCCGCGGTGCGTGCCGACCTGCAGGACAAGCAGGCCCAGCTGCGCAGGCAGATGGACGAAGCCGCCGAGCAGGCCGTGCTGAGCGCCCCGCCGGCGGCGGTCATGGTGGCCCTGGGCTACGCGGCACCCATCCCCACCGTCGGGATGGGCGGACTGGTCCCCAACGCGCGCCGGCTGGTGGCCTACATCATGGCCACCTACCCCGGCGTCCGGTCCATCGGCGGTGTCCGCGCCGACCCGCTCCCCGACCACCCCAGCGGCCGGGCCATCGACATCATGCTCTCCGATATGGCCCTGGGCGACGCGATCAATGCCGACATCCAGCGCCAGGCCGCACGCTTCGGGGTGTCCTACACCATGTGGCGGGTGGCGGCCCACTTCGACCACATCCACGTCACGGTTTTCTGATCGGCCCCACGGACCCGGTCAGGCGTCCGGTGGGAGGGTCAGCACCGACGTGACCGCATCCGGATCACCGGCGTGGGAAGCGGCGAGCACGGTGAGGTCGCCCGCCTCCAGTGTGAAGTTCCCGGATCTCCAGCGCTGTACGGGCCGCAGCGAGCAGTTGATGGCGATGCGCTCGCAGACCCCCGCGTCGAGGTGGACCGACCGGAATCCGACAAGGTGGTGAACGGTGCGGCCGGTGTCGGCCGGTCGCGCGGCGTAGATCTGCACGACATGGCGGCCGGGCCGGACCCCGGTGTTGGTGACGGTGACAGCGGCGGTGAAGCCCTCGCGGTCCACACCGCTTACGTCTAGGCCGGAGATCGCGAAGGTGGCATAGCCAAGGCCGAACCCGAACGGGTAGGCGGCCGGCACGCCGTCGCGGTCCAGTTTGCGTTGTCCCCACCAGCGGCCGTAGCGGACGCGGTCGGCGGACCAGTCGACCACCGGCAGATCGGTCTGACGGTGGGGGATTGCCACCGGCAGCCGCCCGGCCGGTTCGGCGTCGCCCAGCAGGATGTCGGTGATGGCGTGGCCGCCCTCCATGCCGGGATACCAGGCCAGC
>Ga0180433_10006525_pt1 | contig 15252 bp, 13 predicted proteins | sample SS_ome_8_FD_132980 | JGI IMG/M metagenome (GOLD analysis project Ga0180433, IMG submission 132980) | Hypersaline lake sediment archaeal communities from the Salton Sea, California, USA - SS_1_D_1 metaG | ecosystem: Environmental > Aquatic > Non-marine Saline and Alkaline > Hypersaline >... | reverse complement strand
GGCCCCTTGAATTATCGCGATAATTGGCTGGTTAGTTTTTCTCATCTTCATGATAATTTGACCCACCCGATCTTGCCCATAAATTTTCCTTTTAATAACTTCGGGAGCATTTAAATAATAAAACTTTTTATATTCATCGGGAATCTTTCTCTTCTGCGAGAGGGGGGCTTCTTTTAAATCTAAGCCTGCGCAAAAAACTCTCCCTTCGCCCCTTAATATGATGACTCGACAATCCAAATTCACCATCAAAGAATCAAGCACATGATTTAAATCCTCCATCATCTGGAAAGTCATTGCGTTTAGCTGATTAGGCCGGTTCAGAGAAATAATGCCAATTCCATTCTCTCGTAATTCCAATTTGAGGGTTTCATACTCCATATTATCTCACTTGTAGATGTAATTGTTATGATTATAAAAAAATTAGTATTTTCTGGAAATTTAATATTTAGTTTTAGTTGAAGATTAAGAAAATTTATGCTAAACAATAATGTTCAGCGTTCATGTACAGAATATCATTAAAAAGAGATGAGATATTTTACACTAATAAGAAGAAAAAGATTTGAAGCATAATATGGCGAATAAAGAATTATTAATTACGGGTACGGATGGATTTGTAGGGGGTTATCTGAAAGATTATTTTTTAAAAGAAGGTTGGGACGTATATGGTACCGTTTTTAATATGAGAGAACCTGAAAAGAATGAGTGCATCGTAAACTTTTGTCTTGATGAAGACTTTGAGAAGATCCCTGAAAAAAATTTTGAGATTATAATTAATGTGGCAGGCGTCGTAGATCAAACCCTTCCTAAAGAATTAATGATGGATATTAATGCGGAAGGTACGCGCAGAATGGCTGAATGGGCAAAAAGACATGAATGCAAGCATTTTATCCAGATCTCCTCTGTGTCTGCCTATGGGTTTAAATTATTAGGCGAAAATAGAACCGAAAAAGATACTGCTAGAAATAAAGGTATCTTTGGAGTCAACTATAGCAAATCAAAAGCACAAGCAGAAAGGTATATTGAAAAAGTGGGATTAGCAGGATATACTTTCTTGAGATTTCCTCCTATTTTAGGGGAAGGGGATTCATATATATCTCCATTAATTATTCCCCGCCTTTTAAATGGTGAGTTCTATTTTTCGGTCAAAGAAGATAAATTATACTCCACTTTTAATATAAAAAATATGGGATCCTTAATATCTAACATCATTGAAGCAGGACCGCAAAATACTGCTTTTAATTGCACTGATTATGAGATGACTTGGAAAAAATATATCGCAGAATATGCACGTCAGTTAGATGTAGAAATGATTGATCAAAAGAAAAGTATTTGGTCAGGATTAACGAAATGGGATGATAAACAATATCTTCTGATGGTGGGATATAGTTATTTCGGAGCCCATTATCCAAATGATAAACTTAAATCCTGCATAGACTGGGAGCCTCCTTTTACGTGGCAAGCGGGCGTAAGAGATGCGATCTTAGGGTACTCCTTGAATTGTAATGAGCAGGAGAGAAAATTAATTCAAAAGGCGATGAAGATTGGTTAAAGAAGAGTTTCTAATAAAATTTTTAAAGTTTAGCGGTTGGTTAGAAATGGTATTTGGGGTACTTTTTTTATTTATGGATTCCTTATTTCATATCCTTGGGGTGCCTAATTCTTTATTTTTCTCGTCGGCAGCAGGTGTAATGATCTTCTTTCTTGGTTTTTTGCTATGGTTTTCTGCGAAGGATATCAAAAGGTATCTTATTATTCCTATTATTTCTTGTATATTCAGATATGTCATGGCGGGAAGCGTCGAAATAATTGGAATTATTACTATACCCATTTTAGCTCCTGTATTCATTGGTGCGCTCGGTTATGATATTTTCTCCGCGTCTCTAACCTTAATTCTCTTAAAAAAGCTGGACTATCTGTCTTCACAATAGAAAAAGAGATTAAATTAATATAAATAATTCATGTAACATTAAAATTAAGGGGAAACATAAGGAAATAATATAGGCTACAAATAAACCTAAAAAAAATGATGCAGAGACATCCGTTAAATAATGAACCCCTAAATAAATTCGAGAAATCCCAACCATTACTGCTAACCCCAACATTAGTAAAAATGAATAAAAACCCCCATAACAGAAGACTAAAGCCATCCCATTAACAGTTATATAATAAGCATGCCCCGAAGGAAAAGAATAATGTGTTTCCTTCGTTAAAGGTTTTAAGGCTTTATGTTTATCGTACGGTCTTCGGCGTTTTATTGCTTTTTGTATTGGAAATAACACCGCAAAGGGACTTAAGCTGGCAAATAGAATTACTAACCCTACATGATATAAATCATAGAAGGAAAAAATTATACCAATTGCTGCCCAAATGAAGGGTAAGCCTATAAAGCTTATAGATTTCCAGAAATAATTTCCAAATTTCGTGCGTAGTTTTTGAAGTCCCGAGATTACATCATAATCAATATCTTCCACAAATTCCCGTATAGAGTTACCATTCATTTTTGAATTTTTTTGTACCTGTGGGTTCTGTGGGATAGATTTTGATTTTTCCATCTAATATCAATAATAGTATTATTAATATGTTTTTAGATTCCCCCTATTTAAAGTTAATCTATATGGTCTATTTAGAAAAGGTTAGCTGAAGGAAATATCGTAATAATCATTATTTTTTTGAAACACTGTTCATCTCATCAGAGATTTTTTTTATGTTGTAAATCATATATCCCGCAATAGAGATAATTACTACAAATACTGCCAAAGAGAAGGATGAAAATAATACTGGATTAAATGCGAACCCTACTACACTGATAATGGCTAATAAGGCACCTGTAATAAATAGCCCAACTGCAAACCAACTATTTTTATATAATTCCGCCATTTTTTTATAGGATTTAATAATTAAATTATTCTTTAACTCTGCAAAAATAAATTAGATTTTGTATATTTAAACCTTATTGTTATAATATAGTGATTTCCTTAACCGACTTTTATTCAATTAGTCCAGTTTTTATTCAAATAACTTTTTGATTAAAGAATGAAGAGAAAAAAACTAAATTCTACGACAATAAAATCTGAAAAATCGTAGAGATCCCAATTATTTGATACTCTCTTTTAAAAGAATAATCGCTTCTTCTCTTGCTTTTAAGAGATATCGCTCAGATATTCCTTTCATTTCTTCTGAGGGTAATATATTTTCTCTTAAGATTTTTCTAAAGAGTTGATATTCGTCTTTATCGCTAATAAACGGTTCAACTTTCTCGGCATGGATATATTCATCGATAGGTTTCTTTTTCCCGTTATTATTCCCCTCTGTAAGGTCAAATTGATATTCATCATATACCATAAAACAATGTATCATTGGAACATAGGGGACTTCATACTTTTTAAGGATTTTATCTACGCCCGTGGTAATCTCTTCTGTAAATTTATACACACAGACTTTTTTATAGAGAGGAATGCCGAGTTCGCTAGCTAAGGTCGCAATAACCCCATGTTTGGTGGTACAAGAGCCGTAACCTTCCTCAAAGAGGATCATTTTATCTCTATTTGAGTTATACCCATAATCCATCTTATGGACGTATAAGGCGGCCTGTTTGAAGGAAGAAATATTCAATTCTAAAAACCTTTCAGACATTTCCCCGACAGGGCTTATCTCAGCATCGGGTAAGTTATCGTAGGAATCCATATTTTTTATCACCTAATAAAATGAATTATGATATTTCTATATGTTCTCCAGTCACCATATAATGCACTTTTTCGGCAATTTTACACGCGTGATCCCCGCATCGCTCTAAATATCGAGCGATCATGATCAAATGAGCACAAGTTGTAATATTTCGGGGATCTTCCATCATAAATGAAACCGACTCTCTAAAGACACTCCAACGCATTTGATCTATCTCATCATCACGTTCTGCAAAGTTTTTAATTATTGAAATATCCGCTTTATCTAATGACTGTAACGCGTCTTCAATCATCGATCTCACGTGTTCCCACATATGTTTAATCCCTAGAACTTCGGAAAGAGGAGATTTGTCAACTATTAATTCCACAATAGCTGCGATATCTTTACCATAACGTCCTAATCGGTATAAATAAGTTATAGTCTTTAAGATCGTAGCGAGCCTTCTAAGATCAACCGCCATAGGCTGATAAAGTGCAATTAAGCGGAGAGTTCTAGATTCAATATTCACATCAAAGTCCCGTAACTTATGTTTTCTTTTATCCACAGAATTGGCTAACTCGATATCTCTATTAGTAAGTGCTTCGATCGAGTCTTCGAGCATAGCAAGTGCTAAATTCCCCATATGCAATACTTCTTGTTTTAATTCTATAATCTCTTTATGAAATTCTTTTGCCATAATTCTCACCTAGCCAAATCTCCCGGTTATATAATTTTCAGTTAATTTTTCTTGAGGATTTTCGAAAATCTGTTCTGTTCTCCCAAACTCAATCAATTTTCCTAAGTACATGAAAGCAGTATAGTCTGAAATTCTTGCAGCTTGTTGCATATTATGAGTCACAATGATTACAGTATATTTTTTCTTTAATTCAAACATTAAATGTTCAATTTTATTAGTGGCAATGGGATCCAGTGAAGAAGTAGGCTCATCCATTAAGAGAACTTCGGGTTCAATAGTTAAAGCACGTGCAATACATAATCTCTGCTGCTGTCCTCCCGAGAGACCCATCGCTGACTCCTTTAATCGATCAATAACCTCTTCCCATATTGCGGCTTTTTTTAGGCTTGATTGAACAATTTCATCCAATTTTTTTTTATCGTAAATACCTTGTAGTTTCGGTCCATAAACTAAGTTATCATAAATGGACATTGGAAAAGGATTAGGTTTTTGAAAAATCATTCCTATTTTTTTTCTATATTCAATTATTTTAGACTTGGATGCATAAATATTTTCTCCATGAAATAAGACGGAACCTTTTATTTTGCAATAATCAATCACATCATTCATTCTATTAAAACACCTAATTAATGTTGATTTACCACATCCTGAAGGACCAATAATCGCTGTAACTTTATTTTTCAAAACTTTCATATTAATTTCAAACAATGCTTGCGTTTTATCATACCAAAGGTCCAAATCCTTACATTCTATAATATATTCTTTTTCCATATTTCTTTTTTGTTTGATTATATTTTCCATTTCCATTAACTTCTCATTACTTTTTTTAACTTTTATTTTATTCAATTATCATCACCATTGTTTCTTTTTCGCATAGCGATTTCTTATTATAAAAGCAAAACTGTAAAAAATTAATACAATAAATAGTAAAACTAATGCGGTACCGGCAGCTTGCACGCTCGCATCAGGAACCTCTGTGGAAAGGATAAAGAGGTGAAATGTTAATGCCATTACCGGCTCCATAGGCGTTCTTGGCAAATATCTCTTTGTAAAAACTACAGCTGTGAAGAGTATAGGCGCTGTTTCCCCTGCAGCACGACCCATTCCGAGAACTACTCCAGTTATGATGCCCGGAATTGCAGCAGGCAATACAACCTTGCTAATTGCTTGCCATTTAGTCGACCCTAATGCGAGACTTCCCTCACGGAAGGACTGTGGTATATTTTTTACAGTTTCTTCAGTGGTTTTAATTATTGTGGGTAGAATCATTAATCCGAGGGTTAGGGATCCTGCCAACGCAGATACTCCTAGATTACAATAGACTACAAAAAAAAGAAATCCAAATAAGCCGAACACAATAGAAGGAGTGCCATTTAAATTATCTATACCCGACCTTATAATTTTTGTTATTTTTGATTCCTTTGCATATTCTGATAGATATATCCCAGAAATAATCCCAATAGGGACCGCAAAGGCAATAGCTCCTAAGGTTAAGAAAATCGTACCCACAATGGCAGGCATGATACCCCCTTCTCTTCCTAAATCACGGGGAGTTTCTGTTAAAAACTCCATAGAAATCGCAGGTAATCCTTTCACTATAATATAATATAAAATGATACCAACTAAAACTAATACAATAAATGTTGAGAGTGTTACTATCCCTAATGATAATTTCTGGCGAATATTAACAGAACAAATTCTGTTTACAATAATATATCCAATAAATATAGAAGTAATTATAAAAGCTACTTGCCAATTAAACCAAGATTGGATTAAAAAGAAAATTAGAAAAGCCATTATTATTTTTAGCATATATTTATTTTCTTTCCTTAAAAAATTAAAAAGGAAAAAACCTGAGAGTAACAATGTTATAAAAAACCACTCAAATTGACCGTTTAAGAAACTATAAACAATTGCTAAACAATTTGCTAAAATTATTATTAAAATTCCTAATTGGACGTTAAACTTTTTATTTTTAGTCAGAAAATCTCTAAAAGCATCGTATTTAATTCCAATATTTGATTTTATTTTACTGAAAATAGAAATTCTCTTTTTTGTTATAGTTTTTCCTTTAATTTTTTTTTGTAATCTTGACAAAATAAGATTAGCCAGGGTATTAATGATAAAAGTTATTATAAATAAAACAATTGCTAAAGCAAAGAGTGAAGTTCGATGTAGACTTCCCGCAGGAGATTCTCCGAGTTCTGTCCCTATCGCTGCAGTAATAGTTTGAAGACATGAAAAAATATTCCAAATTGGATTCGGGATAACAGCACAGTTACCCGTAATCATCATCACAGCCATTGTTTCCCCTATAGCTCTACCTAAGCCTAAAATGATTGCTGCAGTAATACCCGAAACCGCTGCAGGTAATACTACTCTTCTTATCGTCTGCCATTTAGTCGCTCCCATTGCTAAAGATCCTTCTCTATAGTGTTGAGGGACTAAGTTAAAAGCATCCTCGCAAACACTAACGATTGTTGGTAAGATCATTATTCCTAAGATAATAGATCCCGAAAGCCAAGTATTTCCTTGACTTAATAAGAATGTATCCTTTAACCACGTATTTAAAACAATGATTCCGAAAAAGCCATACACCACTGAAGGAATTCCTGCAAGAATTTCTACGGTTGCCTTGAGAATCCTACTCAAACGTGGAGGAGCAATCTCAGAAATAAATATTGCCGTGGCGATGCCTATGGGTACCGCAAAAATCATCGCCCCAAAAGAAACTAAAACAGAGCCCAAGATAAGAGGTAAAGCCCCATACCAGCCTACTTTTGGATTCCAGAGTTTTCCAAAAAGAAAATCGGTTATTGGGACTTCAAAGAAAAATGATCCTCCTACAAAGAAGAGAAATATAATTATGAAAAAGATAAAAATTGTGGCAATTGAAGCGAATATAAAAAGTGTTCCCTTAACCGCATCATCTTTAGTGAAATTTTCTTTTGAAAAATGCTTAATTACTTTTTTTAAATTTGCTTCTTCTTCATTCAGCGTCGCTTGGGCCATGATTATAATCGCGTTCTTTATTTCAGTACTATAGTAAAACTAAAATCTAACATTTTCGTAGATTTTTAATTTTATAAATATAATAAAGGTTAATGGAATAAAATGAAGATGTAAATACTAACTATAGTCTCTATAGCTCTATATAGCTTTAACGATTATTAAGGAATTAATAGAATACCGATTTTTAATAAAAAAAGTACTTTCTTAAAGTTCAGATATATAGACTTTAATAAAAAAAGATAAAAAAAAAAAGATTATTTAGTTTATAGGTTTTGGCTAATTTTATCCAAATTAATATAAGGTAACAAATCCTTCTTCTTCAACAATAGCTTGTCCAGTAGGGCCGTAAACAAAATCTATGAAAGCTTGAACACCTGCATTAGGAGCTCCATTAGTAATAAGATGTAGATATCTTGAGATTGGATAATTTCCTGCTTTTACTTCAGATGGAGTAGGCGAAACGCTTTCCACTACGGCTCCTGCAACAGATGAATCAAGATAACCTAAACCAACATATCCAATCGCATCATCATTATTAGAAATTTCTGTTCTCATTTGTCCATTTGAAGTCGCTTTATTATGGGAAGTGTAATTGGTTGGATATTCAGGATCATCTTCTAAACCGGTTAATTCCTCAAAAGTTGCTAGTGTTCCAGAACCTGAAGCTCGACTCCATACTACGATATCTCCGCTTCCTGAACATCCGGGTACATCGCTCCAATCTTGATAGGTACCATTCCATATGCTTCTTATTTCTGCAAAAGTTAAGTCAGCAGTAGAAAGACCATGAGCATCCGCAGAACTTACAATAATGGCGATCCCGTCTAAGCAAAATTTCCAATCCACAAGGTTTCCCGTTGCGTTTTCATCAGGAGGCGCTTTCACGTTTCTAGAAGCCATACCGATATCCACTAATCCATCAGTGACATGAGCTATTCCATCACCAGAACCACCACCTGCAACTTGAATGTCATAATTGGAATATAAATCCATAAAATCTTCCGCACAAGCAGAAATAATTGGTAGACAAGTTGTAGAGCCATCTATTTGAATGGTAATTAAGTTTCCAGTACCCGTTTGGGGTGAGGTTAAATATAAAGAAGTAAGTCCCCAAGTCCCAAGAACTGCACCTACAAGAACTACTAAGAATACTATATTTGTTTTTCTTTGTTCCATTTTTTTAACACCAAATTTTAGTTATCTAGAGGTTTGTGAAATGGGATATAAGGTATTTCGACATAAAATATGAAAAATATAGTTTGCTCAATAAACTATATAGGGTGTTTTATTGAGAGTTCAAATGTTAAGGCGTTAATAATTAGACTTTATTGGAAAATCTCATCGTGAAAGTAATAAAAAAAATATAACTAATATAGCAATACACGAAAATATATAGGTACTCTTTTTCCAGAGATAGAATATTTATCCAAAATCTAGTATAGGATCTTACATTAGTTTTAACCTAGTTTTGCTGACTATATACTAATATATATGATATTTAGTGACCTATATATTATATAAAATACTTTCTTATTATAGCAAAATAAATATTAACTATGGTGTTTCATATAGAACATAGAAAAGTCCAAATGACCGGAGGATCTAGTTTTATCATAAGTCTTCCTAAAGAATGGATTGTATCCCATAAAATTGAAAAAAATGATACCTTAGGAATTATTTCTCAACCCGATGGGAATTTATTGGTAACTCCTCGTATCGAGATGGAGGATACCTTAAAAACGAAAGAAATTGATGTGGATGAATATCCTACCCGAGATTTCCTATTCCGTGTTTTAATCGGGACTTATATCATGGGATACTCTAGATTAGTAATAAAATCAGGAAAGAGATTTGATCCAAACGTAAGAGAGAGCATAATTAATTTTACCCAGATAGCCATAGGTCCAGAGATTATTGAGGAATCTAATAATATAATAGTGATCAAGGATCTCCTTAATCCTAAAGAAATGCCATTCGAAAAAACCATAAAAAGGATGTATATTTTAGCCCATGGGATGCATGATGATGCTTTAAGCGCTTTGACTAAAAAAGATGGTTCCTTAGCGAAAGAAGTAATAAAACGGGATGATGATATAGATAGACTTCATTGGCTGATAGGTCGCCAATCCCATATAGTGTTAAGAGATATCATATTAAGTCAAAAAATGGGAATAACGCTTGAAGATGCGTATCATTACCAACAAATAAGTCGCTTTTTAGAGAGAATTGGAGACCACGCTGTAAAAATTGCGAAGAATGTAAAGAAAATAATCGATAAAGATTTAGATCCGGTCCTTATTGAGAAAATATTAGAAGCGAGTAAATCTTCCATGGAATTATTAGATAAATCTATGGATGCATGGAGACAAAAAGATATCAATCTTGCTAATGAAACTATTGATTTATTAAAAACTCTCGTTAAAAAGTGTGAAGAATTACCCTTGAATCCAAATGATAAAAATGTAGAGACTTATATAGGAATCAGCTATATTATAGAGAGTATTAGAAGATCTGGTGAGTATGCGGGCGATATTTGTGAAATTATTATTAATAATTTAGTAGCTTAAAATTGTATTCTCTGTATAATTATACATAATTACTTCTTTCTGTCGTTTTTGTCTATATATTCTCTATATACTCTATAGAAACATATATTCTATAGACGAATAAGAAATAAATAACCAATTTAAATAGAATATATAGATTTATAAGAAGTTTTAATAAATTACATCTTCAAATATTTCTTTAATTCAAAAAAACCTTATGAAGTGTGAGTAGAAAAGCCTTATGAAGAAATGGGTTTTGCTATTGATAGTTTTCAGCGTTGGGATTACTTCTGGGATAATTTTCACTGTAATCGATAATTATATTAGATCATTTATTTAGAAATAATAATTGATGAATTATGAAGCGCACTCATAAGGTTAAAAAACAGAGTAAAGCCACCCTTCTAGTAATTTTTATATTAGGCTTTTTTGTTGGAAGTGCTTTTACAAATCTAATAATCCTAACTGGCGAAGAAGAGATTCATATAACAATTATCTATAGCTCTGAAAAAGCGACTTGGATGACTATCGCATATTCTGATTTTCTCGAGTATTGGGATTCAGAACATCCGGATGAGAAGATTCAAATAAGCATGCATCCTTATGGTTCGTCAGATTCAATCATCAGTCTTTTAAATGGCGAGATCTTTCCCACTATTTGGAGCCCTGCGAGTTCAATCTGGATGACATTTTTGAACACAAAGTGGGCCGAATATACCGGAGAGCAAGATCCTATTGTAAATATTTCCACAGCGGTTAAAATTATCTATTCTCCAATTGTAATTGCGACTTGGGAATCCTATAATAATAGCTATGGCTTAAATGGGTTCTCTGATCTTCATGCATTAAACTTAAATCCCAGTGTTGATATCAAGATGGCTCATACTGATCCTCGTTTGTCAAATTCAGGATATATGAGTATGATTATGGCGTTAGCCGCAGCCTCTGGAGTTGATTCTGAAGATTTGCTAATGGAGCATCTGACTGATGCCGATAATCAGCAATGGCTAACGGAATTTGAATCCAGCGCAGTAATGTATGGAAAGTCGACAGGATTCTTGGCTCGTTACATGAAAGGAGAAGGTCCTGAAGGATTAAATGTAGCATTCTTATATGAAAATTTGATAAGTGACATCTCCAGTGAAGCAACAGGGGGGAAAATTATTGCAGTCTATCCAGAAGAAGGTACCTTATATAGTGATCATCCCTTCTGCATCTTAAATGCGGATTGGATAACATCGGAGCAGCGTATGGTTGCGGAGGAATTTTTAAAGTTTTTGAACAAAACAGAAACGGTGACTTCTGCTATGGAAACCGGTTTTCGTCCCATAGATAAATCAATATCTTTAGATCCTCAGATATTTAATTATGAGACAAATGGAATTCAATTAAATATTAGCCATATTCCTGAGTTAAAAACACCGAAGGATGGAAATGTCCTCTTAAAGATACCCGATCTTTGGTTATTATGTAAAAATACAGCATAGATAAAAATATTTAGGTGAAAACATGACAAATCAAGAAACGGCTTTAAAAAATCCCATAGAGCCATCCGATGAAAAATTACCCTTTAGTTTAAGGTTTGATCGGTTTTTTTCGAAACCTAAATATAGAAAGACCTTAGATTCCATTACCATCATCTTTTTTGCGTTAGTGATTATTGGTCCCATAATCAATATTTTCCTTACTATTTTCCTAAATATACCAGCGATAAATGAAAGGGTTTTCAATGATCCTTTATTAGGAGATTTACAATGGTTAAATATACTTAATGCTCTTGGAGCTTCCTTTTCTATTGCTGGACTCGCAGTAGCTTTTGATCTTATAATCGCATTTCCCACCGCAATAATCTTAACCCGTTATAAATTTAGAGGAAAAAAGATTTTAGATGCACTAGTAGATTTGCCGATGGCGGTCCCTACAGGAGCATTAGGGTTTTCAGTATTATTGTTTTGGGGGATATTTGGTGTTGATCCAGGCTTTAATCTAATTTTACTCGCACATATTGTTTTCACGCTTCCCTATATCGTAAGAAATATGAAAATCGTGTTGGAGAAAACGGATACGCTTTATGAAGATGCGGCCAGAACTCTTGGTGCCTCAGGAATTACCGTATTTAGAACGATCACCCTTCCAATGATGAAAGAGGGAATAATTGCGGGGGCAATATTAGCTTTTACAAGAAGTTTAGGAGAAACCGGAGCAACGATTATCGTTTCAGGATTGGTTGAGACTGCCCCTATTATGATAGTAGGGTTAAGACGGCAATTACAACTTCCCTCTGCTTCACTTCTAGCGGGAATTTTAATTGCTATATCAATTTTACTACTTTTCTCTATAAAATTCTTTACTAGAAAAGTTGGTTTTCCCGTAAAAAAAACTTGGCCTAAGGTAGAGAGGGCTTTAAGTAATAAGAATTTAAGGCATCTAAGAGATGGATTAACTATGGGAATATTGTTGATTATTATTCTTATTCCATCCTTTTTTATTTTAACTCAATTAATCGGATCGGATATTATAGGCCAAGTATTCTTAGCAGAAGATAATAAATGGGCTTATTTATATACAAGCTTCATGAATTCTATTCAAATCGCAGGATTGGCAGTATTTGTTAATCTAATCTTTGGGATTCCTTTTGCATTTATAATTGTCAAGAGAAAGTGGGGAAGAACCATTACAATTTTAGACACATTGCTCGATGTCCCCATAGCAATACCTTCTGCAGCCTTAGGATTTGCTATCTTCTTATTTTGGGGTCCCGCGGGGGTTGGGCTCTTTCAACCTGGTTTCTTTATGATACTATTTGTCCATGTAACTTTTACATTTCCATATATGGTCAGACCCATTATAGGAGTATTAGAAAGTACTAATTTAGGCGTTGAGGAAGCGGCACGCACATTAGGGGCTTCCAATATGACCGTGTTTAGAAAAATAACTTTGCCCGCCATAAAACAAGGGATTATTGCAGGAAGTATAATGGTCTTTACTAGATCTTTAGGAGAAACAGGAGCAACAATAGTAGTTATGGGCGGGATCAGGACGGTACCCGTATTAATTGTCGATTGGGTTGAAGCAAATGCATTTGTGAGTGCTGTATTTGCAAGTACGATTGTAATTATTTTTAGTGCGTTTCTCATTTTTCTATTAAGAACAATAAGAAAACGGGGAGGTGGTGAGATTGCCTAGCATTGAATTAAGAAATATCACGAAAACCTTCGAAGAGGGGAAAGTTCTTGCTGTGGATAATATCTCTTTAACTATTGAAGATGGAGATTATATTTTCTTATTAGGACCAAGTGGATGCGGGAAAACGACAACCTTGAGAATGATTGCGGGATTAGAAACTCCCACAAAAGGAAAGGTTTTAATCGATGGAAAAAATGTGGAAGGAATCCCTCCCGAAGACAGGGATATGGGCTTTATCTTTCAACATTTTGAAATATTCGATCATATGACGGTCTGGGAAAATGTCACGTTTGGTTTAGAAATGCGTGGCTACCCCGAAGATTATATAATAAAACAAGCTGAAAAATCACTTAAATTAGTTGAACTCTTGGAATATGCTGATGAATATCCTGCGGTTTTTGGCAATCCTGGTCTTCAAAAATTAGGAATTGCACGAGCAATTGCGACAGGAGCTAAAATTCTAATTATGGATGAACCTTTAGGTTCTTTAGACCCAAAAGTTTCAAAGGTGTTTCGGCATGAATTAAGAAATTTAATTAAGGATTTAGGACTTACGGCTATCCATGTTACCCACAATCAAGAAGAAGCTATGGCCGTGGCAGATAAAATAATTTTAATGAGAGCGGGAAGGATCCTTCAAATGGGGACGCCTTATGAATTATATGAGACTCCAGAAACGATTTTTGTTGCTAATTTTTTAGGGGAAACAAATTTTCTGCAAGGTTTTGTTCTAAAGGTAGAAAAAAATGAAGAAATGGAAATTTGGATTCGCTTAGGAGGGCCAAGAATTATCTGTAATAATTATAGAAATAAATTTGATTTAGATGATAATATTATTATTTCCTTTCGATTTGAGGATGTATATTTATTTCCCTTAGACTATGATTTTGAAGGCAGTCCCTATGATTGGTCTAAAATTCAGTTTTTTAACGCAACATTGGAAGCGTTGCGATTTATTGGGGCAACCAAGAGATTTTATCTAAGATTAGACAGCGGCGATAAATTTATGTCTATTAAACCCGGAACCTTTGAAGAGAATTTTAATCCGGAGGATGAATTAATTATAGGAATCCATCAAGATGATATTCATGTGTTCGAGGCTCCAGCAGATCTTATGCATGAATTATCCTTAATGTAGGTTAGGAGAGTGAGAAGGTATGGTAAATATCGAGCTAAAAAATGTATCAAAAGCTTATAGGAATTTTCAAGCTTTAAAAGATATTAGTTTAGAAATTAAGGATAAAGAATATTTTATAATTCTTGGCCCTACGGGGGCAGGAAAGACAACTCTTCTAAAATTAATTGCCGGTCTTTTAAAACCAGATTCGGGAAAGATATTTTTTGATGGAAATGATGTGACTCAAATGACAGCGGGGCAAAGAAATATCGGTTTTATGTTTGAAAATTATGCGCTCTTTCCTCATATGACGATTTATGATAATATTGCATATAGCGGAAGAGTTCATGCACGAGATCCCTTCCAAACTGAATCAATTGTTGAGCAAGTTTTACTGATGACTCTTTTAACAGGTAGAAACAAAGCTTATCCGGAGGAAATGAGCGGAGGAATGAAACAGAGAGTTGCATTATGCAGAGCTCTTATGAATTTAGAACAGACAAAACTCTTGATTTTAGACGAACCTTTAAAAGCCTTAGATGCGGGGCTCAGAATGAGCCTACGCAGAGAATTATTACAAATGGCCAAGTCCCAGGAATTAGAATTAACTGTAATCCATGTAACCAATGAAATGGAAGAGGCAATGATGGTTGCGGATCGTATCGCTATTATTAATGAAGGTCAACTGGAACAAATTGGAACTCCATATGAAATATATTATCAACCCAATAATCTTTTTGTAGCACATTTTTTAAGTGAAATTAATTATTTTGAAGGGAAATGTGCCAAAAGTAGAGATCCTAAATGGGATATACATAAAAAATCAAAACAAGGAGATAGGTTTTTCGCAGAAATTCAAAAAAAATTGCTTCCAATACCGATTGATCTAAAATCTCATGAATTATTCGCCTCCTACGTGAAAAAAGACTTATATGAGGATTTAAAAGATGGGGACGAGGTATTACTAGTGGTTAGAGCAGATCATATGAAAATTCGGATTGGAAACAGAACTCATGAAAAGCATAATGCAG
>Ga0180433_10006523_pt1 | contig 15256 bp, 17 predicted proteins | sample SS_ome_8_FD_132980 | JGI IMG/M metagenome (GOLD analysis project Ga0180433, IMG submission 132980) | Hypersaline lake sediment archaeal communities from the Salton Sea, California, USA - SS_1_D_1 metaG | ecosystem: Environmental > Aquatic > Non-marine Saline and Alkaline > Hypersaline >... | reverse complement strand
TGTTTGCGGGAAATGTGGATTTGAGGGAAAGCAGATCAAGACGGTTGGTAAGTGGGTTCAAAGAAAGACAGATTTCTGGACGAAGCTATTCTTTGGTACACAGTCGAAGCTTGTGGAGAAAGGTGAAGCTATTCAAGACAATCCTGACATACCAGAATGGGCATCAATGCAATTGGGATTTGATGAATTTTTAATCTACTACCCCAAGACAGATTCTTGGTCAGCAGGTAGATACGACGAAGATAAAACTTTCTATGAACGGAAGCTTTCAAAATAGAAAGGTTGATGAATGAGTGAAGAACTGAAGCAAGAACTGCATGAATGGATATACAAGACAGGATGCAATAAAAAATTCCCTATCTATTTTCATGATTACCCAGAAGTTAATGAAGGCTTGGATTTACTTATTAAAATACATGACGCATGGAACACACGACCAGAAGAGCCGAGGTGTGATAAGTGTAAAGGAACAAACGGTGTCTACTGCGGCGTAAGGTACTCGTTTCAATTAATACAAGGATTGAGTCTGCCGAACAGCTTCTACTGCAAGCATTTTGAACCTTCCGTAAAATCCGGATAGTTGGAGTGATAATGACTGACAAAGAGAAATCTCGAAAGAGGCCGCAGATCACCAGCAAAAAATACCGAGATAACTATGAGAGAATCTTCAGCAAGAAAAATAAAAAGGAACAAAAATGACAACCAAAACAAGCCTAATCATCCTCCTGACCACTATGATCGCCTTTGCAATCCCATCATACTTCCAGCCCCTGTTCTTGATCCCTACGGTCATGTTCGCATTGGCGGGGTCGGCTTTACTGTGTGTCGAGTCGTTGAGCCCGAACCTCGATCAGACCAGGAGAATTGAAAAGCGCCTTGACCAGATGGAAAAGACGCTCCAAAACTTTAATTTTGCAAAGATGCGTTAATCGAGATCGAATGTAAACGTAAACGTAAGATCGTCTGTCGCCGCAAAAGTAGGCGTGCCGGCCGACTCGATAACAGCGTAAATTGTCCCGTTCTCGTCTGAGCTTGTAAGCCCGTGAAGATTGATATCTTTCACGCAAGCCGCTGCGTTTGACGCGCTTGCAACGTAATTACCAGTAGCTACAGCCACATGTCCTATATAGTAAGCCATATTGGCATCTGTGAGATTGAGAGCTGCGTTGTCAGCCGACGCGATAGTTGGTTCCTGGCTAAAGAAGATCACATTTAGAGCAGAGCCCTGAGCCGCGTCGTCAATGATTGTCATTGTCTTGAGCGTTGCTGGCGTAGAGTCTGCAGCCCCGGTTTTGATCTCCATAACCTCACCAACAAAGTCGCCTGCAGCATAGGCGCTGGAAGCTCCTACAGTCGGGGTTACACTATATTTAAAATACCTTTTCATGTCCTATTTCCTCCATGAAAGAGGGGCTATATGCCCCTCAAGCAGAAATGTTATGGAGAAATAACTGTTTCAGTTTGGCTACCTGCAAGGTCTCCAGTAACGAGAGCTGCTCCAGTGGACTCCGTAACACAGTTATAAGCAACGATTGTTTGGCTGGCATGGCCGCCCGTAACGCCTTTTGTGGCCGTCTTAAAGTTGACGCTGTGAAGTCTTATGATGCAGGCTTTGTCGGCTGCGCTTGTGATGATTGCAGAAGCGTTGCCGTTTTCTGTCATGTAGATGCCATCAAAGATGTAGGTATCCGAGGCGTTGCCAGGAACGATGTCAACACAATCAACTTGATTAGCCCTAGAGCCGACGATTGAAAGATGCATGATCTTTGCAGCTGTGGCGTGGTTGAAATCAATTGCGTTGCCGGTAGAGGCAGCGTCAAGAACCATGATATCACAGTCTTTGAACTTAACCGAAAATGTTTGGGCGACACTTGTGTTGTTCACATCAAACACGTCTGTGTTATCAACGCCCTGCTGAAATTTGATGTTTTCAAAGTAGCATTCGCACGCTGCGGATTGGGCCGCAAGCTCGATGGCGAACATGTCGCCCGTTACAGCGCTTGAACATGTTACTGTGGGGTGGCCTTCGCCGATCATTCTGATTGGTTTGCTGATTGTAACTTTCTCAACCAGTGTGTGGGTACCTGGAGCCAAAACGATTGTGTCGTTTGCTTGAGCTGCGTCTACAGCTGCGTTGATTGTTTGATACTCGTAGATGCTTGCATCGCTTCCTACGTGAAGCACCTTAGAGCCCTTGAGTCCTGCGTAAAATCTGTAACCTGATCCCATGATAAACTCCTGTATTCATGGTGAATGTAAATCTTGAAGTCGTAGACCTTGGGTAAGATGTTCTCCTTCAAGGAACACAAGGCAGATATTCTCCAACCTTGTGGGATAACCTACTTTTGCTTGAGCTGCTGGTACTGCCTTATGACCTCTCTAAGCTTTTGGGCCTCAATCGCCTTTCTCTCTTCTTCTGTTCTTTGCCTATCGAGCAATTCTTGATAGTCGGGGTCTGTGGCTTCCATATATGCCCTTGTGGCCGCAAGAGAGGGCCTTCCCTGCTTTGCGATCTGCTGAATAGGAAGTGTGTTTTCGCCTAGAGCCTTGCTGGCTCTTGATGCCCTTGTAAGAGCCTTCGACGCCGCAGCCGAGCCTCTACGTCTTAGCGCTCTATTCCCCATCGCTGCTACTGCCCCAACCCCGAGACCTCCTGTGGTGTCGCCGCTTCCAGCTCCCACGCCTCCGGCAATGCCAAGACCTGTAAGGTAATCAGAAAGAGAGAAAGTCCTATTCTTGTCTTGGCGAGATGCGAGCTTTTCAGAAGACTCGGCAGCTCCGGCAAGATGCCCGTATCGGTTTTTCGCTGACTTGTATTGGTCGAGAAGGCCCGATATTTCGTCGCCTCCTTTTTTCTCTACTTTTTCAACTGCTCCCTCAAGGGCGTCGGATAAAATCCGGTTTACCTTGTTCGTTCCTTCTTTTCCAAGAGACTGAGTTGTCGGGTCTCTATCGTCCCACTTGTATTGTTTTTTAAGGCGGTGGGCTTCAGCCATGGGGACGCTTCCCATCTCCTCAAAATCTGAGGCCTGATCGAGTAGCTTATTTACAAAAGCCTTATTATTTGGGGCTTCCTTGCTGGCTGCGTATTCAGCTATTTTATCAGCGACTCCTTTTGTATCGACGGCGGAAGGCTCTAACTCATCAACCTTGTTAAGAACCTCCTCCATGTCTTTCCATGCCTTCTTACTCCCCTCTCCAGCTTTTTCTGATATCTGATAGGCAGATGGAGAGCCGTCCATGACTCCCTCGTCAAGAAGAACCTTTCCTCTTTCTTCGATCTTTCCCTTGCGCCTTAAAGGCTCAGCATATTTGGCTTGATTGCCTGTCGCCGCCTTTGTAGCTCTCGCTTGAGCTGTTTTATTTAAAAGCGCAGAGACGCCCTCAGGGGCTACCTTCTTAACTCCTTTCCCTGCGAGACCGGCGGCTCCAGGTAAGGCTACGTTAAGACCGCCTCCAATTGCGGCGTCAGAAACGGCCTCCATTGAGTTTAAATCAGCGTCTGAATACCCAAGACCCGACGCCGCACCCTCAGCCGCCAAACCAAGGCCCGCCTTACCTAATCCCGCAAGCCCCTTGATCTTCCCGTAAGGGTTTGGAGCCACCACACTTCCCGCAATGGTGCCAACCGTTGATGCAATAGGGCTTCTTTCTTGAATCTGCTCAAGCCTTAGGCGTTCGGCGTCTCTTTTTTGTTCATATAGATCGCCAAAGGACTCGTCGCTTCCTTTGAGCTTTTCAATCCCTGCGCCCATAGCCCCCGAGATTTCATCGGAGTAACCAAAAAGCCCGGCTTCCGTGATCTTGTCACCAAGGTCGTTAAACCCCTCCGCCGCAGACTCATACCATGGCTTGTCCTCGGTAGGGGCTGTGTTTTGGGCGTCGTGATGTCTTAGGCGATCAATCATGTCTTTTCGCCTAAGCTTTTTAATCATTTCTTCTCTTGAAGGCATATTAAAGACCTTTCGCCTTAAGGAGTTGTTCTAGTTCTTCGTCTGAGAGATTGTCGTAATCATCAGTAGGGCCGTCGTCTGCGTAAGCGGTTCCTGATGGCTGAGATTTTGGAAAGGCTATATTCCCGCTTGATTGCGATCCTTTAAAGTTACCTACATATTGACCGCCTTTTTCAAGCCCATCAACATACATGGCCCTCTTTTCTTTGAGCTCATCTAACATCTGGCTTGCCTTGGCCTTAAAATTTGCATAGGTGTCGTTTGGCTGCGGAAGCCTTGTTTCTAAGCGCTTAATCTCAAGGTTACTCGCCCCAGCTCCAGTGATCGCTTTTCTATAAAGATCGTTAAACCGGCCAACCATTGATCTCCAAGCCACCTGATCACCGCCGACAAGAGCGTCAGGGACTCTTCCGTCCATTGGTCCCGTCCAGTCGGAGTTATCCCCTAAGGCCCCTACCATTTTGTTTAGAACAAGCTCGGACTCATCAAAGTCTTTAAGGGTGTTGATCTGCTGAGAGGATGGCTCGTCTCTTTCAGCCATGTTGTTGAGCGTGTTTGCCGGGTTTCTCCCGCCCTGCCCAGAAGTAACCATATTGATCTGCTGATCTGAAAGCCCTCTTGATTTCCAATACGCCCTGTCTTCGGCGGTCATTGTAAAAGACTTTGAATCGGAAGGTTTTTGATTTGCCTTAGCCCTTGCAATCTCAAGCCTTGCATCCTCAAGCTCTTTCTTGCGTTTCGCCGCCTCATACTCTTGAAGGAGCTGACCCTTAGCGTCTGCTGCCTTGAACCTGCTTAGGATGTCTTGAGCGCTATCGGCGTTCATCCTCTCCATTGCTGGCCCTGCTATGTTTTTTTGTTTGGGCATAGAAAAGGGTTGAGATCCGGCCATAATATGAGAAGCAGTTTTCAAAGGAGCATGAGCGCCGTTTGAAATGTTTGTGAAAGCTTCTGACCAGTTTCCAAGGCTTGAGCGGTCTGCTCTTACTCTTTTTTCTTCTTCTTGCTCATCAACTAGACGGTTTATAGCGTCCATTCTTTGCTTATATGCGTCAGACATAACTTAGCCCTTTGGAGTTGGTTGGTTGGTTTGAGGATAGCGCCTATCATAATATTGATCAGCGGCGTAAGCCTGACCGATGTTCCCGACTGCGTTTCCTATGTTTCCATATATCGAGTTTTGATAGTCTGCGTTTGCTGCCCCTTGAGCGTAGATGCCAGGAAGAGCCCCAAGCTTTGCTCCGGCAAGACTTTGTAAATATTGATTTTGAGCGTTGGTCTGAGCCGTAAGGTTGTTATTGGCCGAGACGTTTCTGTCTCTCTCGTTGTTCATAAGGGTTGAGTTGTTTCGATATTGAGCGTCGTTTCGAAGCCCTGTGTTTTGGCTTGCGATGTTCCTTCTCTCGTTAAGCTCATTTTCGTTGAATCTGTTTTTCTGGTCGACCCTAGCGTTTTTGATCTCATTCATACGCCTTGAGTTTTCCATTGCAAAGTCGTTGAGAATATCGGCGTTTGTGGCGTTTAGAGAAATGTCTTGGCTTCGCACGTTTGTTGAGCCTGTAAGAAGATCCCTTAGCGCTTGTTCTCTTACCATTGCGTTTGCTGCGGCCTCGTCGGCTTGACTTTCGCTTAGGCGATTAGCTCCTTCTTGGCTTGCCATCATTCTCATTGCAGCCTCGATGCCTGATCCTGACATCCCTCGAGCTTGCATGTTGTTGATGATAGCGCCTTCTCGCCCTCTGGCCATCTCCCCGGCTCTTCTTCGGCCTCTTATGAAATCAGCCTGATCTTTTGCAGATAGGCCTTCTTCTGACCTTTCTTGGAGACTTCCAAGGCTATCCATTTGCATGGCTCTCATCTCTGGGCTGTCGCCAACAAGATTGGCCTGCATCTCTTCGGGCAGACCGTAGAGGATCGGTGAGCTTCCCTCAATATAGCTGTACTCCTCGGGATTATAGAGAAGAGCCTCAGGGGCTACGTTTACAAGACCTTCAAGAGCAGAGGGGTTTGTCTGCAAAAGAATTTGATAAGCGGCGTCTTGCTGCGCTTGAGCTTGTCTCATAGCGTCTTTTGAGGCTTTGTTTGCCTGATTAGCCCCGTAGATTCCAGCTCCGGCGTTTATCCCTTGTGATATTGCCATTACGGTAAATGGGTCCATTTTTATCTCCTAAAATGACAGTATGTTGCTGCTGATTGCTTGCCTTACCTGATCGTCGGTCCAATCTGCGGCTTCAGGGTTTGTTTTTGCGAGTTGATCTCTCCATTCGGCTATCGAGGAAGATCCTCCTCCGCCGCCAAGACCTACAAAGTTATTGATAGTGTTTTTTGTATTCTCGGCTGCTCCGGCTGTATCTCCGCCTATAGCAAGGATGTCTTGCTCTGTTTTTGGAATGTTGTTGTCATAAATGTCTTGAGCGCCGGTTGTTGCGACGTTGCTCTTAAGGGCTCCTGAGCCATCAGGAGCGCTTGGAGCCCAAGGATCTGGGGCTGTGTACTCATCGGCGCTTTGAGTAAGATTCGCCCCGCTTCTCGCTGCTGCCATATAGGCGTCTTTATCAAACTCATAGGTCGGAGCTGTCCACTCAGAGCCAGAATAAGGGCTGTAGGGGCTTTCGCCGCCCGATGCGTCTCCATATAGGCTTGAAAGAGCGTTGAAGTAGTCGATGCCTTCTTTCCCGCCTAAAGCGCTGTAAGCCGCTTGACCCTTGCTTGGCCCCCCGACACTTCCGCCTGTTTGGCGTATGTAGTTCGAGAAATCAGGAAGCTCTTTTCCTCCAGCGACTTGGGCGTCGTAATATGCTTTTGTTTGATCATCAACGTAAGTGCCTGGGTCGGCGTTTGTGATATCGTTGTAATTTTTTTGCATCTTGTTGTAAGCGGAATCGACGGCGCTATTTTGTCCTGTGAGCCATTCATTAACTCCGCCACGCCAAGCTCCCTGAGCGTCCTCAAAAGACTTATCAAGATTTGCTTCGTTTGCCGCAAAGGCGTCAACCTGCTCGTTGAATGGGTTTAGGACTTGGTTTTCAAACTGGCTCTTAAACTCATTTCCGTAATTATTTACAAAGTCGTAATCATTGCCAAGCAGAGCGGTGTCCATCATATTCATGCCCGACGTATACTGAGCGTTTGGCTTCATACCCTGAGCGTTGAAATCTACAAGGCTTTGAACACTTCCTGGTTGAACTGTGTTGTAAGGGTTCATTGATGTAGAGCTTAGGTTCATGGCTCCTTTGACGTCGAAAGGATCATAGTCTTGGCTCATCCCTTTTTGAACGGCGCTCTCGTCGTATCCGCCTACTTTTAAGTTGCTAGGGTCAAAGGCTTGAGCCGCGGGCCTTTCATAACTATTGTATTGGTCATAAAGGCCGATGGCTTCCTCGTTTGCACTTGATATGTATTTATTACCAGTTTCTTTGATCTGGTTTTGCATGGCCTGATTGTCTTTGTTGGCTCCAAGAAAATCTTGGATGTTATACCACCCAGCAGCGTTTCCTGCCGTTGTTCCCTTAGATTGATTTGAAACATCTGAAGAACCACCGGCGACTCCGGCTCCGCCTTCGCTATAAAGATTGGTCCCCTGCCCTGGTTTCTTTTGCCAGCTCTCATTAGGTGATCTAACGTATGCCATTTGCTACCCCAATATTATAAATTTCACGTCGCCCGTTACCGGCTTAAAGCCGCCAAAGGTGATAGTAATTCCAATCGTGTTAGGTCTGATCTTTCTCCATGCCCATTCGTTGATCCCTGCGGGAGGAGTCCCTATAATGATCACGCCCTTAACGTCGTTGACTTTTGTATATAAAATCTCTTTTTCCTGCGCGTCTGTGAACGTAAACTCTCTGATTTCACAGTACATGTTCTCTCGAAAAGTGAGTTTTCCTCTAAGAGCTCCAATCACAGTATCGAGAAAGCCATTAAGAACGGAAAGCACCTTATCAAACCAAGGCGGAGCGTCTGGGATGTCGCTCTTTAGTATTTTGTTTGTTCCTTTAATAATAGCCATTACTCTGTCGAATACCTCGTATCTGTAACGTCGTAAACTATCGAGAACCCGCATATAGCGCATTGCTCAAGAGGTTTTTTGTGTATGAGCTGAATGTAAAGATGAGCCGCCCTTGTATGCTCTTCGGGAATGAGGGTTCGCCACATATCAGATATGGACTTCGCTCCCCAGATCGTGCCCCAAGGAAGAGAACCAAAAGAATTGTCGGCTTCGCTCAAAGGCGTCTCTATCCATGTTGTATCGGCGTCTGTTTTTGTCCTGAGCGTAAGGTTTCCAATCCCCGTCTCGGCGTTGTCGAAAAAGACGTGCGCCTCGGAAAAGGTCTTCTCGTATTCTGGAAGCCCGCAATGAATCATTTGATACTGAAGGGTTCCTACTACGCCTGGAGTGATTGTAATAGCGTTTGTGACCGCCCCGCCTGAGACATATGCGTTTGTAAACGTAGAGTTAACAAGGTCAAAATTTGTTGTGTCTACCAGGGCTATGCTCCAACTGTCGTTTGCTTCGGTCGTGCCTACGATCCCCGCTATGTCAACGCTGTTTCCTGTAACTAGCCCATGAGGAGTTGATGTCGTGATCCTGATAGCTCCTGAGCCGTTATCGGCTGCCCCAGAGACCGTAAGAGATACGTTTGTTGCAAGGTTGTTGACCGAAGAAAGGACTACCTCAGAGGTCGAGTTTACGGCTGTAATGGTTCTGGTAAGATTTCCTTGGGTAAGCTTTGCTTCAGCTGGGATGATTGAAGTCGTCCCGAGCGTTATGGTCTTAGCATCTGTGTCGATCCCTGTGATCGTATTGGCAATGTCAGGGGTTTGAAAGTCGGCGTCTGTCAGAGTCTTTTTTTCTTTAAGTATTCCATTACCAGATAGAGGGGCGTAATAGGTATATCCCGATATTACCTTGGCGCATCTGATGTTAGGATCATTCGTATATTGACCGTATTCACGCTGCATCCAAGCGCCCGTAAACGTGTTGTAAACATTTACGATGTCGTTGTCGGTCGAGTCTGTGTCATTGTGAGTTGAAACAAAATAGCTCTTATCTTCCTCGTCAAACCATCCGTAGCCATCAACATCAAAGTCGGTGTTGTATCTAGGCTTTTTGTCGTCATATTCGTTTGGAGCGCCTATGACCTCAACCCCGATGTCGGATACCATTGAGTAACCAAGAGCAGAGTTTAGAAAGATTGCGTTCTGACCCTTAGCAATGGAGTTGAGCTGCGTACACTCGACAGTCCCGTCAAACTCTTCGAAGTTGAAATTATCGCTTGAGCTTCCAGTCATTCGATAGATGCCATCGCTCTTTTTGATTACAAAAAGCGAGTCCCGAAGACCTACGACCTTTAAGACGGGGTCGTTTGCCGAGCCAAGCCGCTTGATATTGATAAGAGGAACGGCTTCACCCTGACCTTCTTTTGACCACATAACGGCGTGTTGAAGATCATCGTTTGTTGATTTGTAATCGGTTCCCGTTGTTGGGATTGGGGGAGTAAGCTCGGCTCCTGTGTCCGCTGAGTTTGCCGTAAGGTAGAACTGAGCCCCGCCCATATCTCTATTAGTTATCTGTATCTTACCGACTACGTCTTCGTAGCTGCTGTCATAATATGCGTACCAGGTCGAGTTACCCGAAGCCTGGTTTATAGTCCTGATGATTGATCTTGCCGTTTCGTCAATGGCTACCGATACGGTTCCCGATCCGGATATGACAAACCTTGGTGTCGCTCCTGTGTCTTCATAAAAATCAAGAGTTCCGCCCGTTGCCGTGTAGGTAGCGACCCATGCCTCTGTGATAGTAAACGTCGTCGCTGCGGTTACGGTAACTTCGTAGACTTTGCCATTGACAACATCTGGGAAATCAACGCCTGTAACATTTAAGAAACGAACGTAATCGCCTGAGCTGTAGCCGTGAGCTCCGGTTGTGGTCAGCTCGCAGATACCGGCCCCGTCGTCTGCTACGCTTGATATGGTAGCGTCGGCCACATCAGCAACGCTGCCGAGCGTTAGAGTTTGAGTTCCATTGCTGATAGTAAGCGTCGAGGTCCCTGCCGTAAGGTCGGCGACGGAGATTAGGGCTGTATATAGCCTATGCCTGTTTTCAATATCTCCATAAAATATATGGTTTTTAAATTCGGTAATGGAGTTAGCTTTGGGAGGCCTGTGGTTTGACTGAGCTATGCCCTCTTGAGTCGTGTTTGTGTATAGCTCAGCTCCTCTAAATCCATCGGCAAGGACGTCGTCAACGCTCATCGCTTTTGCTGTGATCTCGGCGGAAGTAGGTTGAGCCCTATAGACCAACTGAAAATCTTCTGGGGGCGTAACAACCGATGCAACGATCGAGCTTCTGTAAATCTCAAGATAATGACTTGTCGATATGTCTTCAGGGATGTAAGCCCGTAGATTGACCGCCTGCGCTCCTCCCGATGTGTTGATGATAGTTTGGCGCTCAGAAGGCGCTCCAAGTGCTTTATTGCCGTTGGCATCTGTAAGCGTCCATATGATGCGATAAGCTACCGCTTTGTTGTTTTCAAGAATCGTTCCCGTTATGAGATTAAGGTCAAAACCAAGCGCCTGCTCAACTCCCGCTTTTCTGATGTTTCCCGAAAGGGAGTCGATCTTTTGGATCCCTATATCGGTTGTGATGTAAAGGCTTCCGGCGTGCTCGAGCCCTTGCATGAGCTTTCCGCTCTCTGAGGCCGAGAAGGTTGTTCCTGCGTCCACGTCGGTATATTGAGCAAAGGTTCCCGTTCCGTTGCTGTCATAATAGAGCGTGTCGTTTGCCATGTGGCAGATCAGGCGGTTTTGATACTCAAGAAACTGAGAAACATTCTCGGAAGGTAGTCCCGTCCCGTAAGCTGCTCTCCCTCTAACCTTTCGATATACATTAGGCCTTACCGTTTCAAAGTTTTTCCCCACCATGCAAGTACCCTGCTGGGCGTTGATAGGGTTCCCGTTTGTGCTTCGGCCTGTTTGCTGCTGTATATCTCTATATTCCATAGCCTATCTCATCATGTTAAGAATCGCTGAGTTTGAAACGATCTTTTGAGGGGAGTTGTTGACTCGCCTTGAGCTTCTGTTTCTCATCCTTGTGAGCATGTTCTGGAGAACCTGTCCTTGGGTTGAAAGCATCTTCGGATCGTTTGCCAGGCATCTAATCGTTACCGCTTGAGCGAGTATCGGGTGATAGTCTTCGGGTATGTTGGGGATTGGCGTCTCTCCAACCGAACACACGTAATCACCTGCTACCGGAGCCCTTTCAAAATCTGACGAGGATACCGTAATCACGCTGCCCACTACAGAAGCGCTCTCGCCTCTTGCAATAGCTCCAAACGGGTTGGTCCCTGCGATTACATCAACGCCGTCAGTCGTGGAAGGGGTCGAGCCAACCGTGATCTGATATTCCGTTCCTGTATCAACAACAGAACTGATGAGCCCTGTCCTCGAAACGCTTACAAGCTCGTTTTGAATGCGAACGTAATCAAACTGTATTGATCCGGTTACGGTCGAGCCGATGCTTGGAACTACCTCGATGTTTGCGCCGTCAAAGAAATACGCAGCCGGAGAGCTTGTGTCGCTAAGGCTTTGATACATGTGGCGTTGATTTCGAGAGATACGAACAAGCTTATTGTAAGCTCCGTTACTGTCTACGTGCCATATCGCCTCGAGCTTCCAACCAACCGCCGCCGTGGGGTAGGCGTAGCTATCCTGATTAGCGACAAGGGCCGTCGTTGAAGAAGTTACAAAGTAATCCTCTCGAAGACTTAAAAGCTCGCCTACGAGAGTGAGCTGAAGCTCTTCGTTCATAAACGCAAGAAAGTCGGCGGTCGTGTATTTTTTCTGACTCGTCGGGATCGATGCGTTTCTCTTGACAGCCGTGATGATATCATCGGTCGTGTAACGCATTGATTACCTCTTTCTTTTGCCTTTGGCCTTAAATTTTGGCATCTTTGGGGCTGGCTTTGTAGCTGCTCCAAGCTGGGTCAAAGAAAGAACAGGCTTGAGCCCGTCGTCTTCTTCTTCGTCTTCGATCATTGGATCTTCGGCCATTTCTTCGAGGCCTTCGGGATCGATCTCAAGTTCTTTTTTCATAATGCCTTCGGGCTTCATCTCGCCTTCGGCCTTTGGCATCTCAAGAGAGTCGAGGAGCCCGGCTTCAATAACCATTTTAAGAAGCTCTTGAAGAGCTTGCGTTTTTGCTGCGTCCTGCATCATCGGTAAGCCCTTTCTTAGATAAGAACCCATGCCCCAGTGGAGTCGATTGTAAGAGCGACATAAGCCGGAGTTGAGCTATTATCGGCTGCGAATGTGAAAAGAGTTGTGCCGTCTTCGTCGTCGATAGTCACGTTGTTGACTGACGTATTAATCTCGGACTTAATGACTAAGACGGGCTTTTGGCCTTTGTAGCATCCAAACCGACTCTTATCGTAATTTCTTACGGTAACGGCTACAGCGCCGGAAACGGCTGTGGCTAATTTCCAAACAACCTTGTCGCCTTCGATTGTGCAATCGGCTGCGGGTAGGCTTGCTTCGTCAACTGGGGCAAGATGGCCCATGAAATAGGTATCTGCTGTGTAAACTGCCATGATTAGGCTCCTCTAGTATCACAGTGAATAAATGTTGGGCCCTCGTAGCTCCACGGAAATGTGGCGCTGCAAAAGGCAATAAATCTTTGTTTCTCGTCTTCTTCGAGAGGAAGAGCAAAATCGACGGCATGTCCTGACATATGCCATGAATGAACCGCCGAGTTGTTGAGGCTTCTATTATGTTCCTGGCAGCGATAGCCCGAAGTAACTACTATCGGGCCTTGCCAAAGCTTTCGAAGGATCTCGCAGAAATATAAAAGCTTTCCAGAAACAAGCGTAATCTGACACTTTCCGCACTTGCAGCGAAACTCTCTGCCTGTGAAATGAGGCGTGAGGTTTCTTTCAAGCTCTTCGGTAGTGTTTTTGATTACGATCATGAAATCCTCTACTTTATGAATTGCTCGACAACCATCTCAAGAGCTATGACAGCGGCGTCGTCAAGTTCGTTTTCAGTCTTTGCTGCTTCGGCGTGAAGCTTCGTGAATATCTCAACCTTGTATTTGACAAGTATGGGCATAACCCACTGTTTGAACTGATCTGTCCACTCCTTGACCTTTTCTTCTGTGAGATTGTTGATAAGCCAGCCGACTATGAGTTTAATGATCCAACTTTGCATTGTTCACTCCTCCTTGAGTTCACGTATTTTTGAATGGAGCGCATCGAGATCCTTCTGCGCCCTCTCCATGTCCTTTTTCAAACCGATGAGATCATCATGGTCTGCGTTCGATCTGTCGAAATATCTTTGAAACAAAAACCTGACAAACCAACCACCAACGAAGATGCCGCCGCCGCCTGCGCTCAAACCGATTATGAGATCATTTGCCATCTATAACCCCCTTGAGCAGGAAGAAATACAAATATTGTGGACAACCGCCCCAAGACTCCCAGCCCGTCTCCAAAGGCAAATCTCTAGGAAACTTCTCCAAATACGCGATTGTCTCAGCCTGGTTACCATCATCAACACGAGCGAGAATTGCCGTTATCAATGGGTTACGCTTTAGATTCTTTAAGATGAGCAAATCATGGGATTCGAGAAAGCCTGTGTAGCGGAGTTTAAGCCATGCGCTAAGGGCAATGATATGCTCATTATGGGTGCCCTCAGAAAGCGAATATGAAGGCCGAATCTCTAACATAGCGAAATGAGTGATCATGTCTGATGTGATGATTTCAAGCTGCGGGATATAGGTAATTTCCCTATCCCCTTCCCCCATCACCCAATCATTTGCCCTGCCGTATGCTGCCATCCGGTCAACTAATGTCCGGTCATTGTTTGTCCAAGCGTAGTGAAGAACCCCTATAAGTCCATCAAAAGAGATCTCACTCCTAGAAGAGCCAGGGTAACATAATGTATAGTTACGATGCCATTCACCGGAGCGCCATTCAAACCTCGAAAGATCAAAAGGCTTGACGTAACTGCTAGCAAGAGAAAGAAAAGTAAGCCTATCGCAGGCATCTTCAAAAAGCGTTTCATCATTAAGTCCTTTCATCTGCTCCAAATACCCTGCAGCAATCTCATCCACTGTTGGATACTCGTCAGTAGTCTCATGGTCAGAATGCTTTGAGCATGAGGTTAGGATTAGGAGGATTGTTAGGATTAGGTGTTTCATATTACTGCCATTCTACAATTGGTACTCTAAAATATACGAGCATCCAATCGGTATTAGCAAAGGCCACAGGCGCAGAAGCTGCATTTAAAGGTTGAAGGTAATTATCATTTGCCCCGCTATTTCTACTCAAAAATGCTTGGACTTGAGTAGAACTGAAATAAGTAGCTACTAAATCATAAGCAGCACCGCCATTATCTGTAAAAACGCCCAGGCCAACTGCGTTATACCCATCATTGTTTACCGGATCAATTAAAACATCTAAAGCTATGGTGTACCCCGAAGGTAGGCTAACTTTTCCTACGCCTCCAGCAGGCTGACCAGTAAATGGAATGTAGGCTCTTACTAACATATCAGGCCCGTCTCTTCTCCACTTACCTACCGCTGTCCCTGTGTTCGAAGACCAATCCCAAGTAGGAGTAAAATCAGTCCAACCACTCTGATAAACCAACCCCGGCCTATCCTCAGTGGCCAGATTGAAGCCGACGATCATGTTTGCTACGTCTTGGGGTGAGGGGAGTTTGGTTATTGAAATCCAGGTATTTGGTTCATTAGCTGATATTGATGCGCCAGTGAGATTAGATCGAACCATCCAGTTAACTACTTGCCCAGCAGTAAGATATGTTGTTACATCTATACTAACTGGTAATGTATCCTCCCCTCCCCCAGAAAACGTGTATGTACTTCTTTTCACAACAGTATCTATAGCGATTTGTGCGCCTGCATATTCTCCAGCAGTTGCCGTTCCTGAGTCTATAATATGAAACTGACCTTTTATTGTATACCAACCGCTTATTGGTATTGTGTACCCTCCAGTAGTAGTATTATATCCAGAATGTGTATCCGTAATCGTTGGAGATGGCATGATTACATTTGTAAATGATGTGATAGATCCAGCAATTGTTATGCTGTTATCCGATGCTTCCAAAGCAACTTGATCCGTATTAACCGCACCACTCAGATACAAATCAGGCGCTGACTTTGTGGCCCATGTGGGTTTGGAGGCTAGGGCGATGTCGCCTGAAAATACTCCTACGGTGGTTGTGTTTGAGCTTGTTCCCTGCCAAACCATAGTATTAGTTCCAGAATTTGAGTAACCGCCTTTCGATGAGGT
>Ga0180433_10006522_pt1 | contig 15257 bp, 12 predicted proteins | sample SS_ome_8_FD_132980 | JGI IMG/M metagenome (GOLD analysis project Ga0180433, IMG submission 132980) | Hypersaline lake sediment archaeal communities from the Salton Sea, California, USA - SS_1_D_1 metaG | ecosystem: Environmental > Aquatic > Non-marine Saline and Alkaline > Hypersaline >... | reverse complement strand
TGCTTAAGGTATTGTTGTATATCTCTTCCTGATCAGCTCTTTGTTTTTCGGAATAAGTCTCAATATCATTTTCATAGCTGTCCCAGTCGAATTCTTCAGGTTCTTGTTCTTCTGTCTTAGTCTCTTTTTCCGTCTTAGTCTCTGCCTGTGGACTTTCTGTTGCCTTTTCTTCAGAAGGTTTCTCTTTTTTGCTGTCTATGATTTTTTCTTCCTCTGCAATTTCCGGTTCTTCAGTCGTTTTTTCTTCTTCCTTTTTTTCAGCTATTTTTTCTTTTTCTTCTTTTTCCGTATTTGTTTTCGTTTCTGTTTCTGTAACTTCTGTTTTTTCTTCAGCCGTTTCTTTTTTCTTTTCAGAAGAAGTTTTTACAGTTTCTTTTTTCTCCTTTTCCGGGGGAGATTTTTCTTCGGCAGTTTTTCCCTTCGGTTCGGAAGACTCTTTTTCAGATTTTAATTTGGGCTCTTTATCTTTAGCTTCGGGGGATTTTGTATCAGATTTTGATTCGGATTTCTGTTTTTCAGGCTCGGGGATTTCTTTTTCTTTTGATTTTTCCTCCTCTTTTGCTGTTGGTTCGGGGCCTTTTTTTTCAGTTGCTTCGTTTTTTAATTCAGTTGCTTTTTTTTCTGTTTCCTCTACAGTAGATTCTTCCTTTTTCGCTTTCACGGTTTCTTTTTCAGATTTTTTTTCAACCTCTTTCTTTTTAAGTTCGGGAGTTTCTTTTTCAGTTTGCGGAGTTTCCTTTTTTTCAGATTTTTTCTCTTCCGCCTGATTATGATCCGTTTTTTCTTCCCTTGCAGCAGCTTCTGTTACTTTTTTTGTTTTTTTGTCAACATTTTCTTTCTTTTTTTCAGTCATGTAATTCTAAATAAATTAATAAGTTAGACATTATCTTTGTTATAAATCGCGCGCAAAATTATAACTAAATTCACTTATTTCAAAAGTTTTCAGCATTTTATTTTTTATTACTTTTGAATTTTACTTCAGTAATGGCTTTTTTGCTTACCTTTTTAGCTACATGAAAAAAGTAAGTGGGGCATAAGGGTTAAAATCCCTTTGAATAAATGATTTATTTTGGTTTTTGGAGGTAGAATCCCTTTAAATGATTGATTATTGATTTTTAATCTAAATATATATACATGAAAGGAATTATTCTTGCCGGAGGACTTGGTACCCGGCTTTATCCTATTACCAGGTCTATTTCAAAACAAATATTGCCGGTATATGACAAGCCGATGATCTACTATCCTTTATCTGTTTTGATGCTTGCGGAAATTCGTGATATTCTGATAATATCGACTCCCGGGGATATTGGTAATTTCGAGGAATTATTCGGTAGCGGCAGGCAGTTGGGACTGAACATTTCTTATAAGGTTCAGCCGTCACCCGGAGGGTTGGCGCAGGCTTTTATATTGGGCAGGGAATTTATCGGCAATGATAATGTATGTATGATCCTTGGCGATAATATTTTTTATGGATATAATTTCCGGACTATTCTCGAGGATGCTTCCAGACTGGATGACGGTGCTTATATATTCGGTTATTATGTGAATGATCCTCAACGATACGGGGTTGTTGAATTTGATGAGCAGGGCAAGGTCATCTCAATTGAAGAAAAACCTCAATATCCGAGATCTAATTATGCAGTAACTGGTCTGTATTTTTATTCAAATGATGTAGTTGAAAAGGTTAAAGAGCTGACACCCTCAGCCCGTGGGGAATTGGAGATTACCGATCTGAACAGGCTTTATCTGGGAGAAAAACGTCTTAATGTTAAATTACTTGGAAGAGGTTTCGCCTGGTTGGATACAGGCACTCATGACAGTCTGTTGCAGGCTTCAAATTTTATCGCTACTATTGAGAAACGGCAGGGATTGAAGATTTCCTGTATCGAAGAGATAGCTTATAAAAAAGGATTTATCAGCAAGGATCAGTTAATTAAACTTGCAGAGTCATTATGCGGGAACAAATATGCAGATTATCTGATGGATCTGGCTGATAAGCAAATAGTATCTTTTTAATTATAAAATTTTAAACAGATGAGAGTAACTGAAACATTTATACCCGGATTGGTGGTGATAGAACCAGTTGTATTTGAAGATTCGAGGGGGTATTTTTTTGAGTCATATCAATCAGAAAGATATAAGAATTATGGATTACCGGCATCGTTTATCCAGGATAACGAATCCAAATCGGTCAGAGGTGTGATTCGCGGATTGCACTTTCAACTGAACCCTTATTCACAATCGAAACTTATTAGGGTGATTGAAGGGAGTGTTTTTGACGTGGCGGTAGATCTGAGAAAAGGTTCTCCCACTTATTGCCGTTGGTATGGCATAGAAATTAATGGTGAAAATAAAAAGCAGTTGTTCATTCCCAAAGGTTTTGCCCATGGTTTTTCGGTGCTTAGTGAAACAGCTATTTTTACCTACAAATGCGATAATCTATATAACAGGGAGACGGAGAGAACTCTTAATATAAATGATCCTTTGCTGAAAATTGACTGGAAGCTGGGTTCTGTCAGGCCAATTGTTTCTGAAAAAGATCTCACTGCTCCGAATTTTGAAGAGGCAGAAATTAATTTTGTATACCAGAAAAGTCAGGAGTTATAAATTTAAGTTAGTTTATTTGCTTTTCATGCCAGATTAAATATTTAATTAAAATGCGAATATTAGTAACAGGATCATACGGTCAGTTAGGAAGCGAAATAAAGGAAATATCATCAGAATTTCCGCAGTGGGATTATTTATTTACGGATATTGATTCATTAGATATTACTGATGAGGAAAAGGTTAAGCAATTTTTTAAAAATGAGAAGCCGGATTTTGTAATTAATTGTGCTGCATATAATGCTGTTGATGATGCAGAGAAAGATTATGAGACTGCCAGAAAAATAAATGCTTTTGCTCCCGGCTTTATTGCTAAGTCAGTCCGCGAAGCAAATGCCGGTTTTATTACTATTTCAACTGATTATGTTTTTAGTGGGGAGACATGGTTGCCTTATTCGGAAAGTGATAAAGAGGAACCTCTGACTGTTTACGGAAAGACAAAGCTCGAAGGTGAACAGTTGTGCCTGTCGGCAAATCCCGGATCCATAATTATCAGAACTTCCTGGCTGTATTCATCTTATGGTAATAATTTTGTAAAAAAAATGCTTCAGCTCGGAAAAAAGAATAAATTTTTGAAAGTAGTCTACGACCAGGTAGGAACACCAACCTATGCTGCCGACCTTGCCCGGGCTGTTTTTTCCGTTATCCGGTTCTGTGAGAAAAATCCCAAAAGGCATATTTCCGGAATTTATCATTTTTCGAATGAAGGTGTTGCGAGCTGGTATGATTTTGCCAGATGCATCTTTGATATTTCAAAAATTAATTGTAAGGTATATCCTGTGCTTTCCGGTGAATTTATTACGCCGGCAAAACGTCCCCACTATAGTGTATTGAATAAAATGAAAATAAAAGGTACATTTGACCTTGAAATACCATACTGGAAAGATAGTCTGAAAATTTGCCTGGACAAAATATCAAAAAAATAATTCAATGAAGTATAATAGTGAATTAATAAAGAAAGTAAGAACAAAAGCAGGAAAATGGCTTTCCCTGACTTATGATGAAGATACCCGCAAAGAAGTTCGAAGGCTTCTTGATAAGGAGAATCCTGACGAGTTGATCGATTCTTTTTATAAAGACCTTGAATTTGGTACCGGCGGATTAAGAGGAGTTATGGGTACTGGAACCAACAGGATGAATATTTATACGGTAGGAGCGGCAACCCAGGGGCTTTCTGCTTATCTCAGAGCGAATTTTACTAACCTGGAACAAATAAAAGTTGCCATAGGACACGATTGCCGGAATAACAGCCGGTTGTTTGCCGAAAGTTCGGCTAAGATATTTGCTGCAAATGGTATTAAGGTATACCTTTTTGACGCTATGCGGCCAACACCCGAACTTTCATTTGCTATAAGGGAACTGGGATGTCAGAGTGGGATTGTAATTACTGCCTCTCATAATCCGAAAGAATATAACGGTTACAAAGTATATTGGGATGATGGTTCGCAGATCGTTGCCCCGCATGATATCAATATTGTTAATGAAGTACGGAAAATAAGTCCTGAGGACATAAAATTTCAGGGACCTGATGAATTGATAGAAATTATAGGGGAGAAGATTGACAATAAATTTCTTGAAAAAGTCGGTACGGTTTCCATATCACCTGATATTGTTGCAAAACACAAAGACATTAAAATTATATATACACCAATTCATGGCACCGGAGTTAAGCTTGTACCCGCCGCTTTGCGCAAATTTGGGTTTACTAATATTATTAATATTCCTGAGCAGGATGTTGTAAGTGGTGATTTTCCCACGGTAGTTTCTCCAAATCCTGAAGAGGAAGCTGCCATGGAGATGGCCCTGAAGAAGGCATATGAAACAGAAGCCGATGTGGTGATGGCTTCTGATCCTGATGGTGACAGAATAGGAGTGGCAGTTAAAAATGATAAAGGGAAATATATAATTATTAATGGTAATCAAACTACACTTTTATTTATTTATTATATTATCACCAAAATGAAAGATGCGGGTGCCATGGAAGGTAAAGAGTTCATAGTGAAAACAATTGTTACTACGGAAATGATAACTGCCATTGCAGAGAAAAATAATGTTGAGTGTTTTGATGTATATACAGGTTTTAAATTTATTGCTGAAGTTATTCGTGATCTGGAAGGAAAGAAGAAATATATCGGAGGTGGAGAGGAAAGTTTTGGTTTTATGCCGGCTGATTTTGTGCGCGATAAAGATGCGGTTTCATCATGCGCACTTATGGCTGAAATTACAGCATGGGCTATTGATCAGGGAAAATCATTATATGAGTTGCTCAGGGATATTTATCTTGAATATGGTTATTCCAAAGAAAAAATGAAATACGTTATACGGAAGGGTAAAGCCGGTGCTGATGAAATACAGAATATGATGAACGATTTCCGTGAAAATCCTCCTGAATCAATAGGGGGGTCGCCTCTGGAGCGGATAAAGGATTATTCTGACCTTATAGAGAAAAATCTTATAACCGGCAAGGAGGAAAAAATAGAACAAAAGGTTACTGCAGATGTGGTGCAGTTTTTTACTGTTGATGGTTCTAAGATATCTGTGAGGCCATCCGGTACCGAGCCTAAAATTAAATTTTATTTTGAGGTTAAGGAGGATTTGGACTCCAGGGATCAATTTGATGATATTGAAAAAAAGGCTGATGCTAAAATTGAAACAATAATGCAGGAACTCGGATTATAAAGGAAATGATTGAGTCTGGTCTAAAAAGACGCCTCGCGCCCTTATTAAATAAATTTATTAAATTGATATTTAGATATTTACATTTTTCATATTACATTTTTGAGATTTTTTTGTTTGCAGACTTTTCGAAGCAAATTCATTAATTATATAATTAAATAATATTTAACTATGAAAAAGATAAAAATATTTTCTTCCCTTATGTTTTTATCAGCATTGGGAGTATTGGCCCAGACAGAAGAGCCAATGAAAATGAAGCCTGAAATGACTGAAATATGGGATCCGGAAGTGATGGTGGTTACACCAGGGAAAACTCCGGCCGATGCGCCTTCAGATGCAATTGTACTTTTCGACGGTGTTGATCTGGATAGTGAATGGATGAGCTCTGACGGCGGGAAACCCGGATGGAAGGTTGAAAATGGTTGTGCAACAGTGTTTAAAAAATCCGGAGCGATCAAGACCAAAAGGGTATTTGAGGATTTTCAATTGCATATTGAATGGCGAACACCGGAAGAAGTTACCGGCAAAAGTCAGGGACGTGGTAACAGTGGTATATTTTTACAGGAGCGTTACGAAGTGCAGGTTCTCGACAGCTATAATAACCGTACCTATCGTAACGGTCAGGCTGCAAGTATTTATAAGCAGTATGCACCTCTTGTGAATGCTTGCAAGGAACCGGGGGTGTGGCAGGTATATGATATAATATATACCGCTCCGCGATTTAATGATGACGGTACTTATTTTACCCCGCCGACAGTGACTGTTATCCATAATGGTGTGCTGGTACAAAATCATGTTAAACTGCGCGGTCCGACAGAATATATCGGGATACCCGAATACAGTGTTGAAGAGCACGGTCCGGGAAGTCTTGTGTTGCAAGACCATCGTAATCCGGTGAGTTATAGGAATATATGGATCAGAGAATTGTAAAAATTCATTAGATCTGGTGAGTCTGATAAATAATATACCCGTAAACAGCAAAACGTAGTAATCTAAACAAAGCAAAACGCAGGAATTTGCCTGAAGGGTACCCTGCCGAACCCACAATTAAACATACTGCCGACCAGGGCAAGGGGGTGAGTCCTGCTACAATAATCAGAAATAATCCGTATTTGCGAAGCAATGGCCATAGATTTTTCAGAAATTTAATTCTGATATAACGGAATGTCACTCTGCTGTGTATATAGTGACCTATTAGAAATGTAACGTATCCGAGGAGATAGGAGGATAAGGCAAAAAATATGATGTTATATAAATAATGGATAATATTAGCTTTATTTACAGCCCATATCATAAAAAGTTCAGGTGGAATAATTCCAAAAAAGAATTCGGAACTCAGATATATGAGGTAAATTATCGCCGGTTTTGCATAAAAAGGTTCAATCCATGCATCAGGATTTTTAGAAATGACAATTTCTTCAAAAAAAATATAAGCAAGCAGTATGATTGCAAGCCAGGCTAATCCCCTTAGTCCGTTTTTTAAAAGAAATTTCATTCTCTGACTTAATTCCATGGCTTTTTTATGATTTTTAATAATTCGGGTATGATATCATCAGTTGGTTGAAATTAAGAAAAAATTGTGTTTTATTAGTTTTATATGTTTGTTAATTGATAATAACAGGACAATGATAATATTTTCCGGTTGATAAAAATTGAAACTACAAAGAAAGTATTTATTATTTTATATATTGATAATCTTTCGTTATTTAGGTCAAAAAAAACGGGAAGGAAATGCTCCCTCCCGTTTCCGGAGAATGCAGTTGGTTAAGCATTATATGTTGAAGAAGCGGTATCTCCGCCATGACCTGTCCAGTTGGTATGAAAAAATTCACCGCGGGGTTTATCGACTCTTTCATATGTATGCGCACCAAAATAGTCCCTTTGTGCCTGTAGCAGATTTGCAGGGAGTCTCTCACATCTCACTCCGTCAAAGTAACAAAGAGCTGAAGTAAGTGCAGGTACCGGCATACCGTTACTAAGGGCAATTGAGCATATCCTGCGCCACCCCTCCTGGGTTTTTTCCACTTTTTCTTTAAAGAAAGGATCCATCAACAGGTTAGGCAGTTCGGGATTATTATCGAATGCTTTTTTGATATCAGCGAGGAATGCCGACCGTATTATGCATCCCCCTCTCCACATTAATGCAATTCCGCCATAGTTAAGATTCCATCCGTATTCTTTGGCTGCTTCCATCATTAGATTATAACCCTGGGCGTAGGATATTATTTTAGCTCCGTACAACGCCATTTTCATATCATCTATAAACTGATTCTTGTCACCTTCAAATTTTGGTGTTGGTCCGTTTAATACTTTTGAGGCCTCTACACGCAGTTCTTTCTGGGCTGAAAGGCAGCGGGCAAATACTGATTCTCCTATTAAAGTAAGAGGAATTCCGATGTCAAGTGCTGCGATACCTGTCCATTTACCGGTACCCTTCTGTCCCGCCGTGTCCAGTATCATTTCAACAGTCTCTTCCCCCTTCTCATCTTTAAATCCCAGAATATCACGGGTTATTTCTATCAGGTAACTGTCTAATTCTTCTTCATTCCATTTTTTGAAAATTTCATGCATCTCCCGGTTATTCATTCCCAGAAGATTTTTCATCAGATGGTAAGCTTCGGTAATAATTTGCATATCACCATATTCAATACCGTTATGAACCATTTTAACGAAATGACCTGCACCGTTTTCGCCCACCCAGTCACAACAAGGTGATCCGTCCTCCACTTTTGCAGCGATACTCTGAAATATCTCTTTTATCTCAGGCCAGGCATCCGGCGAACCGCCGGGCATTATGGAAGGACCTTTAAGTGCTCCTTCTTCCCCTCCGGAAACTCCGGTACCTATATATAGTAATCCTTTACTTTCAACATATTCAGTACGTCGTATGGTATCGGGAAAGTGTGAGTTTCCCCCATCAATGATAATATCTCCCGGCTCTAGATGAGGTATTACTTTGTCAATGAAGTCATCTACCGGCTTGCCGGCTTTTACAAGAAGCATAACTTTCCGGGGTCGCTTAAGAGAAGCAACAAGTTCCTCTATAGAATGGGTTCCGATAAAATTTTTACCGGCGCCCCGGCCATTAATAAACTTATCAACTTTGCTTACCGTACGGTTAAATACAGCAACGGTATATCCGTTACGTTCCATGTTTAATACAAGGTTTTCACCCATTACGGCCAAACCTATTAATCCGATATCTGCTAATTTATTCATTTGTTTAAAATTTTATAATTATTTTGCCTTAATATTAAATCCTAATTTATTTAGTTTTTCTAAAGTTCCGTTATCGAGATTCCGTGATTTAACTGTATAATTGTTAAATTCGCGTCTTACCGGGTAATCCTCCCTTAGTTTTTCAAACTTTTCCGGTGAATGCCTAAGCTTTTTATCGTCGTTTTCGATTTCATAAGTCGATAATATTGCTTTGGCCAGTAAGGAGTATTCACTATTTTGGTTGCCATCCAGTTCAATGCCAGTTTCCGGAGGAAGTTCCACGTTATCCGGCTCCCAGTCGTCGATACCCAGATTGAAAAAGCGGCTGACAGCCTGCACACTCATTTTTGTCCCGTTAGCTTTTCCATCTCTTGAATATCCTGCAATATGAGGTGTTCCGTAATCAGCAAGATTCAGTAAATCAATATCTATATCCGGTTCATTTTCCCAGCAATCGGCTACAAAACCGCTAATTTTTTCTTTTTTTAAAGCTTCTTTTACTGCTGCTGTTTCAAATACCTCGCCCCTGCATGAATTTATGATCAGAGGATTTTTTCTCAGATTTTGCAGGAATTCCCTGTTAACCATATGAAGGGTAGCATCCTCACCGGCAATATTCAGGGGAACATGAAAAGTTATGATGTCAGCTTCTTCCCTGATGTGATCAAGAGAAACAAATTGTGTTGTGCCTTCCGATCTTTCCCGGGGAGGATCATTAAGAAGAATTTTCATGCCAATAGTTTCGCATAACCGTGCTACCCTGGAGCCCACATGACCTACTCCTACGATACCGATTATTTTATCTTTAAGATTGAATCCTTTTTTCCGGGAATAAGTAAAAAGAGCAGAGGCAATGTATTGATTTACGCTTTCAGCGTTACAACCCGGTGCATTTGTCCATTCTATGCCTGCTTTTTTGCAATATTCAGTATCAATATGATCGTAACCGATAGTTGCTGTTGCAATGAATTTAACATTGGACCCGTTAAGTAATTCTTTGTTACATTTTGTCCGCGTCCTTGTAATTAATGCATCAGCATCTTTTACCTTTTCAGGGGTGGTCTTATTGCCCGGCAGATATACAACATCTGCGAATGATTCCAGCGCTCCTCTGATATACGGTATTTTATCGTCAATAACTATCTTCATTAAGGTTATTTGAAATACGTTTTTTATTTTTCAATTTTTTCAGAAGAATTGGTATCCGTTTAAGTCAACCATTACCTATGCAACTCTCTTTTTGGTAACTGATTGATTTTTAATATATTATCAACGATATTTGCCTCATTCTGTTTTATTACTTATCGGGTTTCCGTGATAATAATTCTTAACTGTTTCTTACTATATTCTGCTGTATCCGGTTTTTTTATTAAAATAATAATTAGTATTCCACCCGGTATAAGCTATTAGTCCGGCTATTCTGTAAATCTGTCTTTATATGCCCATAGACCTAAAGCAGGATTTGATATATAAAATATTTCTTCACCGTCGGGCATTGTATTATAGCCGTTTTTCAATTTAGCCGGATCATATTTTGCTGTTACTTCGTCTATATCGGCATAATTGAATCCAACACATTCTATGTCCTGTCGTGTTAGGTTCCCGGCTTTTTTACCAGGACAGTAAGTAATAGTGAACCGTCCTTCTGAAGAGCCATGAATTAGGTGAGCTGCGGCGCTAAGATTATCACGCAGATCTTCGTTTTCCTCTACCATTCTGAGGGTATTTGGAGTACCAAAGTATCCGTATTTCCTTATGAGTTTATCTATCTGTGAATCTTCTCCGAATTCTTTCAATGCCGGTGCCAGTACTATCAGCTCTCCATTATCAGCCAGTGCCATTCGTGTACGGTAGATACTTTTATTGCCCAGCCAGGTGCTTTTAAATTCAGTAGGATCGAGCCAGACTATCACTTTGTCAAGCGGTTTATCAACCATCCGGAAATTTGCCTGAAGTGAAAGTCCGGCAGCTTTTTCAAATACTTCATAATCGTCGCCTGCGAATAAACCATAAGTTTGAAGTTCTCCTTCATCGTTCATTCCGACCACAGTAAGTATGTAAACGATTGGCATATCCGAGGCAAAGTTCTCCGAAGCATAGTTGAAAATTTTACGTACAGGTGTATCGGCTCTTCCCATCATTTTTTCCATCCCGTAAGCAGCCCCGATAAAATGGCTTTTATTTATGCCCTCTGATCCTCCAGTGCCTACAAATATATTTTTATTATAGTTTGCCATTCCTGACACTTCATGTGGAACTATCTGGCCAATAGAAAGAATAAGGTCGAATCCGCCTTCAACAAGCAATTTGTTTACCTGTGCAGGCCATGAATAGTCGATAATTCCTTCCGTGACTTTTTTTACATATTCCGGAGGAACAGTGCCGAGAGTCACAACATCATGACGCCAGTCATGAATCCTGAAAAGGTTTTTTGGTATACTTCCGTACATATGACTTATCTGTTGATCTGTCATAGGAGTATGAGTTCCCAATGCAGGTAAAATATCTGTCAGTTTTTCCCCGAAGTACTGATACGCATATTCCGTAAGTTCGCCGGCTCTTGAGGGAAAGCGGGTATAATCAGGCGGTATGGCAAGGACTTTTTGTTTCTTCCCTATATTCTTAAGAGCTTGATAAAGTCCCTGTTGTAAATCTTCCGATGAAAGATTATTCTGTATTGAACCATTTTCATAATAGATCATAACTGTAAATTTTTTGTTTCAAGCCGTCTTTTATCGCTTAACTCTTGCATTTCCTTCCCATATGCTCCAGACCATATCTTCATCGGCCGGCTGTGCATAGTCGGTAAGGAATGTCGCAGCCATAGCACCGGTGGCCCAGCCAAATTGCGGCCATTTTTCAGGATCCCATCCTTTTAATATCCCATATAGGAGTCCGCCTACAAATCCATCTCCACCGCCAATGCGATCAAGTACATTTATTTTACGCGGCTCTATGACATGCCAGTTATTATCTTCCAGCATTATTGCCCCCCAGTTGTGTTCATTGACATTAACTACTTCCCTCAATGTAGTACCAAATACGGAAGCATTGGGAAAGGAATCCTTCACTCTTTCGATAAGACCCTTGAAGCCTTCTATTTTAGCTCCGATCCCTTCTCCGCCTGCAAGAGGGCCTTCAATACCGAAACAAAGCTGGAAATCTTCTTCATTACCAATAAGAATATCCGATACAGAGGCAATTTCAGTGAAATTGTCACGCAATTCCTTTTCGCGGCCTTTCCAGAAAGAAGCCCTGTAATTAAGGTCGAATGATATCCGTGTATCATACTTTTTTGCTGCCCGTGCAATTTCCAGGCAGAATTTGCTTGTTTCGGGAGACAAAGCCCCTATTAAACCTGACATATGGACAATTTGAACACCTTCCTGTCCGAATATCCTTTCCAGATCGAAATCTTTTACATTAAGAGTACGGCCAACCTCTCCGGCACGGTCGTTATGCACACGTGGTCCCCTGGTTCCGAAACCACTGTCTGCAATATTGAACTGGTGCCGGTAGCCCCAGGGACCGCCCTGGTCTAATTCGATCCCTTCATAGTCCATATGCCTGGACTTAAGATTACTTTTTATAAATTTTGCAACCGGGCTGTCCTTTACAAAGGCAGTCAGTACTTTTACAGGAAGTCCGAGATAGGAAGAAATGCTTGCCACATTTGTTTCCGCACTTGTAGCCTGCATCATATACATGTTGCTGCTATGAACAGGCTGTCCGTTTACTGGTGTTATTCTTGCTCCCATGCTGGTAGGAACCAACATGGCATATTTACAGTCTTTTTTTAATTTCATATTCATCTTTTTATAATTTTTAATTTTTTCGGTATGAGATGGAACTCGTCATTTATAATGTTTCTCCTGTGTGAACTATAGTACATGCCTCGTTTCATCTTTTTTAAATTTTATTGTTATACATTATATATTGACACTACTTCTATTTTTCAGATCTTCAGCATTCTAATATTCGAGATTCGAGATTAAAGATTGAAAACTCAAAATTCGAGATTGAAGCTTCAAGATTCTAATCTTCAAGATTCCAAACTTCCTACACTCCCCCAAACGCGCTGTATCCTCCGTCAACCGGAACAACAATTCCTGTAATAAAATTTGAAATATCTGAAATAAGATACAGTGTAGTCCCTTGCAGGTCTTCAGGCTCGCCGAATTTGCCCATTGGGGTATTATTGACGATCTTTTGTCCTCTCGGTGAATAGTTACCTGTTTTTTCATCTATTACCAGGAAGCGGTTCTGTTGCGTTATAAAGAATCCCGGTGCAATAGCATTCACCCTGATGCCAACTTTTGCCAGATGTACTGCCAGCCATTCGGTAAAATTGTTCACTGAAGCTTTTGCAGCGGAGTAGGCAGGTATTTTAGTCAGTGGTTTATACGAATTCATGGAGGAAATGTTAAGAACAACTCCTTTTTTGTGTTTCAGCATGTCTTGTGTGAAAACCATTGTAGGTAAAATGGTTCCTTTAAAATTTAATGCAAATACCTTATCGAAACCTTCCATTTGCAAACCATAAAAGGTATCTGAAAGATTTTCAAGGTTTTCTTTTTCAATTTGTTCAACTTTTGTTGTTGCCTGGGGACTGTTTCCTCCTGCACCGTTAATAAGGATATCGATATCGCCGAGTTGCTGGTTTATTTCAATTTTTGCCTGATCCAGTGACTCTCTGTCGAGTACATTGGCAGCAACTCCGATAATCTGTGATCCGGTCTCGGCGGATATTTCTTCTGCTACTTTATCGGCTATTTCTTTGTTAATATCTGCAATGGCGACTTTCATACCTACCGAGGCCATTGCTTTTACCATAGCGGTGCCCAGAACCCCGGCTCCTCCGGTGATTACACATACTTTATTTTTAAGATCTTCGAATGATACTGTTTTCATACGTTTTAAATTTTTTATTTATAAGTTATATTCATATTCTTTATAGTAATGAACGTTTTCTTTAGTAATAATATCGATTGATGTATAGTTCTTTTTAGCAATTACTTTTTTCTGAACCACATGTCTGAAAAGTTTATTAATGGCACTATATCCCTGCTCTTCCGGACGCTGGCATATAAGGAAATGTACAATTTCATTTTCCAGATACCGGACATTTTCCTTAAGCAGATCGTGACCTATAACTTTTAAATCATAAAGCCGGTATTTCTTAATTAACTGTCCGACATGAAAAACCTTGGAATTAGTTACAAAAATGCCTTTTATATTATTATTTTGAACTTTTTCTTTCAAATCCTCCATCCAGTTTTCGTTTCCGGTATCGGGGACTTCCACCGTGTAAAGTCTGTGTTTATTTTGGTTATTTTTAAGATACCAGTCGTAAAAGCCTTTTTCACGTTGCACAAGATGGTTCTGGTTATCCATTTCTTTAGCAAAATGAATTACAAGAATATTTCCTTGCGGCAGCAGATAATCCAGTAGTTTGCCTGAAACGAGTCCGCTTTGATATGAATTTTGTCCCACATACCCTACCTGTCCTGCATTTTTAATTTCTGAATCTATAAATACAAAAGGTATATTTAATTTTTTTAAATGGTGAATAAAAACATTCGATTCCTTTTTAAAAAATGGAGCAAAAACTACTCCGTCGGGAACAATCCTCAAAATTTCATTTGAGGTATCGACGAAACTTGCAGGTTCTGTCTGACTGAACGTAAAGGGTTTTAAATCGATACCATACTGTGAAAGCTCGGAAATTCGTTTATTTACACCTATCACAGGTTTGTCCCAGTATCCTCCGGCGGATGGAGGCTGTGGGAAAAGTGTAGCAAAAGTAGCTGATTTTTTTGACGCAAGGGTACTTGCAAGGATGTTTGGCTGATAATTCAAATCTTTTATGATCTTCAGAATTTTATTCCGTGTTGATTTTGCTACTTCACCCCTGTTATGTAACACGCGGTCAACCGTTCCAATGGAAACTCTTGCCCGCTCCGCGATGTCCTTAATCCGTATTTGTTTATTGTCTTTTATAATAGATTGTTTATCAGTTGTTTGATAAGTATAACTATTTAATACAAATACAAAATTAATGATTTTTATTGTTTTTCGTGTTCGTACACGGAAAAAATTTTGGAAAATCTCTGATCCCGGGCGATAAAGAGAAATTATACAAAATTTTACGCTAATTTGCTTTGAGAAGTTTCCTTATTTATCTGTCGAAGTCTCTAATATCAAGCCCTGCGCCATAACCTGGGATATCCGGAAATCTTACGCTAATTTGCTTTGATGCATTTCCTTATTTTCCAACCCCGGGTTTCCGATCCAGTAACTCCGGATTTTTTATCAGATATTTTATATAACGGAATAATTTTCCTCCGTGTGAACCGTCAACCACCCTGTGGTCAAGAGTGGCCGAAAGGAGTAATATTTTTCTCGGTACAATCTGATCATTTATAACGACAGGTTTTTTATATACTTTCCCGATTATTAATACGATTGAAACATTGGAGGAAGGAAGAAGTGCAGCATAACCGGTATCAAGTCCCAGTGTCCCTATATTGGATATTACATATGAGCCGAAACTGTCGGAAGAAAGATTAATACCCGGAACTCTCAATCCCCAGTCGATAGTGATTTTTTTATACAAATTAAAAACCCAGTTCCTGAAAGGCCATGGTAATGAAGAAAGTAATTGTTTCGACTGCATTGCCTTGTTTTCTTCGCCCTGACGAGATTCCTTGATCTTTTTTGCTATAATTTCTGAAAGCTCGGAAACGGTTACCTGATCA
>Ga0180433_10006521_pt1 | contig 15258 bp, 12 predicted proteins | sample SS_ome_8_FD_132980 | JGI IMG/M metagenome (GOLD analysis project Ga0180433, IMG submission 132980) | Hypersaline lake sediment archaeal communities from the Salton Sea, California, USA - SS_1_D_1 metaG | ecosystem: Environmental > Aquatic > Non-marine Saline and Alkaline > Hypersaline >... | reverse complement strand
CAGCTCAAGCTTAACAACTATATCGGGCTTTACCCCGTTTCCCTCTACGGAAATTCCTGAAGGTAAAAAATACTTTGCCGTTGTAAATTTTATTCCTGACCCATCTGAAAGTTTATAAAGCGCCTGGACAGCACCTTTGCCGTAGCTTTTCTCACCGATCAGGACAGCTCTTCCGTTATCCTTTAACGCACCCGCAACAAGCTCGGAAGCGCTCGCCGAATAATCATTAATCAGTACCATAACGGGAATTTCCGTGTATTTGCCTTCGCTGGCAAAATATTCATCAATCCTTTCCTCGCCATCCAACCTCCCTCTAACCGTAACGATCAATCCTTCGTCTAAAAACAGGTCACAGACTTCAATAGCATCATCCCATGCACCACCCGGGTTGTTTCTTAAATCCAGTATCAGGCCTTTCATGCCGTTATCGATTAATTTCTGGATCTCTCTGTCAAGCTGGCCTGACCCACCAATCTGAAAATCATAATACCAGATATAACCTATATCCTCCTCAACCCAGTCCGATATTAAGTTGGGAACTTCAAATTTAGCCCTGGTAATATCCAATTCAAAGATGCTTTCATCGGAAGGCCTGAAAAACTCAAGGTTAACCTCGGTTCCGGTTTCTCCTTTAATCATGGCTACTACCTTCTCGAGTTTCATGCTCTTTATATCCGTATGATCCACCCCGGTTATAATGTCACCGGCTTTAATATCAGTTTCATAAGCTGGTGTACCCTCAATAACTCTTACAACTACAACCCTTTCCTCCTCATTAAGCGTAACGACCACACCGATCCCGCTTATTGTACCGTTGTATGATTCCATAATAATTTTATACTCTTCTTCGGTAAAATATTCTGAATATTTATCATCAATATCCGAGAGCATCCCTCTAAGGGCTGACCTGATAAGATCCTCGTTATCCTTTTGAGATATCGAATTACCTGAAATCAGATCCAGGGCATCTAAAATTGGCTCTATGTCAGGTTTGCCATTAATATCAGCCGCTTCATCCGCAGTATCAGCCCGGTCTCCGTTTATTAAATCCGTAATAGTCTTTATTAATTTTTCCGAATAATCATTCAGGTAATTAAAGCTGGCTCCGGCCCATACGCCGGCAGAAAATACGAAAATAACAACCAGCATCGATATTAATATCTTTAATACAACATTTTTCACCCGGTAAATACCGCCCTTCTTATTTCAATTCGATGCTTAAATCTTTCTTATTAATCATTACAAATAACCCATGGGATTCTGGGGACTCCCGTTTATCCTCACCTCAAAATGGAGATGCGGCCCTGTGCTCCATCCCGTTGAGCCAACCAGCCCTATGACCTGACCTCTTTCAACAAACTGGCCGACGGAAACATTTATGCTGGATAGATGCGCGTACCATGTAGCAAAACCACCTCCATGATAAACCATTACGGAATAACCATATCCACCGAAATACCCTGCCTGAACTATCTGCCCACCATCCGCTGCCTTAACCAGCGTTCCATAGGGGGCTGCGATATCTATCCCCGAATGAAATCTCATTACCCCGAATATGGGATGGATCCTGTTACCAAAACCGGATGTCACTCTCCCTGCAACAGGCCACATAAACTTTCCGGAAGGCGCCGAGCCATATTTATAGCTTTCAAGGATCCTTACAAGCTCTGCTTCCTTAATCTTAAGGTCTTTTTCCATCCTGATAAGAGCATTTTTATTGGCTGTGGTCCTCGAAAGCAAACTTTGCTTTTCACCATATATACCTTCAATCTCGCCTGTCTTCTGCTCCGCATCCGCTACCAGTTCCCCAACTCTTTTTTTGTACTCTTCCTGCTTCTCCCTTAGATCAATTATGGACTTTTTTATTCCTATGGTTGCATCTCTCTTTTCCTTTATTAAAAGGATATTCTGGGTATCCTGCTCCGCAAAAAGGTTCATAAGCTTTAGCCGGGATATAAAATCCAGAAAATCCTCGGACTTGAGCAAAACTTCAAGTATATTCCCTTTTCCATTCTTATAGATAGCTGCAACTCTTTTGTTTAATATACCTATACTCTCCTCAAGTTCTTCTTCTATCTTCTTTAACTCTTCTTCCTTCAGGACCATTTCTATAGTAGTTCTGTCAAATTCGCTTTTCGCCCCGGCAAGACGGTTATTCAACTCGTCAAGCTCTGAAAGTGCTCCCAGCAATTCCTGCTCTACCTGACTAACCTCATTTTTATACTGTTTTTCCGATTCTGTAGTTTTCTTGATTTTTTCATCAAGCTCTTCTTGCTCTTTATGGAGCTGCTCTAATTCCTCCTCAATTGTCTGTGCATAAATTGACACCGGCCCGGGGATAAATACTATACTGAAGCTAGAGAGTATTATAATTATTGTTACGAATATGGCTATAATATTTTTACTTTTACCCATCGTTCTATTTCATTTTTTATTATAACTATTTTAATACTTTTTTTAAAAATTTAAAACTCACGGGCTTTAACAGCACCTTTAAATCTTGACATATCTCCTGAGGGCAATGGCGCTGCTTAAAATTCCAATAAGGCCACCTGCTATCACGGTCCCTATATATACATAATAAACCACATTGCCGCTTCCGATTATAGCAAGCTCCTTAATCCGCATTGTATCAGCAATTATCATTTCTCCTTTTATAAGTAAGAAATTACTAATGAAGTATAGCAATATAACAGAAACAATACCTCCTGTAAACCCTTCAAAGAATCCTTCAAACAAAAATGGTATTCTCACAAACCAATTAGTTGCACCGACAAGCTTCATAACCTCGATTTCCTTACGGCGCGCATATATCGAGAGCCGTATGGTGTTAAATATCAGAACAATAGCTGCCAGAAGCAGGACAATGATTATGAGAAATGCCACCGCACCTATGATTGCAGTTATTGAAAACAGCTTATCAACATATTCTTTCCCCCAGATTACATCATTGACTCCTTCAATATAGTTACCATCTTTATCGTAGAATCGCAGTGCTACCCGGTCAATTTTCTCAGGGCTTTTTAACATTATTTCGAAGGAAGCCGGAAGGGGGTTCCCACCAATCTCTTTTAAAATATCGCTCCCTTCATATTGTTTCTTGAATTCTTCAAGTGCCTTCTCTTTTGATACATAGTTTATAGAATCAACTTCCTCCCAGCCCAATATCTCGTGCTCGATAAATTCTCTTAATTCTTCCGATATGTCATCTTCAAGATATACTTCCAGCTCAACTTCACTTTTAACGGAATTTATTACCCCCTGGATGTCATATACTATGAGTGAAAATAAGCCGACAATGAATAATGTAATGGCGACAGTGGTGATAGCTGTAAACCCCATGAAGAAGTTGCGCCTCAGGCTAATAAAAGTTTCGCTAAAAAAATATTTTGACCTTACCATTAATCCCCGTATACTCCCCTCTTCTGGTCCCTGATTATTTCCCCTTCTTCCAGCTCCACAACTCTTCTTCTCATTGAGTTAACAATATTCCTGTCATGCGTTGCCATGAGCACAGTCGTACCTATAATATTTATGCGGGATAAAATCTTCATAATCCCTTCCGATGTCGTGGGGTCAAGATTCCCCGTCGGCTCATCCGCAAGAAGTATCGGGGGGCGGTTAACAAAAGCCCTGGCAATTGAAACCCTCTGCTGCTCTCCGCCTGACAGCTGGTCCGGGTATGCGTCCAATCTATTATACAGGCCTACGAGCTTTAAAACCTGCGGTACCAGGATTTTTATTTCATAAGCGGGTTTGCCTATAACTTCAAGGGCGAACGCCACATTTTCAAAGATAGTCTTATCGGGCAGAAGCTTAAAATCCTGAAAAACACAACCTACATTTCTTCTTAACTGGGGAATTTTATTTGCCTTGAGATTACATATATTTTTACCTGCTATGAATATGCTGCCGCTGCTTTCACTAATTTCTTTAATTATTAACTTTATAAATGTAGATTTTCCGGAGCCGCTGGGACCTACCAGGAATATAAACTCACTTTTTTTGATAACCAGATTGATTTTTTTTAATGCTGCCGTATTGTCACCATAAATTTTACTTACATCCCTGAATTCAATCATATTCATTTAAAGCCAGCTCTCTCATTCTCCCTGATTTTTAATAATCAAGAGTTTACGCTTTGTATAAGTTTTTTTCAAGATAACTTCTTATCAGTAAATCTATATTACCATCCAGTACAGACTGGACATCTCCAATTTCAATTCCTGTCCGGTGGTCTTTGATTAATTGATAGGGTTGAAGAACATAGCTTCTTATCTGGTTGCCCCACCCAATCTCTTTTTTTTCTCCCCTTACCTTATCAATTTCTTCTCTGCTTTTTTCTCTCTCCAGCTCAAACAATTTTGACTTAAGGATTTGAATGGCGGACTGCTTGTTAAGTAACTGTGACCTTTCATTCTGGCACTGGACCACAGTATTCGTTGGCAGATGAGTAATTCTTACCGCCGAATCCGTTACATTAACATGCTGCCCGCCTGCACTGCTTGACTTAAAGGTCTCTATTTTTAAATCCTCCTTATTTAACTCTACATCGACATCATCTCCGATAAGCGGAACCACATCTACTGATGCGAAAGAAGTATGCCTGCGCCTGGATGAATCGAAAGGCGAAATCCTTACCAGACGGTGAATTCCCTTTTCAGATTTAAGCAGACCGTATGCATTCCTGCCTGTCACGGTAATAGTTGAATTTTTTATTCCTGCTTCTTCACCCACCTGATAATCGTTTGTTTCGTAAGAGAACCCTTTCCTTTCTATCCAGCGCTTATACATCCTGAGGAGCATCTCTGCCCAATCCTGGGATTCCGTCCCTCCAGCCCCCGGGTGAATATTAAGCACGGCAGGATAAGAATCATATTTACCGTTTAAAACTGCATCTTCTTCAAGACATTCAAGAAAATCTTCTATCTCAACAAGAGTTACGGCAAGTTCCTTCTCCAGTTTTTTATCTTCTTCACCCTCAAGTATCTCAAGAGCCAGATTTGCATTTTCAATCTTTTCTTCCACCTTCCCAATTTTATCAGCTATCTCCTTCAATGATGCAGCTTCCCGGGTTATTGACTGTGCTTTAGCCCTGTCCTCCCAGAAATCCCTGGAAAGAGTTTCTTTCTGCAGATTTTCCAGTCTTTCGTTCTTTTTATCCACTTCAAAGACAGTTTTTTAAAAAAACAAGTTTCTTCAATAATTTATCAAGTTTTAATTCGTAATCCTCAATCATTAAAAACCTCCGGTTAGTTTATGAAATTGCATTTCCTATTTCTATTATCATGTTCCTTTTATCAGGTTACTCATCTTCCGCAACAGTTCTTATATTTCTTCCCGCTTCCACAGGGACAGGGATCATTGCGCCCGATCTTCTTTTTCTTCGCTGTCCTGGTCTCTAAAGCTCCTGCACCTGACTTTGCCGGACCGGTTGAAGTTATATCACCTATTTTCAGGCCTTCTCCGGGTACCGGCTCCTCCTGGTCTTCCTTTTTAACTATCTTTGCATTAAAAAGTAATTTGACCGTATCAAATTCAATCTCTCCCATAAGTTCCTTAAACAGTTGGAACGCTTCCCTCTTATATTCCACAAGCGGATCCCTCTGTCCTATAGCCCTTAGCCCGATGCCCTCCTTCAGGTAATCCATCTCGAGAAGATGGCTCCTCCACATATTATCAATAACATCAAGCATTACTATTCTTTCCAGCTTTCTAATAACAGGGAGTGAATATTCATCTTCCTTTTTATTATAAATTTCGTAAGCTTTATTTAATAATTCTTCTTTTAATCTTTCAGGGCTCCACTTTTCCTCCAGAATTTTCTTATTATCAATGGCTTCATTAACAACGTTAGCCGTAAATAATGGGGCCAGGTAAGTTGAAAGATTTTCGAGGTCCCAGTTCTCAGGATAATCCGAGGGGTTTATATGGATATCAACGCTCTTTACTACCACATTACTTATCATATCAAGAGCCATCTGTTTTAAATCATCCTTCTCAAGAAGATTTCTTCTTCTTGTATAAATTACTTCCCTCTGCTTGTTTATGACATCATCATATTCCAGCACATGTTTCCTTATTGCAAAGTTCCTTCCCTCTACCTGCCTCTGCGCATTTTCTATGGCCCTGCTTATCATATTATGCTGAATAGGCAAATCATCCGGGAAACTAAAAGTATCCATAATTTTATAAATTCTATCCGAGCCAAAAAGTCTGAGCAGGTCATCTTCCGTGCTTAAATAAAACTGGCTTGAGCCAATATCTCCCTGCCTGCCGCTTCTTCCCCTGAGCTGGTTATCTATCCTCCTGCTCTCATGCCTCTCGGTCCCAAGCACATGAAGGCCTCCAAGATCAACCACGCCTTCACCCAGCACTATATCGGTTCCCCTTCCTGCCATATTCGTAGCTATTGTAACAGCGCCTTTCTGGCCTGCCCCGGCAATAATTTCTGCTTCTTTCTCGTGATATTTCGCATTTAAAACCTGGTGTGGTATGCCTCTTCTATTTAACATACCGCTTAACCTTTCAGATTTCTCGATAGATATAGTTCCAATCAGCACCGGCTGTCCTTTCTCGTGTCTTGAAACTATATCCTCAACAACCTTTTTAAATTTAACTTCTTCAGTCTTATAGATTAAGTCAGGAAGGTCTCCTCTTATCATTGGCCTGTTAGTTGGTATCACAACAGTTTCAAGATTATATATATGCCTGAACTCCTCTGCTTCCGTTAATGCAGTTCCAGTCATTCCTGCCATTTTCTCATACATCCTGAAATAATTCTGGATTGTAATTGTAGCAAGAGTCTGGTTCTCATCCTTTATCTTTACCCCCTCTTTCGCTTCTATGGCCTGGTGCAAGCCCTCACTATATCTTCTTCCCGGCATGAGTCTGCCTGTAAACTCATCAACAATTACGACCTCGCCATCCTTTAACATGTAATCTACATCCCTCTTAAAAAGGTGACAGGCCTTAAGAGATTGGTTCAATCCATGTATGTATAGATAATTTGAAGGGCTGTATAAATTCTCTATATTTAGTATCCCTTCTACCTTCTCCACACCTTTCTCAGTAATCGCTGCAGTTCTTGCTTTTTCGTCTATCTCGAAATCCTCATCCTTTTCCAGCTGCGGCACGACCCTGGCAAATTTCTTGTAAATTTCTGTTGTCCCGTAAGCGACACCCGATATTATGAGAGGAGTTCTTGCCTCATCTATTAGAATGCTGTCAACCTCATCAATGATAACGTAGGGATGTCCGTTCTGTACCATGTTCTCCTTGCCCATAACCATATTATCCCTGAGGTAATCGAATCCAAACTCATTATTTGTTCCGTGTAACACATCGGACCTGTACTGGTTCTTCTTTTCGGAAGCCGGCATTCCATGCTGGATAAGACCGACCTCCAGTCCGAGAAATTTATAAATCGCGCCCATCCACTCGCTATCTCTTTTTGCAAGATAATCATTAACGGTTACGAGATGTGTGCTGCTGCCGGCTATCGAATTTAAATAAACCGGAAGCGTTGCTACCAGGGTTTTACCCTCCCCGGTTTTCATTTCCGCTATCTTCCCTTCAAAAAGAACGATGCCGCCCATTATCTGTACATCAAAATGCCTCATGCCGAGAGTTCTTTTTGCAGTTTCCCTTACAACAGCAAAGGCCTCGGGCATAAGTTCTTCGCAGCTTTCACCATTCCCATATCTCTGCCTGAATTCCGTAGTTTTTGCCGCCAGGCCGCTATCTGAAAGCTTGCTTATATTATTTTCAAAACTGCCAACCCCGTATATTAAATCTTTATATTTTTTTTCTCTTTTACCCTCGCCAAACTTCAGTATATTCCCGATTTTTTCAAACATTGACCTCACCCTGGATATATGAATTTAATTAAATAGATGGCTCTATCAGGCCATAATTCTTATCTTTTCTGCGATATACCACTGCCGTTCTCCCGGTTTCCGAGTTTATAAAGACAAAAAAGTCATGCCCCAGCATCTCCATCTGTAAAACTGCCTCCTCGGGAGAAAGGGGTTTTAAGTTAAAAGTCTTTGTTTTTACTATTGAATCCCTTATCTTTTCATCGATGCTCTTAGGAATGCTGTCGGTTTCTCCTACGATACCCTGTTCCTTCCTGCTGTTACCTCTCCTACCCCTGTCAACAAGCTTATCTTTATACTTTTTTAATAACCTTCCCAGCTTGCTGCTTACTTTATCTATCGCCTCAAAAACATCCGCTCCGGAATCGGTCGCCCTTATCACCGACCCCGTAGTGAAAATAGTAACTTCAGCGATATTGTTCAAATTTATCCTTGGATTTTTTTCAAATGTGAGCTTTAACTCCATCTTCGTTATCTTATCTAAAATCCTGGTTATTTTATTCTTTATCTTTTTATCGCCATAACTGCGAATTTCATCACTCAACTCTATATTCTTGCTTCTTACAATAAGATCTTCCATATTTTCCTCCCGTGTTCCAAATTATTTTAATTCTATCAAAAACCAATAATAAGAAGTTACCTCCGGTAAGTCCCGTATCATGCGCTACTCTATAACTACTACTTTCTCCGCTACATTGCCCCTTCCGTCTTTACCCAATTCAAACTCTACCTTCTGACCTGCTCTAAGCGACTTGAAACCATCCATCCGTATCGAAGAATACCGCACAAAAATATCTCCTTTATCCACTGATTCCGATACTATAAACCCGAACCCATTCTCCGGACTAAACCACTTTACCGTTCCTTTTAACCTGGGTGTTTTTATCTTATCCCCCTTGCCAGAGTTAATAAATAAATCTTATTCGCACCTGCATTTCTCAAAATATCCGAAATTTCCATCATCGTGCTGCCTGTAGTCCAGACATCATCCACTACCAGTATATTCCTACCGTAATATTTCAGGCAATCCCTTATTTTAAAAGCCCCTCTTATATTATTTTTCCTCTGTATAAAATCAAGGCCCTGCTGTTTTAAAATTTTCTTTACTCTTATTATATTACCAATAAATGGGATTTTAATTAACCCTGATAATGATTCGCAAACCATTTCCATATGCTTTCCCGGGACCGTCTCCAGATATTCTATTTTTTCATCTCTATAATTCCTGAAATATGATTCCGCCATAAAAATACTGATAATTTCTTTTAAAGCATATATCCTGCCATACTTATACTTTTTTACTATTTCCCTGATTCCTCCGTCATATACGGCAAAGCTCCTGTGCCTGTAAAAATTAAAATTTTCCATCCTGCAAAAATTGCATACACCGCTGCCTGTTTCATCTACGCATAAAGGCCTGCCGCAATAGCGGCACACTTTGTCTCCGATTTTGCCAATATTTGATAAACAATTATCGCAGAGTAATGCAGGTTCAATATTGCCGCAAACGGCGCACACCGGTGGGGCAACAATATCTTTTAAAATATCTAAAAAACTTTTCCTGTTAATATTTTTCTGTTTCTTTCGTATCAATATCTATTATTCTATCGGACATAACTTTCACGCTGGGGTGAATCTTAATCCCGTCTTTAATAATACTTCTTGAGCCGATAACCGCTTTTTCAAGGACGGAAGCATTATCTTTTATTTCCGAATTATACCCTGCTATAGCACCGATTAAAGAGGCATCTTTGCCTATATAACCGCTTCCCCATTTTATGCCCCTGTATAATACCGCCCTTTCATCCACGATTGTATTATCTCCCAGGATTATCGGTCCAAAAAGTCTTGCACCCTTTTTTATTGTACAGTTATTACCTATACATACCGGCGGGATTATTATTACTCCTTCCTGAATTTTACAGTTCTTGCCTACCCAGACCCCTTCCTTTATTTTCTTGCCGGGAATCTTCACATCAACCTTTCCTTCAAGTGCATCGAAGTTTCCCTGCTGATAGTCATCAAGACTGCCCACATCGTTCCAGTACTGTTTATTGTTATATCCATAATATTCAATATTTTTCTTTAAAAGGTCCGGAAAAACAGTCTTTCCAAAATCACAGAATTTACCCTTCGGGGGCATAAAATCAAATATTTCCGGTTCGAAAAAATATATTCCGCTGTTTGCCAGGTTCGACATGACCTCCCCGCCCAGGGGTTTCTCCTGAAATCCCTTTATCCTTCCATTCTCATCTAAAATTACGACACCGTACTGGGACGTATCCTCTACCCCGGTCAATACGAGCGTAGCGACTCCACCTTTTTTTTTATGAAATTCAAACACATCGGTCAGGTCGATGTCGGTTAGAGAATCCCCACTTACAACCAGGAATGTTTTATTGCCAAAAAATTCCCTTACATTATTTACCCCTCCTGCGGTTCCGAGAAGTTTTTCTTCATATGAATATGATATTCTGACACCCCACTTCGAACCGCCGCCAAAATAATCCTTTATAACATCCGGATACCAGTGGAGATTACAGATTATTTCGGTGAATCCGTGTTTTGCCAGAAGCCGTACGATATGCTCCATAACCGGCCTGTTGACTATCGGGGCCATCGGCTTTGATATAAGGTCGGTAAGCGGTCTTAACCTTGTCCCGAGACCGGCTGCCATTATCATTACCCTGTTAATTTTCATTCAGTTTAACACCACTTTCCATTTTTAGCTCTTATTCTTAAAATTTTTAATAATGCTATTCTTGTACGGCGGATATATTGCTCCTACTTCAGTTATTATTGCCGTTATGTTGCTGCCCGGTGTTATATCGAATGCAGGATTTGCTACAGGCATAAAATCCGGAATTACTGGATTACCAAGCATTTCCCTTACTTCTTTATCATCCCTCTTCTCTATCGGTATATTATCTCCGCTTTCGATTTTTATATCAACTGTGGAAAGCGGAGCAGCGATATATAAAGGTATATCGTAGAAAGCAGCAAGAATTGACAGTCCCAGGGTCCCTATTTTATTAGCAGTATCTCCGTTAAGGGCTATCCTGTCGGCCCCCACTATAACTGCATCAACTTCCCCTCTGGACATAAAATATCCTGCCATATTGTCGGTTATTATGAAAAATGGAATTCCTTCCCGTTGAAGCTCCCACGCAGTCAATCTTGCTCCCTGTAGGAAGGGCCTTGTTTCATCTACTATCACATGGGATAGGTTGCCACTTGCCCTCAAATCCCTTACCACACCAAGGGCAGTGCCGTAGCCGGATGTGGCAAGAGCACCAGCATTACAATGTGTGAGAATCCTTAGATTGCTGCCCAACCCGGCAAGAGCTTCCATTCCGTTTCTGCCAATCTTGAAATTTATCTCAAGGTCATTTTTTTGGATATCAGCTGCTTCTTTTATTATCTTTTCCCTTATTCCATTAACCGGCAGCTCTTTATTAACAGCCAGGACTGTTTCCATCCTGTCCAGTGCCCAGAAAAGGTTCACAGCCGTAGGCCTTGTTCCGGAAAGAATCTTACTGGCTTCATTCAAATGAATTATAAATTTCTTTCTGTCCTCACCTTTAAATTCCAGCGCCGCCAGCGCGACCCCATAAGCAGCTGCGACACCTATTGCCGGTGCCCCTCTCACGACCATATCTTTTATAGCTTTAGCCACGCAGTTAACCGACCGGCATTTAACGTATTTTTCCTCAAATGGAAGCTTTCTCTGATCTATAAGCTCTAAAACATTATCTTTCCATTTAAGAGTATATACTCTATCTTCTCCCTTAAAAGTATTACCTAGGTGCCCATCTCCCATGAATTAAGATACTCCTCCTGCTCTCTGGTTAATTTATCTATCTTAACCCCCATACTCTTAAGCTTTAAATCGGCTATCTTCCTGTCAATCTCCTCGGGAACAGGATAAACCTTCTTTAAGATTTTTTTGCTGTTCTTAAAGATATACTCCGCACTTAAAGCCTGGTTTGCAAAGCTCATATCCATCACGCTTGCAGGATGCCCTTCTGCCGCACTTAGATTTACCAGTCTGCCTTCGGCAAGCACATTTATCCTCCTGCCGTCTTTCATTAAATATTCTTCGACAAAAGGCCTTACTATTCTTTTTGACTTGCTGTTTTCCTTAAGGTATTTCAAATCAATTTCAACATCGAAATGTCCTGAATTACCGACTATCGCATTGTCTCTGCAGTTTTTAAGGATTGATTCTCCTATTACGTTCATATCACCGGCAACCGAAAGGAATATATCACCTACTTTTGCTGCCTCGGGGGAACTCATGACGTCAAATCCATCCAATCTGGCTTCCAGCGCCCTCAGCGGGTCTACTTCAAGAACTATCACAATTGCACCCATGCCTTTCGCCCTCATTGCCACTCCCTTGCCGCACCAGCCATAGCCCCCAACCACGAATTTCTTCCCTGCAAGCAGAATGTTGGTCGCCCTTAAAATCCCGTCTATAGTGCTCTGGCCTGTTCCATAGCGATTATCAAAAAGATGCTTCGTTTTCGCATCGTTCACGGCAATTATCGGATAGCATAGAACACCCTTTTTTTCCATGCTCTTGAGTCTTATAACCCCTGTCGTAGTTTCTTCCGTTCCGCCATAAACGCTATCCAGCAATTCCCTTCTTTTACTGTGTGTCGTAGAAATCAAGTCTGCTCCATCATCCATTGTTACCCGGGGCCCGATATCAAGAACGCTGTTAATATGCCTGTAATAAGTTTTATTATCCTCACCTTTTATGGCAAACACCTTTATCCCATAATTTTTTACTAAAGAAGCTGCAACATCATCCTGGGTGCTAAGCGGGTTCGACGCCGATAAAGCTACGTTCGCCCCTCCCTCTTTCAGGGTAATCATAAGATTTGCTGTTTCTGAAGTGACGTGCAGGCACGCTCCCACATTTAAACCCTTGAGCGGTTTTTTCTTTGAAAAATCCTTCCTTATACCCCTCAATACCGGCATTTCCACTGCCGCCCATTCTATCTTATCTTTGCCCCTGCTTGCCAGACTTATATCTTTTACATCATATTCCATTAAATACTTTCCTTTCCCAGGCACTCTTTTGCCTAATTTTAACCAGTTTGATTTATTTTATTTTTTTAAGTTCAGCTTTTAGTGACTCTATTTTCACTACCGGGCTGGGGTCAATTCCATAGAGCAAAGCAAGGTAAACACTCGCTATATCCCCCAGATACATTGTTGACAGCGCCCTTGCCAGTTTTGACTTTCCTTCAACGGGTATTGTTATTATACTTTTAACATTTTCTTTTATTAATTTTAAGGTTATCTCTATACGGGTTTTCATTCTTATCCATTCGTCTTCTTCCCTAAGGGCCAGAACTACGAATTTTCCCGTAATTTCCTTTAGTCTTTCCCATCCCACGGTTTCATTGTGGTTCAACTCCGGAAATTCATTCCACCAGCAGGGAGTTTTAGAATTCTCATTTATTTCACATTTTAGCCTGTAAGCGACTGTGCTAAGAATTCCTTCCGTACCATATACGATGGGTATATTATCTGATATTTCAAGGGCCAGTTTCTTTGCAGGGTTTTTATCAATTCCAACTTCCCTCCTGTAAAGGGATGCCTTTTCCTTTACAAGATTCAAGGCTTCATCAATGTCACCGGACGGTATCTTAACTATGCCAAGACAATCCATCATAAGGTAGGCAGGTAAAAAAAGGTAACCTGCCGCACCCCTCGGCTGTAATCCCGAAGGTATTTTTATCACGGTTTTACCATTATCCTTACCTATTTTTTCAAGTTCTCCGCCGGAACATATGATAATTACTTCGCATCCCCTCTCCAGCGCCTGGTTAGTCGTAGAAACCGTTTCTTCCGTGTTTCCGGAGTAACTTATTGGAATAACGAGCCAGCCCTTCTTTATATAAGAGGGCAGGTTGTAGCCCTTTACAACTTCGACAGGTATGCCAATATCATCTTTAATCAAGGCCTTTGCGATATCGCCGGCAAATCCTGAGCCGCCCATTCCGGAAAAAACGACTCCGGCATAACTTTTTCCTTTTACGTTCCCAGGATCGGCCCTATCCATAATTTCCTTTGCATCAACCAGCTGCTCAAAAAACTTTTCCTCTACTTCAAGTATTTTCCCCTTATCGATTTCACTGATCTTTTCAAGGTCATCCAGAATATTCATCATAATCTCCTTCTTCTTTCTAATTAAAATATCTCAATTATTCAAAAATTATTTTACCTGCGAAGCCCCACCTATTACCTTTTTACCCAGACCCTGGAGGTAATCCGTCCTTTCCCTGCTTTCACCTTCAGTATATACTCTTACCACCGATTCGGTACCCGACAATCTTATCATTATCCATCCGCCATCTTCCATAATATATTTATGGCCGTCCACGGTTATAACTTCCCTGACCCCCTCTTTCTCCAGTTCCTCCGGTATCCTCTTTTCTATTATGGATCTTAAGCTTTCCTTCTGCCGCGAATTAACTTCATAATCAGTCCTGTCAAACACGAAATAACCAAACTCCTTATAGATTTCATCAAGAATCTGGTTTAAAGTCTTTCCAAGACTGCATACTATTTCAATAAGCTTTAATCCCATCAACATTCCGTCTCTTTCAGGCAATCTGCCCCCTGCCCAGAGGCCTCCGCTTTCTTCACCGCCCATTATAACTCCGCCCTTAAGAATTTCCTCTCCTATATATTTGAACCCGACAGGAGTTGTCACCAGCTCAAGATCATACTTTGCACATATTTTATCTACGGTAGATGTAAGATTCACGGATTTTATAACCTTCCCCTTCATTTTCTTAACATGTGCCATGTACCATAAAAAAACCGAATAAAGATGGTGGGAGCTGACATAATTGCCGTCCTCACCAAGGGCAGCTATCCTGTCGCCATCACCATCCAGGCAAATAGCCATCTTGTAATTCTTATCCTTTAAAACCTCCGTGGCTTCATTAAGGTTATCCCCGATAGGTTCGGGGTTTATTCCGCCAAAAGAAGGGTTATATGTCGAGTGTATCTCTGTTACATTGGAAGCATTCAATTCCTCAAGAACATCTTTAAATATCCCCTGGGACGCACCATACATTGGCTCAAGCAGAAGCGGAAATTTAAAACCGCTTATAATGTCCGTGTCCACCTGGCTCAATATATCTTCGATGTAACCCGATAAAAAATCAACTTTTTTTATGCCATTCTCATCACTAATCACGGAACTTCGGGAGGACTTTTCATATTCCTGAATATTTTCTACCACTTTATCTACTTCTTTTTCTATTTCCGTGATTATATCCATAGTGGCAGAGCCGCCAAATGGGCCTTTTATTTTATAGCCATTATAATAATATGGATTATGGCTTGCGGTAATCAT
>Ga0180433_10006520_pt1 | contig 15258 bp, 11 predicted proteins | sample SS_ome_8_FD_132980 | JGI IMG/M metagenome (GOLD analysis project Ga0180433, IMG submission 132980) | Hypersaline lake sediment archaeal communities from the Salton Sea, California, USA - SS_1_D_1 metaG | ecosystem: Environmental > Aquatic > Non-marine Saline and Alkaline > Hypersaline >... | reverse complement strand
TTCTTTGATACCTGCAAAACTTGATCGACCAAAAACGTCTGCGGTCAAAAGGGGTTATACAAGAAAACGTTGTCATATAAATGCAAATTTTCACTTTGATAATTTTGTTGTTGGGCCGAGTAATTCTTTGGCAAAAGCAGCAGCGCAAGCAATCACAGATAAACCAGGGACATTATATAACCCATTATTTATATACGGAGAGTCAGGGCTGGGTAAAACACATCTTTTACATGCTGTGGGAAATAGCATAAAAAAGAAGAATAAAAACTTATCTGTTTTATACCAGACAGCAGACAGATTTGTTAATGAATTTATTAATGCAATACGGTTTGATAAGATTCATAAATTTCAGATAAAGTATCAAAATATTGATGTACTTCTTATAGATGATATTCAGTTTATTTCTAATAAAGAGCAGACCCAAGAAGCATTTTTCCATATTTTCAATGTATTATATGATTCTCATAAACAGATTGTATTTTCAAGTGATACATTCCCCAATAATATTTCTGGACTCGCAGAACGCTTGAGATCAAGATTATCCTGTGGGTTAGTTACTGATATTTATACTCCATCTTTGGAGACCAAAGTGGCAATACTCAAAAAAAAGGCACAAATCCAAAATGAGGAGCTTCCTGATGAGATCGCCTATTTTATTGCCTCATCGGTTGATTCAAATATTAGAGAGCTTGAAGGCGCATTGATACGTGTTACTGCATTTGCCTCCCTTACTGGCCAGCAGTTAACTATCGATTTAGTAAAAAAAGTATTGCATAGGGTCCAAGAAAAGCAAAAAAAGGCGATAGAAATTAAAGATGTGTTAAAATGTGTATCAAAATATTATGGATTTAGTGCTGAAGATCTAAAATCAAAAAAGCGCAAAAAAGAGCTTTCATTTGCTCGTCAAGTTGCTATGTTTCTTATGAAAAAGTTTACTCCCAAGTCTTTACGGGATATTGGCGCTTGCTTGGGCGGCCGAGATCATTCTACGGTGCTACATGCTATCGAGAAAATAGAAAAGCATGAGGTCGATAATAGCGCATTTAGAATAATTGTTGAGAAAATGGAGAAAGATCTTAGCATATAATTTTTTCAATTTTTTTAGTAAAATTTTGAGAAAAAGTTAAGTTTTTGTGAATCGCTCTTTTTTCGTTTGGAAGAACATGTCATTTAAGCATTTGACAGAAAGTTGATAATACCAAGAGAAATAACTTCTGAACTGTCTACGTTCTTTAAAGCCGACAATTGATGGAAAGTGTTCTGTATCGATAATGACGATCTTATCAGTGCCCTTTTCAAGCAAGAAATTATCTATATGTGGGTCTATACGTACATCTAAGAAATTACATAAGGACATGCACATCTCTTTTGCACTGCCATCTAAGAGAGAGAACGTAGTATTTTTTAGCTTTATTGCATCGGCGATAATACAGTATGTGCCAGGTATTACCCTCTTTATAGGCTTTCTTTTTCCAAAATTTTTGCCAACCAATTCCATCTGATTACAATCTTTTGGAATCCAGAACCATTTCCTTGGGGTCGATATAAGTTTTGACCAATGAGGATCTTCTTCTATAGTTTTTTTTATTTCATATAAATTTTTTATTCGTGTGAAACCAAGCAGATGCCGGTTTATACCACCACCCATATTGAAGAAGAAGATTGGGCAAAAACCTTTTGAATAAGGTCTTACAAAGCTTCTTGGATTTTCCATAAAGACTTTCACCACAAAGGGGTGATCTTTAAATTTTAGAATTAAGCATCCAGATTTTTCTTTTTTGTTAAAATCATCTTTTTTTAAGATTTCAAAGTGAGTGAATTCTTTGAATTCCCTTCTGTGTTTTTTTCGTTTTATTTCTTCAAATAATACTTGTAGTTGCGTTTCTAAATCTTTTTTCAGAGAATATTTTTTTGGTTTGTATTTGTGTGAAATTTGATCAGGTAATAAATTATTATAAAAAAAATCTTTATCGAATGTATTGAATATAGGGTCGACTTCAAGGTGTGTATCTCTAATACTATAGATATTTTTCGGTTTATTTAAAAAACTTACCTCCAAGAGTGGTTTTTTTGCATGACTCGGTCTATGCACACTTCGGCAGATTACATGTAGGCTTTCAAAAAGCCAAGATAAAAATAGTATAGTATAGACTATACTTCTTTTATTGTTTTTAAGTAAATTTAATAAGCTCATTACTTTGTCATTGCTTTGTCAAATTTTTGGTTTAGGACCTTCTTTTAATGCATATAAAAATACTCACAAATGATTGCTCTTATGTCAATATTTTTTTTTATTTTTAAAATAGCTAATCCCGTTTCTAAGTAAGTTTCTTGTATGTGAATAATACTCTGTGGTTTTCCACTCTTTTTTGTTGAAATTTTATCTTTATAATTAGCGTTTCTTGGGGGATATTCAATTTAGTATTTTTTGTCTATTGAAGTTGAAGTTTAACTAATGTATGTTGGTTATAGAGAGTAATAAAAAAATAACTGACCTGATTGGTGGGGATTGGTTATATGAGATGTAAAAAAAGGGATGGGAAAATGGAAAGAGAAAGAGATGAATTGATACAGAGGCAGGCAAACATCTTGAGGTCATTAAGTGTTATACCAAAAAAGATTTTATCTTTGCATGGAAGGGATAATCTCACTGAATTTGTAATGCATGATATTTGTCAAGAAAATTGTTTTAATATACAAAGGGCAGCATATTTCGTTAATAATCCAGATTTTAACTGCTTAAAGGGTGTCGTTGGGGTTTCTATACCAGAAGTTCCTCAAGGTCTTTGGACTGATATTTGGCGGCAAAATGAGATGTTTAGCACCTATATGAGAAATTCTCCATTTAACAGGAAGGTAAGAAATTTTTCCCAATGTAGCCTCGAAGGTGTCGATATACCAAATGATGAAATTATAGAAGGGGTTTCTCGTAATTTAGGTATAAAAAATCCGTCATATTTTTCAGTAGATATGAAACACGGTAATCATGGTTTATTTGTCTATGAAGGAGATCATGACGATGATTTAAAAGATAGACATCTTGTAGATGGGGTATCACTGCTTGGTTTTTGCCCAATTTTTTAATCTTTATTTAATTTTTATTAAATAAAGATAAACTAGGAAGTTTTTCTCCGCTTATATAGGCGAGACTTGCGCCGCCTCCTGTCGATAAGTAATCTATTTTGTTAGCTGTTTTGAACATGTATGCTGCAGCGACAGAATCTCCTCCAGCAATTACAGTATAAATATTTGATTTTGCCATCGCTTTGAATAATGTTTTGAGCCCTTCAAGGGTTTTTTCTTTTTTTATATTCCCAAAGGTTCCATTGGAAAATACGGTTTTTGATTGATTAATTTCTTGAGCAAATAATTTGATTGTTTTTGGCCCAATTGATATACCCACAAAATTGTCAGGAACCTCGTTTTGGTCTATATAGGATATTGGCCCATCAAAATTGTCTTTTGCAACCAGATAATCTATTGGATATAGTATCTTGGTTTCCTGTTTTTTTGCGATTTTAAGTATTTTTGGAATAATAGGCAAAAGTGTATTATCAACTAAAGAGTTTCCTGTTTTTTTACCCATATATTTTAAAAATGTGAACACTATGGCTGGACACAACAAAAGTGTATCTATCTTATTTTTACTTAAAAGTTTTTCAAGCATTGGTAATTTGGTGCTTACTTTTCCTCCACCAAGCATGACAGTAAACGGATGTTTTGGGTGCCTCATGAGCATTTCAAGGGCTACAAGTTCATGTTGTATTAGAGGGCCCAAAAAACTTTTTTTAATTCCCAAAAGTTTGGGCACGAGCGTTGTTGATGCTTCATCTCTATGAGAGACCCCAAAGGCGTCATTTACAAAATAGTCGCTAAGAGTGGCAAGTTTTTTTGCAAAATCTATAGACCTGTCACGTTCTCCCTTAAAGAAACGTATGTTTTCAAGTAATAAGATGTCAAATTTGCTCTCTAAGCTTTCTTTAATTGCTTTATTTAGATCCGGTTCAAATTTTATTTTATATTTGCGTTGTTTGAAAAATGGGGCTAATAATTGTGTAGATAAGTTTGAATCATGATTTTTTGGGCGACCCAGATGTGTTACAAGAATAACTTTTGCACCTTTATCTAATAACATATTTATAGTTGGCAAAATTGCCTTTAATTTGTAATCAGATATTATTTTTTGGTTATCTAGTGGGACATTGAGATCTGCCCGTAACAAGACTCGTTTATTTTTAAGATCAAGAGTATCTATTGCATGAGTTAGAAAATGTTTTTTTGCTATCATTTGTTTCTCCTGAGATATGTTTTTATTCAAATCTTAAGACTTCTGAAATAGTAATATTTCTTGTTTTTCTTGCAGGGATCCAGGTAGATAAAAAGCTTAATACCATGACAACGAAAAATACTGGCAGAATTATAGAAATTGACATTTGGGATGGTAAATGGGTAACGTAATAGGCGTCAGGCAATTGGATAAAGGGATATGTCTCGAGCAACCAAGAGGCTCCCACAGCAAGCCCAAGGCCAAGTATTGAGCCAAAAAAGGCTATGGTCATACCAAGATATAAAAATATTCTCGATATTTTTATATCAGAAAGTCCCATTGCTTTTAAAATAGCGAGATCGCCCCGTTTTTGAGTTATTTGCATAAACAATAAAGAAATAATATTCATGCTGGCTACCAGTATAATAAGAGCTAGTATGAAAAACATGGCGTATTTTTCAAGTTTTAAGGCTTGGACTAATGCAGGATATAATTCTTGCCATGAATATACCTGAAGCGATAATCTATTTTTTAATTTTTTTATTATATTTTGGATATCTTGATCTGGTTGTACCTGTATGCTTATTTGTGAAATTTCTTGTTGCCCAAACATGGTGTCAAATGCTTCTAAAGAAGCTATGACTAAATTATTATCAAATTCTTCTATGCCGGTTTTGAATATGCCCCCTATAAAGGCATTGTGTTCTTTTAGCTTTATTTTTTTGCGTTTGATTTTATTATTTTTTGTGAAAAATAGGTTAAGCTTATCGCCTATTTGGAGATCAAGATTTTGAGCCATCTTTTGGCCAATTAATACGTGTTGATTTTGAACTGTATCAAGCATGGTTTTTTTATTGGTAAGAGATTTTATAATTTTTTCTTCTATGTTGCAGACGTGGGGCTCGCTATTAGGATCAACGCTTTTTAATAGTACTATGTTGTATGCGTCGCTTATATCAGACTGTACTATGACCTGTTTGAGTGCAGTTGGCGCAAAATTTTTAATTTCTGGAAATTCTTTTTTAAGTACTTCTGCTATTTTTTTATAATTTAGTTGCTCCCCATCAGCATGCATTATAATTTGCGGGTGTATGCTTTGCATTTTTTTATAGGTGACTTTTTCAAAGCCATTCATGACTGATGCGATGAGTGCAAGAGCAAATGAGCCTATTACTATACCCAAAAAACATATTGTTACCATGGTTGATATATTTTTTTCTTTTTTTTTGCCTTTGAGATATCGCCAGGCTATAAAAAACGTAAGATTTGTCACTGTTTTTACCTTTTTATTTTTTTAATCTTGTAAATTTCTTTAGTTTTTTTTAATCTACTAGTATTGATAATGAGTTTAGAACAAAGAGGATTTTTTATGAAGCGAGATATAGCTTTTTTAGTATTATTTACTATTATATTACATTTTTTGCCAGGTTGTGGCGGGAGAATAATCGACTGGGGTAAAGATAATTTTTATCAGGGCCAGAAGCTGGATAAAGATATAGAGGATATAAAACATCATATAAAATCTAGAAGGGTATATGATCAGTTTACGCTGGTAGGTGCTTTTGATGTTTTGTGGTTGGCAGATCCGGTACGAACTGTTTACGCGGATATTTACAGTCGTAAATTTGGAAAAACTGAAGAACAAAAACGTGTCTTTTTAAGAAGACAGCTTGAAGAGAATAATCATTTTATTTCTTTTTATGTCCTTAGCTTGAAAGAAATTGTGCTTGGTGATAAAGATTCGAAATGGTCAGTGCTTCTCAAGGTTGGCGATAGATTATTTACCCCTAGTGAAATGAAAACAATTGAAATTTGTCCAGGATATAAAGAGATATTGGGTAAGAAATATAATATCTTTAAAGATGTATATCTCGTGTACTTTAATGCAAAAGATATTGAGGATAATTACATCATTGATGAAAATGTAGATCATATGGCGTTAATATTTAGGTCGATGGATAAAGAGGTAGAGTTGTTTTGGTGTATTGAAGATATGTAGGACAATAAGTAATGAAGATAGCTATAGGGTCTGATCATAGAGGTTTTGAGCATAAAGGTTTTATTATACAAAAAATAAAATCTATATCTTGGATAGATGTTGGGTGTTTTTCTTCAGATCGATGTGATTATCCTATTTTTGCTCAGTTAGTTTCTTCTGCTATTTTAAAAAAAGAAGCAGATTTTGGTATATTATTATGTGGTACTGGTATTGGTATGGCAATTGCTGCCAACAGATTTACCCGAATATACGCAGGATTGTGCTGGAATAGTGAGATAGCGCGATTGGCAAAAGAACATGATAATATAAATGTGTTAGTGCTGCCATCAGATTTTGTATCTCCAGATGAATCAATAGAGATTATCAATAATTGGTTGCACACTGAATTTAAAGCTGGTCGCTATCAAAAGCGTCTTGATATGATAGATACACCAGAGAATGCATAGTAACCATTGTTATCAAAAGTGGTGTCATGAAAATCACAAAAAAAATTGTAAAAATAGTGCTATTCTCTTTTATTTGTAATATAAATGTCTATGGCATGAATCCGAGGCAAATGTATGGCGAACTTTTTGATAAAAAGTTTAAAAAAATAAAAAGGTGGTTTCAAGTTGATTGCTTGCGTGAGTCTTCAAAGCTGGAGCAAAAAATAAAAGGTTTATTTCAAATGCTTAATGAAATAGATCCCAACCAAGTATTTGTAAAGAGTCTAAAATATGAATCCCAAGTTGCTTCTGCCCATTGGTATAGAAAAATAGGGCAAGTATTGCCAGAAACATATGAAGAGATGATAGCATTTTGTGATGAGCCAAAAGGCATATTTAGATTTCCATCTAAACATAAAGGGATTTTGGGGGTGCTAAAAAAAGCAGAAAAAGCTATAAAGCAAGTTTGTGTAGGGAAAACTTGGGATCTGATTCTTGAGAATTGGTGTACTTTTAATTTTATGTTGGATAGCATATTTATTAATGAAGGCTTTACTCCAAGTATGCAAATGGGTTTTGCTGAACGGTTAAAAAAAATGAAAGGAGATTACATAGATTCTTTTTGTGAAAAAAGGGAAGAGCAAAATTTTTTTGATTTTAAAGAAAGAGTTGTTTATAAAATAAAACAAAAAAAAGAGTTTCAGATAAAAATGAGGAATATAAAGTTACAGGTGCCCAGTGCCATAAAAATACTTTTATTATTATAATTTTAATTATGAGGAGAAATATATGAAGTTAAACATAAAAAAATATACTTTTTTATTGGTGTTTTTTGCCAGTCTTTTATTTTCTAGTTTTATAATTGGTGTACATGATTCTATATTACTTGATAGACTTGCTCGTTATGTCTCTATTTCTGACAAAGACTTGAAAAAATTATATAACAAAGCTTCTTTAGTAGAAAATGAGAATTTTGCAAGTAGAACAAAATTTTCTTATGGACGCCCAATTTACACCTATTATACCGAATTAAAATGTAGTTTGCCTCATATTGATTTGGGAGATTTACCAACGCCAATTAATAAACTTACAAAACTGGGAAATAAAATTGGATGCAAAAATTTATATATTAAACGAGATGATCTTACCGGTAAATTAATCCCGGAGCAAGGTATGAGATACTTTGGTGGAAACAAAGTAAGAAAATTAGAATTTTTATTAGCAGACGCCCTGCAAATGGGGGTGAAAACAATTATGACTATTGGCGGTGCAGGTTCTAATCACGCATTGGCAACAACAGTTTGCGCAAGTATACTGGGCTTCGATAGAATCTCTATTTTATTATCCCAGAGAAATAATAAGATAGTCTTAAGAAATCTCTTGTTGGGGAAATATTACGGTGCGCAATTACATTATTTTGCTCAAGATGAAGAATGTTCGGCTGGTATAGTAAAATTATTTTACAAAATAAAAGAAAAAGATGGAATATTTCCATATTATATTACGTTTGGAGGTTCTTCTCCTTTAGGTGCAATTGGATTTGTAAATGCTGCCTTTGAGTTAAAACAACAAATAGATCAAGGGATAATACCTGAGCCAGATATTATCTATGTTGCTTGTGGCAGCATGGGTACTACTGCGGGATTAATTTTGGGGGTAAAAGCAGCGGGCCTCAAAACAAAAGTAATTCCGGTACGTGTTGGCGATAGCCCATGTGTTTCTAAAATTTTAGATCTTGTTAAAAAAACAAATAAGTTATTGCACGAAAAAGATCCAAATTTTCCATTATTTAGTTTTAATCTAGATGATATCTTATTTTTAGATGGCTTTTTGGGTACAGGGTATGCAGCGCCGACCCAAGAAGGGCAAGAGGCGATAGATTTGGTAAAAGAATTTGCAGGAATCAATCTTGATCCTACCTATTCAGGCAAAGCATTTGCTGCGGTAATAAATCATGCAAGAAATAATGTTCTCAAAGACAAGGTAGTGCTTTTTTGGGATACATTTTGTGGGTATGCGTATGATGAGATTACTTCACAGGTTGAATATACGAGTTTGCCCCAAGGGCTGCTTAGTTATTTTGAGTAAATAATCTTACGTATTAAGGTTTTTTTCTTGAGGAAAAGTATGATTGATGTCTGTTTATCTATGACATAAGTCATCAATTTATACAAAACTTATTTTCTTATTGAAACGGCTCTAAGTTATTGAGCAATTATGCTTATATTAAGTAGTATTAAGAATAATAGTAAACCAATAAAGGAGAGAAAATTATGATAAAAATAAAAGTAAAAATAAGGATGGTTTTGTTGCTTTCAGTATTTTTTTTCCATACTGCGTGGGGATTTGTTTTTGTTTTAGTAGCAAGAGATAAAACAATCAAAATATGGAATTTAAAAATTGGAGAAATGATTAAGATGTTGGAGGGGCACGAAGGAGCTGTTCAATTGGTAGTATTTAGCCCAGATTATAAAATTCTTGCTTCAGGATCAAATGATAGAACTGTTAAAATATGGGATACATTAGATTCAAATCCTAAAAACTGGAAAGAAATAAAGACGTTGAGAGGACATAAAGGCGGTATTTCTTCAGTAACATGGAATCAGGAGGGTATATGTCTTGCTTCAGGATCAGATGATAGAACTGTCAAGTTATGGGATATGTCAGGTTTACCTGATAATTGGAAATTAATGAAAACGTTGGAGTTTGAAGATAGTGTGCAATTAATAGAATTTAGCTTAGATGGTAAATATCTTCTTGCAGGAAATTTTGATAAGGGAGGAAAAATTACGAGATGGGATGCAAAAACCGGGAAACTAATTGGAAATATTAGGATTGCGGATGAATATTTTGGGTTTTTTTCAGAGGTATTGAACAGGGAGGGCACACGTCTTGCCTTAGTGGGAGAAGAAGATGAGATTGAAGAAGATCAAGCCAGATTGCAAATATGGGATACATCAGATCAAAACCCTAATAACTGGAAATTAATTAAAAACTTTAAGGATAAATATCCCATGGCGTTAGTAGAATTTACTCCAGATGGTAAATATCTTATTGCGGTAAGTTGGGCGAGAGAAATTACTATATGGAATATAAAGACCTGGAAAATAATTAGAAACTTTAAGGATAAATGTCCTATGGCGTTAGAATTTACTCCAGATGGTAAATATCTTATTGCGGTAAGCCAGGGGGGAGAAATTACTATATGGAATATAAAAACATGGAAAATAATTAGAAATTTTAAGACTGATGCAAGTTTTATTGGATTTTTAGTAGCTAACTTTAACAAGGAGGGTACACGTTTTGCCTTAGTCGGAAAAGAAGATGATAGGAATTTTGGAGAAATGGGATTTGGCAATGACATTCGTTTGCAAATGTGGGATACATCAGATTCAAATCCTAAAAATTGGAAAGAAATTAAAGAGTTGAGAAGAGAAGTATATGTTGGTAATATTACCTCATTGGTGTTTAAAGTTTTTGCAGAAGAGGAAATAGCACAAAAAGATTTGGATGTAAGAGTAAGATTCGTGAAAAACCATCTTGAAGAATTTCAAAAAAAAGAACAAAGGTTAGATATAAAAATGCCAGAAAGAGAACGAGTGCAAAGTTTGGGTTTTTTACTAAAAGCTGAGATTAAAAGAGTTGAAAAACAGAGTTGTAGGTTTCTGAGAGAACAAATAGAAAAACTAGACAAGCAAATGAAAAACAAGAAATTTGATTTTGAGAAACAAGAAGCTCAAAAAGAGAAACTGCGTAATGTTAGAACAAAACCTTTTGTTACTTTGTTTTATCGCAATAAAACACGATTAAAAAAAGAAGAAAAAATAGACGAAGAAATAGGAGGAATAAACAATGATATTGAGCTGTTGGAGATTGAGAAAAAGAAGATTCAAGAGAAAATTGAAAAACTGGGTGAGTACAAAGATTTTGTATAAAAGAAAAATGAAAGAAAATGCAAAAGTAAAAAATTCGGGTTTTTATACAAATAAATAGCCCCCAAAATTTTGGGGGCTCTCTTTAAGCTTGAGAGATCTTATGCTGAAGTTTCAACAGGTGCATTCTCTGGGGTTTCTGAAGACTCTTCAGAAACCTCTTTTATACTTTGAACAACTTCTGAATCAAGAGAGATAATCTCTTGAACTTGTTCTCTATTGAGTGTTTTATGCTTAAGTAATGCATTAGATATCTTAACAAGATCTTCTTTATTTTCTTCAAGCAGTTCTTTAAGTTCCTCTTTACATTCTTGCATAAATTCAAGTGCTTGTTCATAGAACTTATCTTGTACTTTCTTAGGCATTTTCTCGAAGTCGAGACCTTCAGAGACATAAGATAGTGCTGTTGCAAGCGCTTCGTCTTTATTTGCTTTGTTGTAGCTATGTCCTGATGAACCAAGCAGTATCTCTTCACCTATTGATCCGGCAAGGCTTATCTTGCATTTGCTTACAATTCCGTCTTGTGAGTAGACTTCTTCAGTGTCACTTTCTCTGTAAGTAAAGATCTTACCTTGTTGAACAATCATATCTTGTTCTTTGTAGAATCTATCCCATACAGAAGATTCTCTGATCTGTCTCATTACAGGATTGATAGTGACACATGCCAACTTATCTGAGGGATCAAGAAGCATACTTGCAAGTGCAGCTGCAGCTTGTTGTGCGGCGATAATACGTTGTTCTTTTTCAGATACTCGTTTTGTATTTGGTAATATCTGTCTGATTTCTTGGTCTAGTGCTTTTTCAAGTGCTTCTTGAGTAAGAGAATTACCTTTTATTTTTGTTTCTTGGAAGGCTTTTCTGATCATTGATTTCAGACCTTCTAGGGTAGTGCTTTTTGTTTCTTTTGCAAGCTTCTCTATATCAAATTCATTAATATCAGCAACGATTGGATTGAGGCGTCTTATGAGATATTGTTTTCTTGTTTCAAAGTTAGGATACTCAAAGTGTATGATCTTGCCGAAGCGACCAGCTCTTAACAGTGCAGGATCTAGGTTGTCTGGTCTATTAGTTGCTGCCAGCAATATGATATCCTCACTTAAGTTGTTACTTAAGAAACCATTCATGACGTTGAGAATTTTACTCAACAACTCTTTATTAGCTGTTCTTTGTAGTCCCATGAGGTCTGGTTCGTCAATAAACACGATGCATGGAGCATTTTTCATAGCGAATGAGAATATAGCATCAACACCATCAGTAACACCTTTTTCTTGGATGATATCAAATACCTCAGATGCTTCAAACGGTATAAATCTGAAAGTATCTGGAGACGCACCTTCTTCTTGGAGTGCTTTTGCAATTTCACCCGCTAATGCTTCAGCCACAAATGATTTACCAGTGCCAGGTTTACCTGCAAAGAGGATTCCTTTTTCTGCCCCTATGCCGATTCTATTGAATCGTGCGTTATTTTTTATGTATTCAACAAGTGGCCTGAGCTCTTCTTTTACATGTTCTAATCCAACAACATCATCGAAGGTATAGCGTGGGGTGGTAAAGTCATATTTTTGAGCCGCTTCTTTTCTTTGTACTCCCCCCATTAAGTGATAGTGCACTTGTGTTGCTTTTTCATTTACCCATCGTTTTATCTTTTTGAATTCTGGGTACAGTAAAATTGGAGTTGTAGCGAGCAAGAATTTAGCAATAGGCATACGTTCTGTAGCATATAATGCAGCTTCAAATTTACCAAGTTTTCCGAGTTCATCTTCGTTATCTAATCTGCCATATTCATTTATTGTTGGAGCTTCACCTAATTTATTTTTGAGTTTATCGGTAAAACGATACAAGACATATGCTGAAATGATACCACCAATTACAGCCCATTTTGCAATAGTATCGACATGATATTTTTTTCCGATACGTGCAGGTGCAACAAAGAATTTTCTATATGCTTTACTTGTTAGTGAAAGGCCAGCTGATTGAACAGCTTTACGAAGTTGTAGATATAATTTTTCGTTTTTAATATATTTTATTTCTAGTTGTTCAGTACTGGTTATTCTTTTTTTTGGTATTATTTTTTCTGGATCTATATCAGGAATATTTTTTAACCCCCCTTGTATAGCTTTGTATATGTTATTTATAAGGTGATTGTTTAGTGTAAGTAAAAAGTTAATAGTCATTATGTTTGCTTCTGAGTATGGATTACTTACCAATGTACTGATAAATTTTCTTAATGATTTAATTTGAAATATTATTTTGGGTTTATTTTTTGCTCTTGCAATTCCATTACTAACGACTAGTGCAAGTTCTTCGAGTTCAGAGTCTATTTTTTTTAATTGGTTTGTTGCTTTTACTATGTGTTTATCTATTTCTTCCGTGATTGCTTCTTGTAATTCCGTTTCTTGTGCTGGTGTAAGTTGAAAATCATCAGAGAAACTTTTCTCTGTTTTTTTTGTTTGTGGGGTGAGTTGAGAATTGTCAGCGAGATTTCGTTCTTCGATGGCTGCTATTTCTTTGGCGTATACGCTGGGCGTATAGAGTGAAAGCAGCAACGATGCTGACAATAACAGGCTGAGAGCTTTTTTGTTTTTCATAAGTTTTACTCCAGTATTTAGTAATGTTTATAAGGTTTAATAAGATAATTCAAGCTCAGTTTGCTAATTTAATCATAAAGATTTTTTGTAAGTTGTCTATAACAGAAGACTGTTTTTCAGCTTTTTTTTTGCAAAAATTTCTCTCAGGAAGTTATGTGAAAAAACTTTTTTTATTTTATTTTTTTTTGTGTTTTTTTTGATTTTATTTTAAATGGAATCTATTTTAAAATTTGTGTATTATATAGTTATAGTTTTTTTATTTTTTTAATGTTTTTTTTTATAAAGGAGTTTAAATGGTAAGAATATTTTCTAAAATGTGTAAAAGTTTTACGTTAGTAGTTTTACTTGGGATATCTTCTTGTAGAGGAAGAACGTTTGATTCTTATGATATAAATAATGCGATGGGAAAAGATAATTTAGTTGATGCTCTTGTGGCTGGGTCTGGGGGAGCCGGTCTTAATGCAGCGATGTATTATGCAAGACAAGGATATAATGTATTAGTGCTAGAAGGTGATACTCCTGGAGGGCAGCTAACACGGACTAATGAGGTAGAAAACTTTCCTGGTGTGGTAGGAAAAAGTGGCCCGGAACTTATGGAAATCATGAGAGATCAAGCCGAGGGTTTTGGGGTAGAATTTGCAGAAGATTCTTTGCAAAATATAGATTTTTCATCTTGGCCATATAAAATTACGACTGAAGATGGTGAAATAATTCATGCATTGTCGGTTATTATTACGACCGGATCATCTCCTCGGGAATTAGGTGTCCCTGGTGAAAAAGAATATTTCAGTAAAGGGGTATTTACTTGTGCAATTTGTGATGGCTTTTTATATAAAGGAAAAGATGTTATTGTTGTCGGTGGTGGAGATGCTGCAGTTGAAGAAGCTCTACAATTAATTAATTTTGGGGTAGAAAAAGTAACAGTATTGGTGCGTGCAAAAATGCGCGCGGTAAAATGTTTGCGAGATCGTTTAAAAGAAGAAGATAAAATAATAGTAAAACGTAATACGATTATTCAAGAAATTCTTGGCGATGGTGAGTTTGTTACTGGTGTACGAGTGTTAGATAAAATTACTGGGCAAACCTATGTAATTCCTGTAAGTGGTGTTTTGATTGCAATAGGAAGTGTACCAAATACTTGGTTTTTACAAGGAAAAATGAATATGAACCAGAAGGGATGCTTGTTATTAGAAGGTAGATCACAGGAAACCTCACAAAAGGCGGTGTATGCGGCTGGTGATGTTGAAGCAAATATTCCTCATCAGGCAATTATTGCTGCAGGAATGGGAAGAAAAGCTGCGATAGAAGCAGTGAAATTTTTAACTGAAGAGGTAGGACTAACAAGAAAAATGAGAGCAAAATTACAAAATAGTTACTACAGGGGAAAAAACAAAAAAAATAAACCTGTTACAAAAATAGTAAAACCTGAAGAAAAAGAAAAGACAACTAAAAAAGTTGATAAAAAAGGTGAATTAGAAGAACTTAAAGATATTACTGCATTTGATGATAACGTGTTAAAAGTTGTAGATAAAGTTGTTATTGTTGATTTTTATACAGAATTTTGTCCTACCTGTAAAGCAATGATGCCTCACATGGAAAAAGTTGCTAAAGAGTTTCCTGATAAAGTTGCTGTGTATAAAGTAGATGCAGGAAGTTTTGATAAAGATACACAAGACATTAAAGATAAGTACAAAATTGTATCAGTTCCTCGAGTGTTAGTATTTAAAAATGGTAAAATAGTAGAAGATTTTACCAAGAGCTTATCAGAGAAAAAGATTAGAGATTTTGTACAAAAGCATGTTTCTAACAAATAATACTTGTTTTTTACTTTTGTTTTAAACGAAAAAAGGGTTCTCTATAGATATTATTATAGAGGCCCCTTTTTTGTGCGCCCGGCACGGGCGCAACCTATAGGGTGAAAGTTCCGAATGGCGAAAGGCAACAGTAGCCATTAGCTTAAGACAAGGGTGTCCACCGTGAGGTGGAATCTGAAGGAAGTCGGCGGCAAATTTCCGGCCCAAGGAACACGAACTTCATAAGAGGCCTA
>Ga0180433_10006518_pt1 | contig 15259 bp, 15 predicted proteins | sample SS_ome_8_FD_132980 | JGI IMG/M metagenome (GOLD analysis project Ga0180433, IMG submission 132980) | Hypersaline lake sediment archaeal communities from the Salton Sea, California, USA - SS_1_D_1 metaG | ecosystem: Environmental > Aquatic > Non-marine Saline and Alkaline > Hypersaline >... | reverse complement strand
GAGCCCATGTTATACCCGAAAGAGGCTCAGCATATTTTTCATATAAATATTCAATTTGGGAATTTCTTTGCTTAATCCACATTCGCGCTGAGAATACTCCTGATAAAAGGTGCGAATACTTAGCGCCTCGTAACTCTCCTTGAAATTCATTTAATTTTGGTTGTAATTCCAAAACTTTTTTGATATAAAATTCAAAATCATTTTGTTCCATGATCACGCTTGGATGCATTTCATTCCATTGCTTTACAATTTCTGGTATTTCTGGGTTTGCCTCGTAATGGTCACTTCCATTATTTAACAAAACGATTGGAGTTGCAGTATAATGCTCTAAATCTGAAACTATACGCTCAATTTTTTGTAGTGCTTTACCATATTTTCCATTTTCTGTTGTAACGTTCAATTGGGCTAGTGATCCATATCCCCTAATTAAATGGATTCCTAATACTGAAGCTGCATTATTCGGAGCATTCCAGATAAATTCCATATTCAGATTGTTCTCTTCAAATTCATCTCCAAACCCTCGCTCAAACATTATAGAATTTATATCAAAACCGCTCACTATCTGGGGTAATTGAGCTATATGTCCAAACGGATCGGGGATATATCCTACTTTCATTGCCCGTCCTAAATTCTTTGCAATGCAAATCCCAAAAATCAAGTTTCTAATCAGCGATTCACCACTAACGAGAAACTCATCGGGAAGAATATACATTGGTCCTACTGAAAGTCTCCCTTCTTTAACAAATCTCCGAATATCTTCTTCTGCTTCAGGTCTTACTTCTAAATAGTCTTCAATAGGAATAACTTGCCCGTCTAACGTGAAATTTCGATACTCTGGATTAGTCTTTAAAATGTGAAGCAACTTATCCATCATTAAGACAAGTTTTAACCGAAACTCTTGGAAAGGGAGGTACCAATCGTGCCTTACATATTACTCATATAAAGTTTCACGGTCCCAATGGGTTTCTGGTACAATAATAATATTTCTAGACTTTGTCATGATTGAATACACTTATTAATATTTAAATTTTAGATAATAATCTAATCTCTTTATTGTAATTGCTATTAGTTAATAAATATTTAAATCTCTTTTGAAATAATCTTATAATTCTTCATCCTAATATGTCTTATTTAAGAAATTAGATTAAAATTAACTAATGGGCTCAGAATATAATACTTTACAATTAATAAGTGATCTTAGTAATAGATTAGGGGGATTATCTCAAGCTAGTAAACTATTAGGTTATGGTAAAACATATCTATCAGACTTAAAGCAAAGAATTACAAACCCAAATGTTAGAGGATACAATCCAAATTATTTATTTTCACTGAATAATTTAAATATTTTTAAAAAATGTATAGAAAGCAAGCTCGGAGATAAAGGAAACTATTGTCTATTTTTGATTAATAAATATATTGAATCTAATGAGAATTTAAAACAATATTCAAATGAACAATTTGATTCTAATCTTAATTTTAATTATTTTTATAGAATCAACACTCTTGAAAAGGCTTATTGGTTAGGATTCTTATTTGCTGACGGTAGTATTAAAATGAAGAATAGACAAAAACCATGGTATCGAATTTCATTAGAATTATCTGTAAAGGATAGATTGCATCTCCAGAAGTTTTGTAAAGCTTTAAGTTTAAACCCTACTGAAGTAATTAAAGAAAGAACCAGATATAAGAAATATAAAGATGAAATAAGGAAATATCCAATGGTTTATGTTTATTTCAGATGTAAGCCAATGGTTAAAGATTTATTAAATCTTGGTTTTTCAGGCTCAAAATCCGAAAGAAAATACCTCCCTATTCCTTTTCAAAAAGTAGATGTAAATATAAATAAAACTCAATATATTCGAAGATTATTTTTGGTTGCTTGGTTATTATGATGGAGATGGAAATTCTAATAGCACAAAAATTACATCAGCTAGTAAAGAATTTCTCCAAGAAATAAAGTCTAAATTGAATATTAATTTTGATATAAAATTAAAATATAAAAAAGGAAGGAAAGGTTATCTTGAGGGAATCGTTTCAACCAGATCACATTGGAGTCTAACATTAGGAGCAACTCTTTTTAATGAAATGATGCGAAACTACCAAGATAGTATGAAAAGAAAGAGGCGGTTATTTCATGTAAGGGATATGGAGTCTTATAATCGTTTGAAAAAAAAGGTAATAAACAGAAGGAATCTACAGGATTTAGTTGATTCAAAACAAATAAAATTTTTAATAGAGGAATTTCATGTATCTAATGGAACTTTTTATCGTTTATGTAGAGAATGGAATATAATTACACCTAGATTGAGAAATGATAGCCATAATAAGAAACTAAGAAATTGATAATACCATTCTCTGTCCCAATGAGTTTCAGGGACAATAACAATCTTATTTGCTTTCATTTTTCATCTTTACCTATTTATAATTTAATACAGACTTGCCCACTACACTAGAATGAGGGCTAATCCCTAATAGATCCAACAGAGTTGGTACCATATCTGTTGTTTTACAGTAATCTAATTTCATAGGAGATATCTCTGGAGATCCACCAATTATAAATGGCACAATTATAGATTTTCTAAGACCAATGTCATGAGAGAAGGGACTCTTTCCGCCTGTTTTGCCATGTTCATAGTTAAATACTGGTTCACCTAGTGTTGATACAATAATATCACATGAGCGCGGATTTTTAAAATATCGCGGGATTTGATCAATAACTATTGGAAAATCAATTTGATTTGTCAAAGTTAGCCACTCATCAATAGTGCATGCTTTATTTTGATAAGACTCTTTTATATATGAATCATATCCGAAAATATCCATTTCATCATAAGAATATTTTGTTTTTTGCTCTTTTCCAAAACCTGAATATTCAATTTTTCCCTTGAATATTTTTCCCGTTTTCTCATCTTTCCGAAAGATATTAACTTGACCATTATCAGGTTTAAATTCATCCTCTCGATAATACATTAATTTCACCCCAGGAATCTCCCATAATGTCTTAATTAGATTGATTTTATTATTCCCTTTTCTACTAACTGTGTAATTTTCTAGTTCCTTTTGTGTAGGATGATGATGCCATGTTTCTCCGTGGAAGTTAAAAAAGCCCATTGAACCGAAATTAACATCAAAATCTCCAGATCCATCCTTAGGATTGTAGGGAATTAAACCATTTTTCTCGAAAAAAGGTTCAAGATTCAAAACAGTATCTGCTTTGAAGTTCCCATGGTCAGTTATTATACCAATCGCAGTGCTATCATAATATCCCGTTTTTTTAAGAGTCTCTAATAGGGATCCGAGATATTGGTCACATTTAATAATAAGATTGATATAATCGGGATGCGCAAATCCTTTTTCATGCATAATATCATCGGTATGCATAACATAACCTACGCTTATTAAGGGAACTTCATTATTAGAGAAATAAATATTAGGGTTTGTAAAACCTTTTGAAATGTTCTTAAATATACTTTCTACATCAGAAACTACTTTAGGCATTACAAAATGAGCTCCACGATATAAAAAACAAAAGGAGCTTAACATATTCCCTTCAGGAGCTTGTTCAAATATTGTTTTTACATTTTTTCCAATATCTGTATTTATTTTTAATACTTGCGATCTATCCGAATAATTTCGATAAAATGGTGGTTTTTTTCCTACTTTGGGAGGATCAGTTCTATCTAGCCAATGATATTGTGGAACTGCGTTTCCTTCTTTAGGGAAGTATCCAGAATAAGATCCGGTCATTATATTTCCATAGCAAGGGAAAGTAATGCTTGGATATGAGGTGACGCAATTATTGCTTACTATTCCATTCTTCGTAAGTTCTGCGATGTTGGGGAGCTTTCCAGAGTTAATTAATTCAAACATATGCGATGCTCGAATATCATCAAATATGATAAGAATTACTTGATTCACTCGACTAGTTTTTACCATAATTGTGAATCATTAAGGAGTTCATATTAATATTATTATCATGAGGCTATGATCGAGTTATACTTTCCAAATTGCTTTACTTTTAAACTTTATGCTTTTTTCGTAAATTATATGTGCTAAGAACAATTAAACTGACTTAATGAGTGAAGATAGAGAAGCTAATTTTATCGTAGGAATCTTTGGAGAAGTTGAGAGCCAAAATAATCTCATTGGACAAACTCTGGGATCACCTGGAACTAGATCTGACATTCAGTTCTATAATAAATTAGATATTAATAACAATCAAGTATTCTGCGTTCTCACACCAATCGATTATCCCGAGAAAATTAAACCCTTTCTCCAAACGCTTGCAATGACTAATATACATATACTTGTTGTTGATTTAAATTATGATTTAAAAGCTATTGCTGGAGAAATATTAATTGGAATGGATTTATATCATCAATTATATCAGACTCATACCTTAGTGGTTATCACCGGTATCGATGCAAAAAACGAATGGAAACTTGCTGCTACGGTTAAAAAAGTTAATTCGATTCTCAATAGCTCTAGCTTAGGAGGTACTGAAGTATTGATAGTTAAAAATAAAGAGGATTTGGAGCTATTAAAAAATAAAATTTCAAAATTCAACGATAGTGTACAAATTTCTAAAGACAATTCCTCTAAATATTCAAAAGTTTTAATCGATCATGTTTTTCCCGTAAAGGGGATTGGAACAGTGATTCTTGGAATTGTAAATAAAGGAGAAATTCATGCAGGTCAAATGCTTGAGTTGACTGGGAACGAAAGCATTGGGAAAAAAGTTATCATTCGAAGCATTCAAAAACACGATAGAAATTTTAAAGACGCTTTTATAGGTGATCGAGTAGGAATTGCATTAAAAGGGAATATCACTCCCAATGAGATTAGTAGAGATCACGTCTTAGCAACTCAAGGAATTTTGAAACCAATTAAAAAGTTTAAAGCACAAGTGTTTCTTAATCAGTATTACGCACCTAAAGAAGGAAAATTAATCCCAGGAAATGGAGTTCAATATCATGGAATTGTAGATCTTAAAATCTCTCCTTTCAAATTTATTGAGGGGAAAGAGCTCTCTCCTGGTGAAAGTGGTATTATGACCTTAGAGTTTATTAAAAATATCTATAGTGATGGGGCGCCCATTACAGGTATAATTACTGAATTAAATCGATTTAATAATAAGTTGAGAATCGTGGGACACTATACTCAGATTTTAAATTAGATATGTATCTAATTCTTTATTTATGATTCCTTACTCATCTACCTATGCGAATTTTTGATATTCCGAATTATGGTAAAATTCAAATAAAAAACATTGTATTCGATGTGAATGGGACAATTCAATTTAATGGAAAAATCCCGAAAATAATAAAAAGAGAACTTAAGAAACTAAAATCCCATTTTAATATATTTTTAATTTCTGCGGATACACGAGGAAATCTTAGTGAGATTGCTAAGCAATTGAGTGTTTCATCAATAAAAATCTCTCCATCTGGGATTTCAGAGGCAGAGGCTAAAAATAATGAAATAATTAAATTAGGAAATCAAGAAACCATCGCGGTTGGTAATGGAAACAACGATCATAGGATGCTTAAAAGTGCTGTCCTTGGTATTGCAATTTTAGGAGAAGAAGGTTTAGCTTTCAAAACTCTTCAGAATAGCGACCTGGTTTTTTCTAATTCTATTGATGCCATCCACTTTCTAATGGATGAGAAAAAAATAATCGCAACTCTTCGACATTAATTTTTTTAATCCTTACTCGCGCAAAGTCTTCATCAAATAATTGCCATTATGGTTTTTTTATTTGAATCATCAATGAGGATTAAAATTCAATTACAATCCTTAGATTCTTGCAAATTTATTTTTATGAAACCCGCTTCTTGAAGATTTCGTTGTTCAGATTTCACGGATCGGTTCACTTGACTTAAATATTTGATAGCATCTTTCTTTCCTTCGTTTATATTATCAAATAGTTCCTGCTTATTATTTCCCCCTGAGATCGTTAATGCGGTCTGGAACGAATGATTAGGCTCAAGGGTTTTAAATTCTATTTGTAATGCCGATAAGATTTCACCGGGGTCTTTATGAATCGTATTAGAAAGATTCAAACGATTTTTACCAAGATCAAATTCGCGTGTGAGACTAACTTCATGATGTGTTGGTTTGGAGAGCGTAGAGAAGCCAGCATAGACATTTGAAGAGTCATATTGATAAATTATATCTTCTTTCTCATTATAAAATCCTCGATCGTTATCAAATCCTTCTAATCCATTAATATCGAAATCAAAAATGAAAAACATGGAAAAATCAATTAAATCGAAATCAGAATTATTCCTTATCGTGAAGAAGGTATTCATATAGGGTGCTTGACCCCGTCGTAAAAACACATCGATGTACATTCGGATCTTATGTTTTTCGTCTTTAAATTCAATCGGAGCCATTTTTTTTTGGCGGATTAACTTCTTTAAATATTCCCTGATATCAAAATCTAGAGTAATTCTGTCAATTTTAGTCCCCTTTCTGCTATTTACTAACTGATATATTGGAGTTGGTTCAATATTTTTTAAAACGACTGGAATCGTGCCAATTCTTTTTCCTTTTAACTTAAAACTAAACCATGGACCCGCGTATTCTTGATCAGTGAGATATATTAAATGCTTTTCCATGTACGTCATTTCTTTTACTGAGAATCCCATGAGATAACCAGCGGTATTTCACGTGGCGAGAATTTCATTGAATTCTATTTTTAAAATTTCATATACCACCTTTGGTTAGCAATGATAATCATATTATGATTATATATATAAAATGAATTATTGATAATAATTCTATAATTTAAAAAACAGCTATGCTTAATTAAATTTATAGTTTTTATCCTATGCTTTCTCGATAAACCGATAAGCTATATATAAAAAAGCTTCATTGACATTTTCACCAGTTTTCGCACTGGTCATTATACTATGAAATCCAAGTTCTTTAGCCGTTGCCTTGATTTCATTTTCACCAATCAGAATAGCGTCCTTAAGGTCTGATTTATTCCCAACAATTACTATTGGGATATTCGCGGGTACAGATTGTTTGATATCATCAAACCATTTCTTGATACTTTTTAAATTTCCTTCTCTTGTCCTATCTATTACAATAAATGCAGCATTTGCACCCTCATAAAATCTTTTACGATAAGGAGCCATCTGACTCATTTGACCACCTATATCCCATAAAACAAAATTAATGTGAGTATCTTGGTCCATTACAATAGATTTTTTAGAAATTTCAACTCCAATTGTTGAGATATAACTATCTAAAAAATTATTTTCGGTAAAACGTCGAATAAGTGAAGTTTTCCCAACTTTAAAATCACCAGTTAAGATCAATTTTGCAGTATATTTTCCAATTGGAAGTTTACCTTCTCTCCTTTTTGATAACACACGGATAATTTCTGGAATCTCGATTGAAACACTTGCGTAGCCATCGAGAATTAATTCCACTTTACCCGCAATATGCTCAGAATAAACCTTTAGTTCATTATTAGTAGTAGTCGGATCCGCAATAGTCGTAAGAATAGAATGTTCTCCCATGGAACAATAGGCTAATTTCTTATCTTCCATAGACGTAATATTGAAGAAATTGCTTTGAGTTTGGTATTCATTCTTGATTTTATCAACATATTTATCTATAAATGCAGAAATTGCTCCAATGACCGACTCAGATTCTTTATCATCCTTTTCTCTGCTCTGGGAAGCTATAATTAAGCCTTCTCTGTCACATATCGCTACTGCGACAACACCATCTACTTCAAACATATAATTTTCTAGTAAACCATTCAGCAATTCTAAATTAGGGAGACTTTCCATAGTTACTCTACTTATTTGATTCTTTTCTTAAAATTATTATATCTTATACCAATTTAAATATAGCTATTAGAGGTTAAATTCTTAATAGCAAACAACAATGAATTATCCAGATAATACTACCTCTTTTTATGATAATCACTTTTTCAGAAAATGTTATGGAACCAAATTTTCCCGAAAATGATGAAAAAATCGCGGATTTGTTAAATAAGGTAGTTTTGATGTGTCAGCAAACTGGGTTATCGGAGCTTGCAACTAAATGCGATAAGATTTTAAAGAATTACCAAAAATCAAAACTCATACGATAGGTTAAATCGAACGCCTAAATATTATCGTGATTCATATGTGAATATTTTAAAAGCCACATCTCAATAATATTCTGCTTTAAATAAATGGTTTTATTGATATGAACTATGATCGAAAATACATCGTTATCACATCAAAAAAGTATAGAAAATAATATTGAACAAATCCTTGAAAGAGCAGTAGATTTGTTCAAAAGAACAGGTTTAACTGAATTAGCAACTAAATGGGAAAGAATTTTGAAAACGTACACTAACAAGAAATATCTTACTTAAATAATTTTAATCTTTCATCCTTTTCTTCTTTTTTCACAATAATTTATATCTTCTCTAAAAACTCGTTTATATATTCTCTCTCTTCGTAACTAATACCATACAAATCATAGGTAAGCTTATTTATTTTTATTTGATAGCTATTACTTAAAGTTGGGTCAATATCTATCAAATTTAATACTTTTTTCACATATTGAGTTATTTTTTTAGATTTTGTATATTCATATTCATTCTGAGGAATCTTAATTGGTAATTCTTTAATTTTTTCAATAAGTATTCTCGGATATAGGTTCTTATACGACCCAAAAGACTTAATAAAATAGAACGATAATAATTCGGAGTTCATTATTCCTAACAAATAGAAATTATTAAATTCTGCAACGGGAGAATTTCTAATCCCTAAATTATAAAATGATTGAGAGGTATATCCATTCTCACTAAAAGTAGCACAAATCAAGTTGTTTTGAGTTAATTGTCTTATGATAATCCGGTTTTTATAGATCTCCGGATCTTTATAGTTAATTCCTGGTTTGTCTAAAAGAATATTTTTAACCTCATTGACCCTATAACGATTTATCGAGTAAATAAATGGTGCATATTTTAATTTTGGGGTCTCTAATTCATGATCAATAACAATATTTTCAATTGATTGAGGTAGTAACTCATTATTACATATTTTACACATCAGTCTCCCTCTGGGAAGAGGATAATATTTATTGCATATTTGACAATAGATAACCTTACCTTCTTTAGTAAGTTCTACTCCACGGTTAATAAAAATATTATACTCAGAGTCTTCTATTAAATGATTAAGTTTAAGGAAGTTTGTATTTAAAAAGTCTAAAATCTTAACATCTTTTTGGCTTAGATTTATAAGGAATTTGTATTTCCAATCCTTAAAATACTTTTGAAGGATTGAGTTGGAAGTGACCCCAAAATTCTGTCTTAATTTAATATTAACTGAATTATTTGCTATTTTCTGGGGATTTGATTCCTTCTGCAAAATTAAAATGATATTAGAGACAACCGATTCGGCAAACTGTGGCCCAAAATAAAAAATCTCTTTAATAAGTGTATGTTCATAAATATATTTTCTTATGATACGTCGATTAGAGAGAGCTAGAATCGAATCGGGAACTATAAATCCTAATAACCCATTATTTTTCAATAATTTTATTCCGATTTCAATAAATAATTGATAATAGTCGTATTGGCCTTGAGCGGTCTCAAAATCTCCATTTTCGATGAGGTTCTTATGGTCTTGAGGTATTTCTCTGATAAACAAATAGGGAGGATTCCCAACGACAAAATCATAGCTCCGACAATTATTTAACAAAAAAATATTTTGATTTTCTATATGAAAAATTGGAAATTTGTATGTATTATCCTTTTTAATAATTTGATGGATGATATCAAATAAAGCATAAAGAATGTTAATTTGACATAAAATGCAAGCAATAGGATTTATATCTATCCCATAAACTTTTGACCTTATTAATTCAATGACTTCTTTTAAGGCAGCTAAACCTAGATTATTTTTTTTAATTCTTTTATATTTAATAAGCCTCTTTACAACATTTACTAAAAAACTTCCCGCTCCACAACTAATATCGATAATAATTTTACTTCCATCACAGTTTGTATCACAAAACCCAACTCCATTCAATATCTGATCAACAATGTTGCGTGGTGTATAGATCTCTCCTAACTTTTTTCGTTCGTCATAGCTAACTTCCTGTTCATATAAGGTTACCATTTTATCGAGATTGTAATCTCTTTCATCATATGATTTCAATAGTAAATTATTCAAATTATCTAATATCTTAATATCCTCGTAAGAACTTGAATCTTTAAGATACCGCTTTTTTAAAATAGATATTATTTTGCGACTTTCAAGAAATTCAATAAATTCTCTCATATCACAATTAAAACTATACACGTATAGCTTTTTATCCATTTCCTTAAATTTACGTTTTAGGATAAATTTTTTATGATAGGTAAAGTTCAATTATTCTATGGGAACCACTAGACGTATGTTGAAGGATACAAAATCGAGAGCTTTTCCAGAGGAAATCTGTTTTAAACCAATAGGAATTATTTATACTCCTTTTAAATCAATGAGCGGTGTACCTAGACAAAGTTCAATTTCAAAAATAGAGGGCACTATTGAAATCTTCGAAAAATATCAAATAGGTTTAAAATATTTAGAAGGATTTTCACACCTTTATTGTTTATATTATTTTGATTTGATTAAACCTCCCGTACCATTACTCTCGAGAGCATTTTCAGGTAACGAAAAAAAGGGAGTATTTGCCATCAGAACCCCTTTTAGACCAAACCCAATTGGATTATCAATATTCGAAATTCTAAGTATAAAACAAAACATCATCACTATTAAGGGAGTGGATGCTGTTAACAGAACACCCGTGCTTGATATCAAACCTTATGTCTCGGAATTTGATGTTAGATATCATACAAAAAAAGGTTGGTTAAACAATAAATAACCAAATCACATAATTGGTTTCATTCTTAATCTCTCCATAAATATGAGGTTTATTACTTATTTTTATTCTCTCCGTATTTTTTCAATATATTCCTTATAATCGATAGAAAAAAAAAAACATAGGAATAGTTTTAAATAATTTTTGTGATATTTCTATGTTAAGAATCATTTTGATTAATGATAATTGGAATCCACTCCAATATGTTAGGTATAGCAAATATAATACTCTACATTTCAATTATTCTCATAGCATTGAGCTATATAGTACTTGCAAGGGAAACATATGATCCCGATAAAAATTTTTTTATATTGCTTATCATCTTCTTCATAAATGAAGCCCATGCATTTACATTCTTTAACCTTACTACAGAGAAAGTATTTAATCAGGACCTTTCCTTAGTGCTATGGTACGCTGCTCTTATATCTGGAGCAATCTCAATTGGAATATGGACTTCTGTTCACGCAATTGAGTTAAATAAAAAAAGTAGAGTTCGATATCTACCTGTTTTTATCTGCATTGCCCTACTAGGAATTATGGTTAGCGCAATGCTACAACCAAATTCGTTCCGACTCATCACTTCTAATAGCACTTATTCCTATGTGTTTCAGAATAATTTATTATTAATTTCAATTCTAATTTACAATGCGATGATCATAGCAATCACGATAATCACTCAAGTTTTCGGATTTAAAAACTATAGCGATAGAGGATTAGGAATCTTATTTAATTATTTTGATGGGATTTTTGTATTTAGAATTATCATTTATTCGCTTTTCTTAATTTTTACAGCATTATTCTTAAGAGCAATATTTATTATTTCCTATTTTTCAAATATTATAATAATTTTAATCATTATTATTAAAAGACCAAATTTCTTAGTCGTTTTCACCAATAAAATCTATGATTTCATTATTTTTCATCGTTCGGGAATCTTACTTTATTCTTATAACTTCCAGACAGATAAAGAGGTAAATGACTCTCTTCTAAAAGGAAGTATTTTGATTGGAATTAACCATATTCTTAGTAATTTCACAAATGTAAAGAACCAATTGGATTTGATAAAATTACGGGATAAGGGAGTCATTTTTCAATTTGATAATGAACTTGGTTATGCGATATTATTAATTGCAAAACATAAAAATACAACACTAGAACGTTCAATTAGTAATTTCAATAATGAATTTTCTCATCGATTTAGAGAATATTTAAGCAATCTACATGGTCTAATTGACATTTCGAAATTTTCAGATACAAAACTCCTAATCAATGAACATTTTAAACGTTATATCGTTAAGAACTCCCATCAATGATAGTAATTTAAATAATTTGGACTTTTTTCTTAGTAAGGTTTTCATGAAGTAATGCTTTTATATAGAATCTTACTTTAATTTTTTAGAGAGCTTAGCAGATCAAATATAAGTTAAGGCTGGAGATATTATTTAAAAAATATCAATAAAAGAATTTAAAAACCAACCATGTTAAACCTAACGGGCTTATCGGTACTAATTGGCTATATTATCGTCTCAGTTATAACCATAGTGTCAATTATACAAATTTTAAGGAATCGTAAGAGATATGGAACTGAATTGAATATGTACTTAAATGTGGCTACAATTTTTAATGGAGGGATTATTTTCTCTACATTTTTTCTCTTTTCAATTCTCTTTTACATATCCGATGAGATAAGTATCTTTCTATGGAAGGGATCCATTGTTACAGGATTTATTTCTTTAATCATAAATGCTATTATCTACTCCTTTTTTAAAAAATATAGAAAAGTGCAAAGCTTTCCTTTCCTATACTTGGCTATGATGTTTGGATTATTGATAGGGATACTGCTATTACCCGGTTCTATTGAATTGTCTATCCAGTTGCCTGATCCCGTTCCTTTTTTTCTTGGAGATCCCTCTGTAGTGACCTATTATTTTGACATTTTTACCGGAATTATAATAATACTCTTTCAGATAACGGTAATATTGTATCTTTTCTATATTTCTCTTAGAATTCATCTTGAATTTAAAAATAAAGCAGAGAGTTTACCATTAGTCATAAATTCAATTATATATTTCTTACCAACCTTCATGTATATCATATACATTGTAACTCAAGCTTCTATTTATCGAGAATTATACATTTCTTTAATTTGGATTACCTATTTTGCCGTCGATATTGTATTAATCGCTAAACCTGAACTATTTTTTATCCTCCCCAATAAAATATATGCTGTAAATATTTACCATAAATCAGGGATATTATTATATTCTTATAAATTCCAAAAAGAAAGTGAATTCCAAGATGATTCGAAAATTTGGGGAAACGTATTAGTTGGCTTAAACTATATTTTGAGTGAATTTACAGATAAATCGGATAAAATTGAACTTATTAAAACAAAAGATTCTGACATACTGGTATTATATGAAAATAAAGGGGGCTATGCGGTGATGATAAGCACGAATAAAAAGAATGCTATTGTAGAAGACTTGTCTCAAAAGTTTTCCGAGGAATTTGGGGAAAAATATAATACTGAGCTAAATGAAATTCAAGATCTCAATAAGATCATTAATGTAGCCGAATTTGATAAGACTAAAAATTTAATTGAAAAAATTTTTCAGCTTTATCTATGAATTTTTAATCATGTGAAAACTGGTCTCTATAAAGATTAAATTCGAAAAAGCTTTTAGTTTAAATAACATCAATATATTACTATCAGCTTCTAAAGATGATGCAAGTTTGGTATTAAATTTTTGTCCAAAATGTGGAAGTAAATTAGAAGAAAATAAAGCTAAATGTAAAAATTGTGGATTTGATTTATCAAAAAGAAGTCAAACCGAAGAAAGTTTTGGTGAATATCAAAATACTAATATTGAATATGCCGATTTTCTCCAAAGAGCATTTGCATGGTTTATCGATATTATCATAGTGATTATCATTACCTCACCACTCTCTTTGTTCTTAAACTTCGGAAGCTTATTGTTATTAACAAATGTTTATAATTTTGCGTTAGGATTTTTGTATTTTTGGCTGTTGGAAACATTTAATAATGGTCAGACTCTTGGCAAAATCATGTTAAAAATCAGATCTGTTAATGAGGTAAATTTTGAAAGCGCTGAACCCGTAATGTATGCTGTAAACAACTTGACTAAAGCTTCTGGATTTTTAATATTTGATATAATCTTAGGAATTCTCTTCTATTTTTCAGAACAACAGTCAAATAGAAATATATTAAGATTTACTCAACATCTTGCTCACATTGTCGTTATAAAAGCCTAGCTTCAGTACAATATTATTTTACATTGTTCTTTAATTCTAAATCAATAAATCGTGAATTAGTAAAGCTTTATATATAAAAACCAACATAATAAGCTTGGAATGATGGAAAATTTATCAATTCAAGATAAAGAATGGGCGCATGATTGGAAAGTCATTAATCACATTTTTGATAGCATTGAATCACTTAAAGATTTGTTTAATCAATTAGATGTATCATACTTAAGAGAAATGGAGCAGAAGTTATTAATCTTAAATTTAGAAAAATATGCTTGGAGCTTACAAAACTATATTATCGAGAAGTACTCTAAACCTTGAACTTAAAAAGTAAGGAATTAAACCCCCAATTGACTTTTCATTTTTTAATTTTATACACTAAAGTGTAATATCACTCGTTTAACAATTCTTAAATAGAGTATTTTATTACTATACAGAATATTTACTAACAATTTAATGGAATAAATATGAGTACTCAATTTAGCAAGGGTCAAAAATGGGCTTTTGGCGCGGGTTCATTCGCTCAATGGTTTATCAATAGTGCATTTAATTTATGGGTTTTTAGTTTTTACTTTTCTGCAGTTCGATTAAACGTAGATCTTATAATGTTAGCTTTTGTATTATGGACTATCTGGAATGCTATAAATGATCCCTTGATAGGTTATATTTCAGACAGAACTAACACCAGATTTGGAAGGAGAAGACCTTTTATTATGATTGGAACCATTCCTGTTTTAATTTTAGAGATAATCCTTTGGTTACCTCCTTTAAATAATGATATAGCTAACTTTGTTTATCTTCTTATAATGCTAATTTGCTATGACACATTTTATTCTATGATTGCTCTACCTGCTGATTCATTATTTCCTGAATTATATACATCTGTTGAAGAACGAGCAGAAGTAAATACAATAAAGCAAATACTTGCGACTATTGGGTTAATTGCTGCAGCTTTAGTACCGGGCATTTTTATCGGAGAAGTTGATGTATTAGATGGATATTTACTTAATGGGGTAGTAACTACTGTTATCGTAGGCATTTCATTAGCTATCTTTATTAAATCGGGTGCGGTTGAGAGAAGAGAATTTAAACTTGATTATCAAAACCAGTT
>Ga0180433_10006517_pt1 | contig 15260 bp, 17 predicted proteins | sample SS_ome_8_FD_132980 | JGI IMG/M metagenome (GOLD analysis project Ga0180433, IMG submission 132980) | Hypersaline lake sediment archaeal communities from the Salton Sea, California, USA - SS_1_D_1 metaG | ecosystem: Environmental > Aquatic > Non-marine Saline and Alkaline > Hypersaline >... | reverse complement strand
TTTCCCTCGGCAATTTCCTTTTTGATGGCGATGGCCTCGTTCAGATCAGACACCGTGAAAACACCTTCGAGTTGTGAACCGGGAATACTTAAAAGCTTCGGTTTGCTGCCCGTGGCCAGGACGAGCTTGTCGTAAGAAAGGGTTTGCCGTTTTCCATCATCCACATGCTGTACGGAAACCGTTTTCTTGCCTCGGTCAATGGCAAGTGCGCGGGTGTTTGTCATGACCTTCACATCTTTGGCGTTCTGGAAGAATTTTTCATCACGCAACATATTGAAACTCGTTGACTGGAGTTGATCCGGGTCGCTGACATCGCCCGAGATGAAGTACGGAATTCCGCACCCGCCATAGGCAATGCGATTTGTTTGATCGATCATGATCACCTCAGAGTCCGGCTCCAGCCTTTTGAACCGACAGGCAGCCTTTGGACCGAGAGCGACGGCACCAATGATGACAATCTTTTGTGGCATAGTCGTGCTCCTTTTTCGCCTTTTCTCAACAATCTTGCGGTATTTATAAATGATAGACTGTTCGGATTTCAACGTTTTTATCTTCCATGCCCCCCTCTTAAATGCTAACCTGTCATGCCTTGCAAGAGAGGTCATATCCGGTTCCGGCAAAATAAGATTTGCGGCCGGTAGATCTCGAAGCAATGTCCCTTTCAGCGGCAGCGTTTATATCGCCGGTTTGAATGGCGTTTCCCATTTAAAATTGGGTCGGAGGCGCAAGAAATCCATATGTCGGTCAAGTTAGAAAAGTTGAGATTATTTTCGGGCCGAAAAGGCCCGCTGCTCCTCATCATCATGGACGGCATCGGGGTCGGACGCGAGTATGAGGGCAATGCGGTTTATCTTGCCGGAACTCCGACCCTCGATCGTCTGTTCTCTTCTCCACTTTACTGCGAGCTTAAGGCACACGGAACCGCTGTGGGTCTGCCCAGTGACAACGATATGGGTAACAGCGAGGTCGGGCACAACGCTCTCGGGGCCGGACGGGTTTTCGAACAAGGCGCACGCTTGGTCAATCGGGCAATTGAATCGGGTGATATCTTTGAATCAGCCGTGTGGAAGGGTCTGGTTGGGCGAGCGATGGAAGGGGGAACGCTACACTTCATGGGTCTTCTTTCCGACGGAAATGTCCACTCCCACATCACGCACCTCTACAAGTTAGTCGACAAATGCGCACAACTGGGAATCAGGAAACTCCGGGTCCACGCCTTGCTGGACGGAAGGGATGTGGGAGAGAAATCCGCCCTGGACTATGTGCTGCCTACCGCGGAAAAGCTGAAGCAGTTATCAGAAAAACACGGATTGGACTATCGTATCGCCTCGGGTGGCGGCCGCATGAAAGTGACCATGGACCGTTACAACGCGGACTGGAATATCGTGAAGCGGGGGTGGGAGGCACATGTGCGGGGCAAGGGCAGGCCCTTTGCGTCGGCAGAGGCCGCTGTCCGCACATTTTACGATGAGGACCCCGGAATGACCGACCAGTACATGGATGCCTTTGTCGTCGTCGACTCGGATGGGCGTCCGACTGGACGGATTCAGGATGGAGATGCGGTGATATGTTTCAATTTTAGAGGAGATCGTGCCATAGAGATCTCCCGCGCCTTTACCGAGAGAGATTTTAAGGAATTTGATCGAGGACCTTTGCCTGACATCCGCTATGCAGGCATGATGGAGTACGACGGGGACACACACATGCCGCCTGAATTTCTTGTCCGGCCCCCGGAAATTGATCGCACTCTCAGCGAGTATCTTTGCGGGAAAAAAATAAGAAGCTTTGCCATTTCAGAAACGCAAAAGTTCGGGCATGTATCTTACTTTTGGAATGGCAATCGCTCCGGCTACATTGATGAATCGCTGGAAACCTATATCGAAATTCCCTCCGATCGGATTGAATTCGACAAGGCACCCAAGATGAAAGCGTTGGAAATAAAGGACGAAACCATCGAAATGCTGAAAGGGGGCAAATTCAAATTCGGTCGCGTGAATTTCGCAAACGGTGACATGGTCGGCCACACGGGCGTCATGCAAGCGGCGATTATCGCAGTGGAAACGGTGGATCAATGTGTCGGCGAGTTACTTCAAGAGATAGATGCGCTTGAAGGCATCGCGGTTGTGACGGCGGACCACGGAAATTCGGATGAGATGTTTACCATTGACAAAAGGGGAAACCGGGAAGTTAAAACCGCCCACACTTTGAATCCGGTTCCATTCGCCATATACGATCCCGGTTATCAGGGGGAATATGAAATGGCTCACCTGAAAGCGCGGGGGCTTGCAAACGTCGCTGCGACCCTACTCAATTTGCTGGGATACCAAAAAGTGACGGATTACGAGCCGTCACTGATCAAAATGAAGGATTTCTGAAGCCTCACATGGTCTACGAGGCCTCACCGCCGCGGAGATGCGTGGGACAGAGCGTTCACCCATCGCGTCTCATCCGCAAGTGTATTTCGAGAGAGGGACAACACATCCGACTATGGGGCGATTTCATTTTTTGCCTCGGAATTTTGGGTGGCCTTCTGCAATTTTGAGCCGAAGCGCGCCGTGAACCGGGTCATATCCGATTCCTTCCCCACATCATTCACCGCAGTCACACCGATTTCGATGTGACCTGGAAAAGAAGGAAATAAATTGACCTGATCGGGCAAAATGACTTCCGTCACATTGCCCACCTCGGCGGATTCGGAATCGTAATCGACACCGCCGCCGACCGCCCAATAAAGTTTATACCCCACCACGTTGGGAGAGACGGAAGCATCCCAGCGCACTCTCGCCCTGCTGCCTTTTACAGTAGCAAATTGGGTGTTTTCGAAATTTTTTGAGACCCTCTCCCATTCGTAAGATTTTTCCAACTTCTCATACAGGGGCATCCATTTCCTTTCTCGTTGCCTGTCTTTTCTCGCAATCGCTCTCCTGATTGACCTGACAACCTCAAAGCAAAGTAACAGGATCAATAAGGACAAGATTATGATGTAGGAAGTTGTGAGGTTCAATGCTGTGTTTACCGCTTTATGTTGAAAACGAAACCAAACGTCACGATACGGTGGTTGAAAGAATGGGTCGATTAAAAGAAAAATATGAATTAGTATCTCATCTCTGGAGTTTGAACGAAACCCCTTTTTCAAAAGACGTGCAGGCAGAAAGCAGGGATTTATATGAACGATACCGCGTCTGATACGACAGATCATCAATTGATTGCCGCATTCAAGGCCGGCTCAATGGAAGCGCTCGAAAGGATCGTGAAAAGATATGAGAAGCGAATCCTCACATTTGGACTCAAAATGTGCGGCCGGCTTCAGGATGCGGAAGACATTGCACAAGAGACTTTTTTGAGTGCCTTTAGATACTTAGAGAGCTTTCGGGAAGAGACAAAATTGAGGAATTGGCTTTTCAAGATCGCGGCGAATGCCTGCATCCGTAAGCGGCGAAAAAAAAAGTGTGAGCCGGATCAGGAAATCGCCCTGGATTCCCTTGTTCAGGGGGATGGTCCAAGTGGTGGGTACGAGATACCCGATTGGTCTGATGACCCCTCCGATAGGCTGCTGCGTGCGGAGTTGAAGGAGACCATTGATGCCGCCATTCAAGCCCTTCCCCACAAATACCGTTTGGTTTTTAATCTGCGGGATATCGAGGGATTCAGTACCCAGGAGACCGCAGAGATACTCAGGATTTCAGCCCAATCGGTCAAAACAAGATTGCACCGGGCGCGCGTTTTCCTGAGGGAAAAGATTTCGAGTCATTATAAGGAAGGGGAAAACCGGTGAAAGCGAGCTGCAGGAAATATTTTCAAAGAATTTCCGAGTATCTGGATGGTGAATTGGACGTTGACATCTGCGAAAAAATCGAGGCGCACCTCGATCGGTGCCCCGAATGCAGGGAATGCCTTGATTCACTTCGGCGTACCATCGAATTGTGTAAGAAGGCTGCGGCAGAAGAGATTCCGGCCGAGGCAAGTCAGCGCCTGCACATGAAGATAAAGGAATTTTTGGGGTCCGATTCCATGTGACCGTTTTTGTGAAGGCGCCCCCCCTCGCGGCTCCAACTGCCTTATTTCAAAGGGCCAAACGAATCCATCATATCAATTCCATATCTGCGGCTGTTTCTGCTGTAACCCTTTTTCGATTTTTGTCTCTAAATCATCAAACCCGGTATTCGGTGCACACCTGAATTTCAGCGCCTGCCCCGGATCCCGGATTGGAAACCGGAGTCGGCCGGAATAATCCATGATATCCGTATGCTATGAGAACTCCGGACTGCTTGGATATCAACAACATGCGAGGAGACCCAATAAAAATGGCGAGCAACCTATCGCGAAGATCTTTTATCAAGGGAAGTCTGGCCGCCGTGGGGGCTATGGGCGCATCGTCTTTGCCGCTACCCGCTTCGGTCAGAGGTTCCACCCGCGAAGAACTGGCAACCCTCATTGACATCCGAAAATGCATTGGTTGTGAGGCCTGTGTTGATGCCTGTCAAATGGCGAATGCCGCGAAGTTCCCTGAGCCGAAAAAGCCGTTTCCCAAGATGTATCCCAAGAAGGTGAAGGTGTCTGACTGGTCCGAGAAGAGGGATGTCACCGATCGGCTGACCCCGTATAACTGGCTTTTTGTGCAGGAAGCCACAGTCGATATTGACGGTGAGAAACGGTCCCTGACAATCCCTCGGCGCTGTATGCATTGTCAAAATCCCCCATGTGCCGATCTTTGCCCCTTTGGGGCTGCAAGAAAGCTGAAAAACGGCATTACGCGAATCGACGCCGATGTATGTCTGGGGGGATCGAAATGCAGGGCGGTGTGCCCCTGGAAAATTCCCCAACGTCAGACAGGCGTCGGCCTTTATCTGGACATGATGCCCGGTTTTGCCGGAAATGGGGTCATGTATAAGTGTGACCGCTGTTATGACAGGATTGAGAACGGAGAGGTACCGGCCTGTATCGACGCCTGCCCGGAGAATGTCCAGAAGATTGGCCCCAGGGATGCAATTATTGAGGAAGCCCATGCGATTGCGGCCGAAATAAAGGGGTATATTTATGGTGAAAAGGAAAACGGCGGAACAAATACCATTTATGTCTCCCCTGTCCCATTCGAGATGTTGAATAAAGCGATTGAAAAGGGCCCCGGCAAACCCCACTTCAGGCCGGTCGAGGATGCGATGGCCCACGCCGACAATCTGGCGAAGGCCATGATCGTCGCGCCATTTGCGGGTGTGGCTGCAGCAGTTGTGAAATCCCTCGGTTTTTTTAAGAAACAGGGAGATGGACGGAGAAGCGAAAATGAAATTCAATAATCATCGGAGGCGAAGTGGGCGTGCAATGTGGGCGAGACGCTGGATTTACACGGCAATATTTGCCGTAATGGGATTTACAGGATTTGGACAATTGCCGATATTCAATCGGTATTACATTTCCGACATTCCAGGCATGGCCTGGGCGGCGGATTTTTACGTGACGCACACAATCCACTACCTCGGCGCGATCTTTCTAATTGGTTTTGTCACTTATATTTCCCTTGATTATCTGCTGGCCGGTACCGGCAGGCTAAAGCTTACAGCCTCCGCTTACCTGCGCATCGCCTTCCTGGGCGGCATTATCATCACCGGTGTATTCAGAGTTTTGAAGAATTTGCCGAATGTGACCTTTTCACCCAATTTCACGCTTTTTATCGACTTGTCCCATCTCGGATTCATGATGGCCTATCTTTTGACAGCACTGCTGTTTTTGATTATAAGGTCAGGGTGGATTGCGGAAGAACCCATTTGAGGAGATCGTATGCAGTGCAGATATCATCCCGGACGGGAAGCTTACGTCACGTGCCAAAAGATGGAAATCGGTTATTGCCGGGATTGTCTTGAGAATTGTGAAGCCTGCACGGAACCTTGTACCTACTGCAAGTTCCGACCCCAGTGCATTATTTGGGAGCTGTGTCGAAAGAGTGAAAAAAGATATCGGCTCGAGCGGGAGGCAAAAGGCATCTAGCGCGATCGCCTGCAGGTCAGGAAGCGATTGCCGGCCTCCGCAATTTGGCGGTTTTTTCCTATCGCCGGATTTTTCAACGCGTATCCATACCCCCCTATAAGAATTCCAGCGGTCTTTCTTGCTTTTTCAGCGACCTTCCGGTCGTATCTTGCTCAATACCCTTGAATGGATTGCAAGGGATGGTATATTAGCCTGCGGAATCTAAGGCTTTACGTACGGCACGCGGTTACCCTATGCGCAATCAAGCCTTCAATCCGACGGTATCTCATGAAAAGCCCGGTGAGAAACTGGAGGGTCGGATAGAGCGAATCACATATATGAACGAGGAAACCGGCTTCACCGTGGCGAAAGTCGTTGTCCCGGATTATTTATCCCCCGTAACAATCATTGGGAACCTTCCGGCGCTATCCCCTGGGGAGGTTCTGAGAATGGAGGGCCTCTGGGAGACCCATAAGAAGTTTGGTCGGCAGTTTCGAGTTTTAAACCATCAGACCGTCCTGCCGGTAACCGTGGAAGGTATCCGGAAATACCTCGGTTCCGGCCTTGTCAAGGGAATCGGGCCTGAACTGGCATCGAGAATCGTGAATAGATTTGGGGAAAAAACCCTGACGATCATCGAATCGCGGATGGAGGAACTGGGAACGGTTGAAGGAATTGGGCGGAAAAGGCTCCTGATGATCAAAGAAGCCTGGACCGCCCAGAAAGAGATCCGCGGCATTATGATGTTTCTTCAACAATACGGGGTGGGTCTGGGTCAGGCAACGCGGATTTATAAGAAATACGGGCAGCGATCTATCGCCATTGTGTCACAGAACCCTTACAAGCTTGCCTCAGACATCCCTGGGATCGGCTTTCGAACTGCCGATAGAATTGCAGAAAAACTCGGTTTCAAAAAAAATGCTCCGGTTAGGGCGGAAGCCGGAATACTCTACGTGTTAAATCAATTATCTGAAGAAGGGCATGTCTTTTATCCCTATGACGGGCTGTTGGAAAAGTGCCGAGAGATCCTGGATGTGGATCAGGGAACCATTCTTAAGGGTTTGGGTCGGATTGCACTTGAAAACAGAATTGTCATCGAGGATTTGAATGAACGCTTGGAAAATTTTGAGATCAATCGAAAGGCCGTGTATCTCTCAAGATTCCATGTATCGGAAACAGGCATCGTCCGTCATTTTTTCCGACTGATTTCAACCGGTAAAAGCACCCGAAGCATGGATGTTGAAAAAGCCATCATCTGGGTTCAAAAGAGAATCAAACTTGGGCTCGCGCCGGGGCAGATGGATGCGATTCGACACGCCATTTCAGACAAGGTCGTCATCATTACCGGCGGACCCGGCACCGGGAAGACGACCATTATTCATGCAGTCCTCGAAATCTATGCGGCTATCGGCGCCGGCATATCTCTGGCCGCTCCCACGGGCAGGGCGGCCAAGCGCATGACAGAGGCGACCGGTCGAGCTGCAAAGACCATCCACCGGATGCTCGAATACAGTTGGCAAAAGGGTGGTTTCACCCGCGATGAAAATCGGCCCGTGGACGCGGATGTGATCATTTTGGACGAAGTTTCCATGATCGATACCCTGCTGATGTATCATTTCCTGAAAGCGGTGCCCGCCGCGGCGAGTTTGATTCTCGTGGGCGATTCCAATCAGCTTCCATCCGTGGGTCCGGGAAACGTGTTGGGGGATCTCATCGAATCCAGGATTATCCCGGTGATTGAGCTGAACCGGATTTTCCGGCAGGCAAGGGAAAGCCGCATTGTGGTTAATGCCCACAGGATCAATCAGGGAAGGCTTCCAGACTTGAGGCCCCCGGAAAAGAACCTGGGGGATTTCTATTTTATTGAGCAAAACGCACCGGATCAGGCACTCAAAACCATCATGGATCTGGTGAGCAAGCGGATTCCTCAACGGTTCAAAATGGATCCGATTGAGGATGTTCAGGTGCTCTCGCCCATGCACAAGGGAGAGGTCGGAACCGAGAACCTCAACAGACAACTCCAGGAGGCTCTGAATCCTTCAAACCCGGAGTTGGTTAGAGGCGAAAGGCGGTTCCGACTCGAAGACAAAGTGATGCAAATCAGAAACAACTATGAAAAGGAGGTCTTTAACGGGGACATCGGCCGGATCGAATCCATTGATGCGGAGAAGCAATCGGTTATGGTTGTTTATGAAGGACGGCCGGTGCCCTATGATTTTTCAGAGCTGGATGAGATCGTGCTGGCATACGCCATTTCCGTGCACAAGTCTCAGGGAAGCGAGTATCCGGCGGTTGTGATCCCCCTGTTGCCGCAGCATTATCTGCTTCTCCAGCGGAACCTCATCTATACTGCGGTCACGCGGGGGAAGCGACTGGTGGTCATCACGGGAAGCAAGAAGGCGCTTGCCACAGGGGTGATGAATGCAAGGCCCCGGAAACGGCACACGTTTCTTGCCGAAAGACTGAGAGGCGGTTATGCCGAAACGGCCGGGTAAGCGGTGCACCTTTTCCCTGGGGTTTCCTTCGTGAAGCCTGCAAATCAGCGCCATCCAAATATAAATCCCGGGATGCTTCACCGATGCCCCTTCCCGGTGTCACGCCGGGAGCGGCTCTACCGACACCGTGTCCTCATGCATCACCTCCCTCAAAATGGTTGCATCCCCGGTGACTTTACCGATAACATTCACGGCGCTTGCAGGAATGATTTTCCCTTGGGTGCTCATCGGGGTGGGACCGAAGAAGACGCAGAATGCGCGACCGGTAGGCCAATATCCCAAATCTCCGATGTCAACCTCCTCTTGGGCGCTGTCATCCAGTTTCGCTTCCACAGGAATGGTGAAGTAGATCTCATCCCCCCATGTGTTGAAAGCGGTTCTGAGCGGAAGGACCTTGCCGACATCTCGTGCGGTGGGCGTGTCGTTGAGTTGCGCATCGAGGGTTAATCGACCGATTCTAATTTTGATTTTCATGCCTGCGCTCCTGTTCTAATTCCCTTCACGGGAGTTTGCACTTTCTTCCTAAACTCCAATTTAAGCGGGGCGGATTCAATCCGCAGGCGCTGCCGCAACTGGTTGATCAAAAACCGTTCGTAGGAGAAATGGACCTTGTCCGGTCGGTTTACGAATATCAGAAACGTGGGGGGCTTGGAGCGGACTTGTGTCGCATAGAAAAACTTCAAATGTCCCCGATTGATTTTCGGCGGCGGGTGCTTTTCAGTGGTTTCTCGCAACGCCTTGTTTACGGATGGTGTGCTGAATTGCCGTGAAAACTGCGTATAGACCGTATCAATTTTATCGAAAAGTTTCATGACGCTTTCGCCGGTCAAGGCTGAAAGGTTCACCCTTGGGGCAAAGGATACGAATCCCAGTTGTCGATCCAAATCTTTGACCAAGGAATTGATTTTGCGCGGGTCCCCTTTGATCAGATCCCATTTGTTGACAGCCAAAACCAGGCCTTTGCCCTGCTCGGATACATATCCGCATATCCGGGCGTCTTGCTCGGATATGCCGGTATTACCGTCCAGGAGTATTGCAGCCACATGACACCGCTTGATGCTCTTGAGGGCTTTGATCATTGAGAATTTATCGATGTTTTCCTTGACCTTTGCCTTTCTTCTCAATCCGGCGGTATCTATCAAGAGATAGGCCTTATTCCGGTAGGTAAAAGACGTGTCCACCGGGTCACGGGTTGTGCCCGGAATGTCACTTACCAGCAGCCGGTCTGCGCCCAGAATCCGATTGATCAGCGAAGATTTCCCAACATTGGGTTTCCCCAACACAGCGACTCGAATTTTATCACGAATTTCCGGTATGTTTTGAGATTGTGGAAGGGCCTTCACCACATCCTCCAAAAGCCCTTTCACACCGTAGCCGTGTGCGGCTGAAACGGCGTAGATGGGCGCCATACCGAGTCTGTAGAAATCACCGATCGAATGGGCATGCTCCGGCCCATCTACCTTGTTCACGGCCAGAAAAATTGCTTTTTGGGTGCGTCTCAATATGTCTGCGATTTCCTGGTCCCCGGGCATCAACCCCTCCCTGCCGTCCACCATGAAGATGATGCCGTCCGCTTCGGCAATCGCCTTCTCTATTTGCCCCCTAATACCTGCAAACAAAGGATCTGCTCCGAGGTCATCGAATCCTCCGGTATCCACAAGCGTGAAGGAAACGCCGTCGTGGGTTATGACGGCCTCGAGTCGGTCCCTCGTGATACCCGGACGGTCGGCAACCAACGCATCTCTTGACCGCTTGAGGCGGTTGAAGAGCGTCGACTTCCCCACATTGGGTCTTCCTACAATTGCGGTGATAGGACTCATGATTTGACAGTGTCGTAAAAAGAATCGGCTTCATCTTAACGGTTTTTGAAGCCGGGTCAAGTTGATTTGTTTTCAGATGTAGGGGGCGATGGCCTCGGTGCGCCAACATTATGCCTTGACTAATGATATGAATATGGATACGTTAGGAACCAATGATCGCAAATTCAATCATGTGATATCTCCTCTGGAAATGCCTGCCAAATACATTATTGTTACGGGTGGCGTCCTATCCGGTCTCGGCAAAGGGATTGCTGCCGCTTCCATCGGTCATCTCCTGTCTTCGAAACTGAAAATCATTCCCATTAAATGTGATGGCTATCTGAATGTGGATCCGGGGACGATGAACCCTTTCGAACATGGGGAAGTTTTCGTTTTGGATGACGGGACTGAAGTCGACATGGATTTCGGACACTACGAGCGATTTTTGGGAGTAACCTGCAAGTCCAAATGGAATCTGACCATGGGCAAGGTTTTCGATATGGTGCGGAAAAGGGAACGAAGGGGAGACTACCTTGGAAAGACTGTCCAGTACATTCCTCACGTGACGGATGTGATTAAAAACCACATTTTTGAAATTGTCCGAGAAGAGAAACCCGATCTTATCATCGTGGAAATCGGGGGAACCGTGGGGGATATCGAGAATGAACTTTTCTTGGAATCGATGAGACAGATGAGAGAGGATGTCGGCCGGGAAAACATCATCTATATCCACTTGACGTACGTGCCGATTCCCTACGGCGTGAGCGAACAGAAATCAAAGCCGACCCAGCAAAGTGTGAACCTATTGAAACAAAGGGGGATTTTTCCGGATATCATCATCGGAAGGTGTTCGGAAGTTCTGACAAAGGAGATTAAGACGAAAATTTCCAACTTCTGTGATGTTCAGCCCAACGCAGTGATTACCGGCCTGGATGTGGAAGATATCTACGAAATACCGGTGGTCTTTGAGAAAGAAGGCCTACCGGAGATCATCCACAAGAAGCTCAACATTTACAGCCCGCCTGATTTGAGAAAATGGAAAGCGCTGATCGAAAATATCCGGAATCCGAAAAAAGAAATCACCGTTGCAATGTGTGGAAAATACACGAAACTTGAGGATTCCTATGCGTCCATCAAGGAATCTTTCAATCATTGCTCGGCTCACTTCGGATGTAAGATCAACCTGAAATGGGTAGAAACGACTGAACTGAAGGATACTTCTTTTATGGAGCGCATCGATGGCGTTGTGGTGCCGGGAGGGTTCGGGTCCCGAGGCACCGAAGGCAAGATCGAAATCATTCGGCTGGCGAGGGAGCTGAATATTCCGTTCTTGGGCCTTTGCCTGGGGCTCCAGTTGGCGATTATTGAATTCGCCAGGAACGAATGCCATTTGGTAAATGCGAATTCAACCGAAATAGATCCGGATACGCCGTATCCGGTGATTGATATTCTTGCGGAACAACGGACGGTGAGCGAGAAGGGCGGAACCATGAGGCTTGGGGCTTATTCGGCTGTGCTTAAGGAGGGAACGCGGGTTCGCGCGCTTTACGGTGCGCAAGAGGTTTCAGAGCGACACCGGCACCGATATGAGGTAAATCCCGAGTATCATGCGGTCATCCAGGAAAAAGGCATGGTCTTTTCCGGAATGTCCGGTGATGGCAGGCTGGTTGAGTTTATCGAATTGCCCGCTTCAAGTTACTTTGTCGCGACTCAATCGCACCCTGAACTGAAGTCAAGGATGGAAAAACCTGCCCCACTTTTTTATGGCTTTGTTGAAGCGTGTTTGACTTAGGGTTCGTCCAGGAAGTACCCTTCTCCCCAACTCCCCATCCATATCCGGAATTGCTGGCACCAGAACAACCAAAGGCTGAAGCTTCCAACAGGGCGCCTCCGGTCTCGGCGAAATGCGGGGGCTTTCTTGCTGCTTACAAATTTTTAAAATTCCCTCCTGTATGGTGCATTGCCTGCAGTTTTTCTAAAAGGGCGGGAACACGTGGTCAAGAGATATCAGGTCGTTTTTCATGGGTTAATAAAAGATGCGGAAGCGTTCAAGACTCGCATGAGATTCATGGGTGCGCCTCCGGAAAAGCTGGAAAAAATGATCCGGGACGCCCCTGTCATCCTAAAAACGGGCCTGACCCTTGGAGCTGCGCGGAGCTATGCCGACGCCGTTCAGGACGCGGGCGGCAAAGTGACAATCCGTGAATCCGGTCTGTTTGATGAATTGTTGCCTCATAATCCATCGCAATCCTTCGCTTCCCTCGACGATTTCACCATGTGTCCGGAGTGCGGGCTCAAACAGCCGAAGGGGGAAATCTGCCTTCGATGCAGATCCAAGCTAGCCGATGCGTAAAAAGAACGGAAAACGAGAATATCCGCGTGTCATCAGCTTAGAGGAAGGTCGGTTGCTCATGGCGGCTAAACGGGGTTTTCGGAATTGGGAAAGCCGATTCAAGGAGTCATTCGATCTTAACACCCGACTTCCGCAAATCTCCATTCGGACGCTTTCCCACCTTGCCCAAGGGAAAGATAAAGGGACTTTCTATCTCTACGACCTGATAATGAACCTTCAGGACTTGGGATCCGGGTTTGAATTCAATGAGTTAAGCCCAAAGAAAAAGATGGGGGTCATCGATCAATACCTTTTTCTTCTGGACCAGATTCGATTTGAATGCATGAAGAGACTGGGATGGCTTGAGAGCTATCCGGGGGAGCAATTTACACTGGTAGAGCTTATCAACCGGTTCGATGAGTTGGCGCCGAGTCTTCAGGCGAAAGTCCCGGTACTCAACCGAAACCATACCGCGCATGCGCAATACACTGCGGTGAACACCCATGAAAAGGAGAGTATTATCAGAAAGCTCATCCCCGAGGCTTTGAAACGAATCCAAACGTATTCGGAGTAACGCGGCTTCTGAACGGGTGAGCCCCGCATATTGTCGGCGCTCAAGGACGTGTTATGAATTTGCAAGGACCGGCGTGAGAATCGTGTTAACCTTGCGCACGAAGCTTTCATAAACCCCTGCGAAAAGGCGGCGGGGTCAATCGACGACTTTATAGACTTTGTCGTTTTCTCGAACCCTTTCCTTTACCTTTATCCCCACCAGATCCCCCACCTTGGCTTCTTCGACGGGCTGGTTGTCAACCTCCAAGCTGTTGACGATTTCGGTAAAATCGGTGGTATGCCCCATGTATTTGAGGGTATCACCCCTTTTAATACTGCCGTCGGTCACTTGTAAGGCGGCGACACTGGGCTTTGCGAAGAACTTGACAATGACGGCGACTTGTTGTTCAGACATGATGTTACCTCCTTAATAGAAACGAGATTTACCAAAATTAACTTATTATCTATCATTGATAAACGTCATTGTCAAGAGCGCGGCGCTGAAAGCCGTCTCCTTATTGGCCGGCGGTTCAGAAATTGTAGTTGAAGCATTCAAATGTATAATTTATGATAAATTCATGGAAGCATATAAAATGCAATTTGCGCGGGCTTTGGCGGAAACCGGGGCACTTTTTTTTGATGACGGCCTCATCTTGAAGGATGGGCGTCCAACTCCTTACTTCGTGAACATGGCCACGTTTAGAACCGGGCGTTTGAGCCTCCAATTGGGTGCTTTATTTGCAGAAATGATGGTTGCCCGCGGTCTTGTGGAGAAAACGGACATCGTCCTGGGATCGTCTTACAAAGGAAGCGCAATTGCCCTTGCAACCTCGATTGCACTTTGGAAGGATTTTGAAGTCGAGCTCCTTTTTGAATACGATCGCAAGGAGGTCAAAACCCACGGCGAGGCGAGCACCGTCAAAAGCTTATTTGTCAATCAGACACTGTTCCATAACTGCCGAATATTTGTGGTCGACGATGTGGCCACTTCCATGGGAACGAAATATGAGCTATTGGAAAAACTGGAGTCCCAAGCGCAAGCGCTGGGCCATTCGTATCATGTGACGGGCGTCGGAATCGGCATAGACAGGGAACAAACGACCGCAGTCCACGATGCGGAGGGCACTGTCATCTCTGACCGGAAAGGGGAAAATGCGATACGGAAATTTGTATCCGAAAGCGGGATTTCCGTTTATTCCGTCGCAGGCATTCGAGAAGTCGTCTCCTATCTTTGTGCAGAAAAAATCCCTGTCCTGATTCAGGGCGAGAAACGCCCGATTGACGAAAAAACGAAGACGCAATTTGACAATTACCTGAAAATGTATGGAGTCGCATGATTTCCGTTTGCGAAGTCATATTTCCATCGGCATTCGTTCTCGATGTCTCTTGTAGGGTCTGAAAACGAGGCTGTTTGAATCAGATCGACACTTTCCTAAGAGGTCATTTTAGGTTGGAGAAACGCGTTAATTTGCTGGAGTTGATCGAAGAAATTTTGAGCGTAAGAACTCCCAAGCGCATTCCGGATGAAAAGTGTCGGTACAGACACGCGGGGGTGTTGGTCCCCATATTTGAAGACCATGGCATGTGCCGATTCCTTTTTACCAAAAGGACTACAAAGGTGGAACATCATAAAGGCCAGATTTCCTTTCCGGGCGGCTCCGTAGACAAAGAAGACAACTCAGTCAGGGAAACAGTCCTCAGGGAAGCCCGTGAGGAAATCGGTCTTGATAAAAAAGATGTTAAGATTATCGGGAGAATCGATGATACGCTGACCCTGGTATCCAATTTCGTCGTTCATCCCTTTGTCGGGATCATACCCTATCCTTACGACTTCACCGTCAATACGGATGAGGTTGAGGAATTGATCCTGGTGCCTGTGGAGGTTTTTCACCCGAGGAACCGTCAGAACAAGGGCGCTTCGTTTGAGTTCGAAGGGGAAACTTACCAAACGCCCACCTATGAGTATAAGGGAGCGGTGATCTGGGGGGCGACAGCCAGGATAATGGAGCAGTTCATGAATACCATCGCCCCCAAATTACCCTTGTAGGCGAGCAAGAAATCGGGTATAAGTACAATCATGTCGGGACGTGGCTCAGTCTGGTAGAGCACCGCGTTCGGGAC
>Ga0180433_10006516_pt1 | contig 15261 bp, 13 predicted proteins | sample SS_ome_8_FD_132980 | JGI IMG/M metagenome (GOLD analysis project Ga0180433, IMG submission 132980) | Hypersaline lake sediment archaeal communities from the Salton Sea, California, USA - SS_1_D_1 metaG | ecosystem: Environmental > Aquatic > Non-marine Saline and Alkaline > Hypersaline >... | reverse complement strand
TGATTAAAATTCTAAAAAAACTCTAATATGACAAAAAATAAATAAAATTGTTATATTAATGATATTAAAAAAAACTATTAGAAAAAAAAGAAATAATAAGTGTTGATATATCGTGTCGGATAGGCTAATAGAACTTAGACTTGAGAATCGTCGCCTCAAAGAGCAAGTAGCAAACTTAGAAAATAAAGTATTATCACTTGTCGGTGCAATTAGCATTCAATCTTCTGGGGTTTTTAAAGATAAGAAACACGTGATAAATGACAAGTTGTTAAACATTATCAATTCGTCGGAAGTGCAATTAAATATAGTTTCACCTAAAATTGACCAATTTTACGCAACAGAAATTAAAAAAATCGCTGCTAAAGGAATTCCTGTACTATTAATAACTAATGATAGAGGAGGAATTCCCCCACAATATCAAGCGCATTACGATGACCTTAAATCTACCGATGGAGTAAAACTCATAAGCAATCCAAACGTGAGATATTTATTAGTTTTTAATACTAAAGCAGCTATCTATTCTGGAGGCTCATTAGATCGCCAAGAGTTAGAAAGATCAATTTTAATAGCGACTATAATCGAAGCGAGAACAAAATTAAAGAAAATTGCAGAAATCTTCTCCATGATGCTTCCGAGTTTTATGAGATGAACGGATTTTCATCTTTCTTCTACTTATTTACAATTATATTCAATCGACTTTGACATTTATTCAGATTTTTATATTTCTCTCATATTATTGTAACTTTTTAGAATCTTAAATAGAATTAATTTGAATAACATTTATTATAGTTTCATTGTTTTTAGACTTAGAAAAGAGGAAGATAGAGAATTTTAAATAAGAATGGTAGAAGAAAAACAAATTATTGATTCTAAGAACATTACGCGAATTTTTGGTTTGAGAACAAATATTTTCAAACTTACAATGGCTTATCTCGAAAAACAAGCCACTGGTGCTCAGAAGAAAAAATACGAGGAAAAATTTAACACCTGGAAGGAAGTCTATCACGAGATATATGGAGGAAATTTAGATTCTGAGCTCTTTTTAAAACATACCTATTTTGCTTTAATATTAAAGCTACTAGTTATTATCAAGTTAAGCCTCATTCAAAATTTGGATCTAGAAGAAGCATTTGAAGATACTATATTAAATAATTTAGAGGCTTTTCATGTTTTCGAATTCGAAAACTTTTACTGGACAGATATAAATGAAAAGCTTTTTACTCAAATTTTTAATAGCATTGAAAATACTAGTTATTCTCGCCAGGACTTATTCATAGATTTCTATCAAGAGATATTCTTTGCTGATGTGAGGCATAAAATTGGAGAATTTTACACTCCGTTAAACCTGGTTACGGAGATGGTTAATGACATTTACGAATTTGGACAGAAGATACTAGATCCATCGTGCGGTTCAGGTAGTTTTATTATAAATATTATAACAAAAATCATGGAAAACAACTCTAAAACTAATATATTAAAAATCAAAGCTATAAACAATATTTATGGATTTGATATCAATCCTTTGGCGACAATGACGGCAAAAGTTAATATTCTCTTGTTATTCTTGGAGTATTTCGATATCGGAAAAGATGAATTACCAAGCATTAACATTTTTATAATCGATTCGCTCGTCCCAGAAAAATATGAAGCACAGAAGATCAATCAACTCGCAGCCTTGTACAGATCTTTTGATCTCGTTATTGGTAATCCACCTTGGTTGACTTATAAGGACTTAGAAAACAAGAATTATCAAAATAAAATGAAAGAGTTAGCTGAAGAATTCGACATAAAACCTTCAAGTCAATACATCACACACCTGGAATTGGCAGCTATTTTCTTCTATACGGCTACGAAATTCTTGAAAATTGATGGTAAAGTCTTTTTTATAGTTACAAAAAGTGTTTTAAATGGAGATCATTGTTATAAGTTTAGAAAATTCTCTATATTCACTGATTTAGAAATATGGGATTTTCCTGATAACATTTACTTTTTTAACATACCACATGTCTGCCTGAAAGGTAGATTTATAGGAGATAATAACACGATCCCTATTAAAGAAAAATATCCAATTAAAGCAAAGATCTTCAATAAAAAGCTAGAAATTATGGAAGAATTATTGTATTCAAGTTTAAAGATCGAAGAAAAAGGAGCAAGGATAATCCTTCCCGTGCATCAATTAGGGCTCTTAGAAAAAACAACCATGAGTCCATATAAAAGCAAATTTTATCAAGGGGCAACTCTTGTTCCTAGAACTCTTGTATTTTTTCAAATCGAGAAAAAAGAAGAGAATGTATTTACAATCTCGTCGGATCCTGATATAATGTCAAGAGCTAAAAAAAATTGGAGACATTACTTTCAAAACAAAAAGATCGAACGAGTTTTTCGATTTAGGACATTTTTAAATAAAGATCTCGTTCCATTTCTTTTAAAAAAAGAGAGAAATGTATATCTACCAATAAATGAATATTTTGAATTTAACGCGGAATATTTGCAAAACCACCCTTTAGCTTTTAGTTATTATACAGAAATGAATGAAATCTACAAAAACAATAAAAAAAACACGAGTGAAATCGAATCTCTCTTCGATAATTTAAATTTCTGGAATAAACTGACAAAACAACATAAAAACAAGAATTTCTTAGTTGTATATAATGCTTCTGGTTCAAAAATAAAGGCCGCTGTAATAACAAATTGGAAAAAGAGAATAGTTATAGGTTCTGAGAATTATTATTTCTCTACCGACTCTAAGGACGAAGTTTATTATTTGTCTTCATTATTGAACTCACCTATTTTATCAAAGAATATAAAATTGATTAAAAGCTCTCGTCATATCCACAAAAGACCATTCTCATTCCCAATTCCATTATTTGATGATAATAATAAAGATCACTTAGAACTTGCTAGGGTGGGGAAGAAAAACCAAGCGATCGTCCAAGATTTTGTCATTAATAATCCAAAAATTAATGCTGACAAAATACGCATGCTCATAAACAAAAACTTAGCTATATTAAATCTATTAGCAGAAAAAGTAATATTCAAAAATTAAATACAGAAAAAGAGAAAAGTTTTTCTTTTCAAAACAATTATCTTAATTGAAAATGTGGAAAAAAATAAAGACAGAAATTGTGAATGTGACCATTATTGAATTTCAAAGATTTAGGTATTAATGATAAATATATTAATGTTCTAGCAAAACTAAATATAACAAAACCGACACCCGTACAAGAAAAAGCAATTCCCCTCATTTTAAAGGGCGAGCACATCATGGCCCAATCAAAGACGGGTACCGGAAAAACGCTTGCTTTCATGCTTCCAATTGTAGAAAATATGAAGTTTCTAAACAATGAAGTTTTGATCTTATTACCGACAAGAGAGTTAGCAAAGCAAGTACAAGAAGTAGCAGAAGATTTAGGAAATGGAATCAAGTCCTTACCAATATATGGAGGCGTCTCCATCAATAATCAAATAGAGTACTTGAAGAAAGGAGTGAACATCATCTGTGGAACTCCAGGACGGATTATAGATCTTTACAAGAGACGGAAATTAGATTTCTCTAATATAAGATACGTGGTACTCGACGAAGCAGATAGGTTATGGGACATGGGCTTTGCTCCAGACGTGAAGTACATCCTCAATCAAATTAGAACAGATTATCAATTCATGTTGTTTTCAGCAACATTAGATCCTGATATAAGAAATCTCGTAAAGAAATACTCTAAAAATCAGTTTAAATTTCTTAATTTGAGCAAGGACGAGATGACTGTAGGAAATACCTTTCAATGTTATTATTTAATTGACAGGTTTGAGGAAAAATATAAGAGCTTTTTAGAAATTTTAAGAAAGGAAAAACCAAAACACGCTCTCATCTTCACTAACACGAAAAAAACGGCATCGTGGTTATCAAAAAAACTCAAGTCAAGAAATACGGGCTTAAAAGTAGGTGTGATTTCCGGTGATCTATCTCAATTTAAACGAGAGAAGATTCTTAAAGAGTTTAAGAGCCAGAAGATTAATGCACTTATCGCTACGGATGTTGCTGCAAGAGGTCTTGATATAGACGATATTTCACACGTGTTTAATTATGACGTTCCAAAATATCCAGAAAATTATGTTCATAGAATTGGACGCACATCCAGAATGAATAAAAGAGGAGTTGCTATAACGCTTTGCTTGAAGGACGAGTACGAATATTTATGCCATATTGAAGGTCTTATTGACAAGGAGATTAAAAGAAAGACCTTGAGAAGCGAACAACATCAACAAAACAGATTTCCTTTTTACTAAAAATCTTTCTAATTTTTAAGTTAAGTTTTAGTTGTTATGGTTAGATAGATAATGATTGAAAGACATTGTTAACTAAGAATAAAAATAAAAAGCATATCAATCATGTACTACTACATTAAATTAAATTACAAATAAGAAGAGTAGAATTAAAATGCCAATTTTAGGAATTGACTACGAAAAGTGTATTAATTGTAAGCTGTGCGTAAAAGAATGCGTGAGACGATTTATTGAAGACGAAGAAACTAATAGGGTCTTCTTTCAAGATCCTACTGGAACATGCAGTTTATGCGGGCATTGCATCGCAGTATGCCCTGAGAATGCGATTCTTTACGAACGATTTAAAGATGAGCCCTATACCTTTGATGGTATTGAAAATCCCGAAACCATTGCTTCATACGAAACCATTTATAATTCACTTCGAGCAAACCGCTCCATCAGGCATTACAAGAAGGATAAAGTTCCTAATGATGTGCTAAAGAAAGTCATCGATGCCATGCAATACGCTCCTACTGGGGCAAACATGAGATCTGAAAAATATGCGATCATATCTGATGAGAGTAAAATTAAAGCTTTATCTGATGCGGTATTGGAGGAACTGCTAAGCAATCCTGGAACCAGAACAAGATATGAAGATTCATTCGCCGTCAGGAAAAAAATCTATACGAGCCCAGTTTACTTTGACGCCCCCCACGTGATTATCGTGTTCTCAACTCAAGGGGGCATGATGGAATGGATAAACATTGGAATTTTAGTCACTTATGGAAGAATCGCAGCGCAAACACTAGGTTTAGGGACGTGTTGGAATGGATGGACTTCAGGGGCATTTGAAAGCAACCGCAAGTTAGTAAAATTGGCAGGAGTAAGAGGTGTAAGCTGGGGAGTTTTTACTATCGGTTATCCTGATATAAAATTTAAGAGATGCCCCCCTCGCGCTCATAAACGGATAAAAATGTTATAGGTTGAGAACTTGACAAATTTTTCCACGATTAATTTTATAATTGTTATAGTAGAACTAACATTTACGCATATTATAAAGATTTAAATAATTTTTTTTGTATTTCTAATTAAAAGCATTTTATAATTACGATTACTTTCTTTTTTCTTTAAAAAGATGGCAATGAATAATAAATTAATCACATCAATTTCTACAAGGAGGAAAAAAGAAACAATCAACCTGATAATTTGTTATGGGTTGTGAAGGCGGTTGATGATGAGACAGGACGAAGCAGTCATCTGACCAACATTCCAGACAAACAAGAGAAAAGGGAATATATTGCCCTTGGGAAAATGATAAAAGAATCTTTATTACGCAGACACGCCCCAAGATGTTGGAGCCTAGAAAATCAAGCTTTCTTCAATAAATTATTTGTTTGGAACACTCGAAGATTTATATAGGATGATTGAGTTCATTTAATTAAGAAAAAACAAAACAAAATAGGAGCCCATATTGTGCCAAGACCTGTAATTGACGACGAAGAGTTAGTTGAGGAGATAAAGAAGGAAGCTGAAAAAAACTATAAAGAATTAGTAGAACAGTCTAACTCAATTTTAGAAAAGAGGAAAATGGAAGAAGAAAAAAGGAAGAAAGAAGAGAAAAGACAATCATAATTTTTTTTAGTTACCTATCATCCTTATTTTTTTTACTTTGTTACTTTATCACTAACATTTATCTTTATCACATTAATTTAAATAAATCGATTCTTTCCTTTTATATAATTTAAAAAATATCGAATCACATATTTTTATATTGTTAAATTTTCATTGTATTAGTATAAATAAATCAAAATTTTGATGATTATCATGTTTAAGGAAATTAACTATAATTGCGAATCAGTGGAGGTGTGTAATTATTCCTAGTAGAAGGGGTGACGGAACGCTTGTATTTAAGATATGTTTTTACGGACCCTCGTTAGGCGGTAAAACTACCGCACTCGAATGGGTTTATAATAAGGAGGGGTTAGCCTCGGGAGACATGCAACAAATACAAGACCCTACAGGACGCACTTTGTTTTTTGACCGAGTTGTAGCCCGCGTATCGAACGTAGTCTTTCAGGTTTACACAGTTGCTGGCCAAGATCTCTTGATTTCCGAGAGTTGACTAAAGGCGACATAAATTTCAAAGACAGACCGTTTTAAAAGGTACAGATGCAGTTATTTTTACTTGGGACTCCCTAATTGATCAATGGGGCGAAAATATATGGTCTCTAAAGGAATTGTTAAAATTTTACGGAAACAAGTTAATTCCTCCAGGAATAGCAGAACCTCCAGAAGTTCCTTTAGTAATTCTTGCTAACAAGCGTGATTTAGACGATATCGTGGAAGTTGCTAAGATCCGAGAAGTTCTCGATACTGCAAAGCTCAATCACACGCTCATTTACGAGACAATAGCAATAACTGGAATTAACGTGAAACGAGCGTTTGTCTACGCTGCGAGGCAAGCAGTTTTAAATCATTACAAGAAGCTTTCCGGTAAATCCGTTGAAAGCGCCTGAAATTTCTTTAATCTATTTTTGAAACAATATATTCATTTTTAAAAAACAAGAATTTCATTTAGGATTCAATAAACGCTTTAATGTTATTCAAATCGTCAGATATATTATCCGTATTTCTCCTGGGTGTTTCAAAAGTCAAGTTAACGATTGATTTAATGTCAAGTAAAATGTTTTTAATTCTGGAAATATCGTAATTTCCTTTACCAATAGCTAAATGTTCGTCAAATTCCGAACTCAAATTTCCATCAGCAATGTGAAAATGGATGGGGTTTTTGAGTTTTATGAATTCTTCAATTAATTCAATATAATCAAGAGATTCACATACTGCTGTTTTTACGGCATGGTTTAAATCAAGGCAAAACTCTAAACCAGGTATGTTTTCAAAAAATGGGTTGATAGCTTCTGGAACATGAGCTAAGCGAGTTCCTCCTGAAGCAAACTTGTAAGGCATGTTTTCGATGGCAAGAGGTTTAATTCGTAATCTTTTGATGTTTTTAATGGACAATTGAACATCTCCAGATTCAGGATGAATGATATAACATAGAGGGCTTAATTGATCGAATAGTTTTTTAGAGGAGTTAAACTTTTCGAGAAATTTTTGATTGAATTGTTCTTGTTGAGCGTTCCCAAAGTCAATTTTTTCAGTTAAGTGAGGAAAATGTATGGAGTAAGGGAGTTTAAAATTCTTTATCACTTCAAGTTCGTCAAATGTATAATATGGAGAAATCAGTACTTCGATAAAATCTATCTTGTCTAAGTTTTCATAAATTTCAGGAAGGAGATGAAATTCTTGGGTTTTGATTTTTATCCCGAACTTGATATTATTAATCATAATTATTCTAAGTATATAATTTCCGGCTCTACTTTATCTTTCGAAATCCTTAGGAATCCATAACTACTCTCAACAGTCAATCTTCCGTCAATTGGTGTGCAAGTACCAGGATTCAAGTATAATTTACCATCTTTATCGCTAATCTGATTCATGGGATGATGAGTATGCCCGAATATGATAATATCATATTTGGATAAGTCGTGATTTTTATTTAACCTTCGAACAATCATCGAAGGCCCCCCACTTCCGTGAGTCATGAATATATTATGTCCGTATAAATCAAATTCTAGAGTTTCTGGCAGGACTTTCTTCAATTCACTGCTTCCAGCATCCATGTTACCAATAACTGCGAAAACTTTATCCTTCCCAAAAATCTCACACAGCTGTTCATATATTTCTATTGAACAAAAATCACCCATATGAAAGACATAATCAACATCCCTCTCTTTAAAATCCTCTAAGATTACTTCAGGAATTTTATCAGTCCTGGTTGGAACATGAGTATCAGAAATTAAACCGATCAATAATTCTTCTTTATTAGTGTCGATCATAAAAATCACTTGATAAACAGTATTTAATGTTATTAAAATAAGATTATTTTTTACTTTTTACATCTTCATCTTCGACGGATTTAGCACACACACCAATAGCCACGACAGAATCGTCTTTATAGAGCTTCATTAATCTCACTCCTTTTGATTTTCTATGAGTAAGTCTAACCGTGTCAATCGGAATTCGCATGACTTGTCCTTGTTCTGTACTAATGAGGAGATCTTGATCTTGTGCCTTTTTTAAAGCAATAACCTCGTCATCTTTTTCTACATTTAAAGTCACATTGATTACTCCTTTTGCCCCTCTTCCTGTCTTTCTGTATTCTTTTATTAACGTTCTCTGACCTTTTCCGTCTTTTGTGAGAGTTAGAATGTATTCTTCGTCAGTCACGAGCAAGCATCCCACCACCTCGTCATTATGTCGTAAATCTGCACCTTTAACTCCAATAGAATTCCTTCCTAATTCCCGTAATTCAGATTCGTCAAATCGAATGGCATAACCTTGTTTTGTCGCTAAAAATATATCCTGCAATTCGTTGGTTAGCTTTTTAACACTGACTAATTCATCATCAGGTCGAATTTTTTGTGCTCTAATTCCTGTCTTTTGAACCTTGGAGAACAATTTAAGAGGAATTTTTTTGACAATTCCTTTCTTTGTAACCATTATTAGCATTTCGTTTGTATCGAAGCTATGAATTGGAATCATTTCAGAGATATCGTCGCCTTCTTTTAGCGCTAACATGTTTACGATTGGTTTTCCCTTCGCAGTACGTTGTTGCAATGGAATTTCAAAACATTTTTTCGTATATACCCTTCCTTCAGTAGTAAAAAATAAAATATTATCATGGGTAGACGCAACAAATAAGTCTTGAATGAAATCTTCGTCTCTAACGGTCATTCCTTTTTTCCCACGACCACCCCTTCCTTGTGATCGATAAGTTTTAACCGACATTCTCTTAATGTAATGATTTTTTGTTAATACAACAATCGTAGGTTCTTTTTTAACTAAATCCTTCTTTTCAATATCCGAGTCTTTTGTGTCTTCTTCAGTGATTTCAGTTCTTCGTTCGTCTCCATATTTCTTTTTGAGTTCTGCCAATTCATCCTTGATGATATTTAAGCGCACGCTTTTACTGTCAAGGATTTTATTGAGTTCTTTTATGGTTTCATTCAATGAAGTTTCTTCATCCACTAATTTCTGTTGTTCTAAGTTAGTTAATCGAGAAAGAGGCATGCTTAGAATTGCTTTTACTTGAATATCGCTAAACTTATAAGCATCTATTAATTTGGTTTTGGCATCATTGGTATCTTTTGCACTTTTAATTATTTTAATGATGTTGTCGATGTCATTCAACGCAACCAAAAGGCCTTGAACAATATGTAATCTAGCTTCAGCTTTTTTTTTCTTGAATTCTGTTCTTTTTATTATGATAATGAGACGATGATCAATGTATTCTTGAATTAGCTCTCTTAATGTGAGAATTTTTGGTTGCTTGCCGTTATTAATCAATACTAAATTAATTACATTAAAGCTTGTCAGCAGCTTAGTTCGTTTAAATAAAATATTTTGAATTATTAAAGGCTGAGCACCCTTCTTTAATTCTAAGACAATACGCATTCCCTTCCTATCGGATTCATCTCGTAAATCGCGAACATCTTTTAGAACACCATCTCTAATGAGCTTGGCGAATGACTCAATTAAAACAGTCTTGTTAACTAAGTAAGGGATTTCAGTTATTATCAGATTATTTATCTTTCCCTTTGTTTCAAATTCAATTTTTCCTCGAACATTAATCTTTCCATAGCCAGTAGAATACGCATTATAAATACCATTTGAACTTGTAATTATACCACCAGTGGGGAAATCTGGTCCTTTAATGATTTCCATTAACTCCTCAAGTGATATATCCGGATCGTCTATAGTTGCAGAAATACCATCGCAGATTTCGTTTAGATTATGCGGCGGCATGCTCGTGGCCATTCCTACCGCGATCCCCTTGGTTCCGTTTATGAGCATTTGTGGAAGCTTAGAAGGCATGAATGTGGGCTCTTGAAGGCTATCATCGAAGTTAGGTTGAAAAGTAACGGTTTCGCTATCAAGATCTTCAATTATTTCGTTTGCTATTTGAGATAAACGGGCTTCAGTATATCGCATTGCAGCAGGAGGATCTCCATCAATAGATCCAAAGTTTCCTTGAGGATCGATTAAAGGATATCTTAATGAGAAATCTTGACCCATGCGAACTAAGGCATTATAAACAGCAGTATCTCCATGAGGATGATACTTTCCAAGGACTTCTCCAACAGTTCTAGCACTTTTCACATGTGGTCGATTGAAAAAATAACTGTTATCTGTCATTGCGTAAATTATTCGACGATGAACGACTTTCAATCCATCTCTCACGTCAGGAATTGCCCTTCCAATGACTACTGACATTGCATAATCAATGTAGCTACTTTCCATTTCTTCTTTTAACACTACTTCTAAAATCTTGTCAGAACTCATAGTTATATCACTTTTATAAAATCATAATTATGTTAATTGAAAAAATTAAATGTCAAGCGTGTTGACTTCGTTATAATTTTGAATAATGAATTTTTTTCGAGGTTTCACTTCCGGCCCCATTAATTTGTTAAAAACAAGATCGTGCTCAAGAAAATCCTCATAAACTATTTTTTTTAAAATACGAGCTTCACGATTCATTGTTGTATCGTACAACTCGTCTGGATTCATTTCGCCTAAACCCTTATATCTTTGAATTTTTATTGAATCGGTATTTTTTAACTTGTACTTCTTTTTCAGTTCATCCATTTTTTCTTCCTTTTCTTTATCGGAATACACGTATTCTTTATTTTTCTTATAACTTACCTTATATAAAGGCGGAACAGCCATAAACAAATGACCTTCATCTATTAATGGTCGCATGTACCTGAAGAAAAAGGTTAGTAATAACGTTTCTATGTGATGTCCATCGACATCAGCATCACAGAAGATGATAACTTTATGGTATCTAAGTTTTTCTATATCAAATTCTTCTTCACTAACCCCGTATATTCCCGCACCTAATGCTTTGATAATGGCTTGTATCTCGTTATTTTGTAATATTTTATCCATCCTAGCTTTTTCAACATTTAAGATTTTGCCTCTAAGAGGGAGTATTGCTTGATAGTTTCTATCCCTTCCTTGCTTAGCAGAACCTCCTGCTGAGTCACCTTCGACAATGAAGATCTCACATTCTGCAGGTATATTTGACGAGCAATCAGCTAACTTCCCAGGCATTCTGGCATTATCTAATGCGGACTTCCTGCGAATATTCAAACGTGCTTTTTGAGCGGCTTCTCTCGCTTTTTTGGCGTTTATGGTTTTTAAAACGATTTTTTTTGCTGTTTGTGGATTTTCTTCGAGAAATTGAGTCAAACGATCGTTTACAATTTGGCTTACGATCTGTCTTACATCCGAGTTTCCAAGCTTGATTTTTGTTTGACTCTCAAATTGAGGATCAGGAAGCTTTACTGAAATTACGGCGGATAAACCTTCTCTCGTATCACTACCACTTAACACGATATCTTTATATTTCTTCTCCATGTTATTTTCTAAATAAGTGTTCAAGGACCTCGTAAGAGCAGATTTAAATCCCGTAAGGTGTGTGCCTCCTTCCATGGTATTAATCGTGTTCGCGTATGTCAAAATGTTTGTTTGATAACCCTGGTTGTATTGCATTGAGATATCCACATAAGTTTTTGAACCCTCGTCGTTATTATAAGAATCGCTAAAGCATATAATGTCTTCGTGAAGAGGTTGTTTATCCTTGTTTAAAAACGTGATAAATTCCTTTATCCCTCCTCTATAAAAAAAATCAGCTCTTTCCTCTGAATCTTTATCAATAACTTCGAATTTTGCACTCGGAGTTAGAAAAGCTAATTCACGCATTCGATTAGCTACAGTAGAAAAATTAAATATTCGCTCATTTGGATCAAACTCAAAAATTTGAGAATCGGGATAAAAAATTATTTTAGTTCCTGACTTTCCATTATTAGTTTTGGTTATTTCTGGCTCAGACGCCTTTTCTCCCCGAGAAAATTTTTGCTTATATAAAAGTCCATCTCGTTTAATTTCAACATGCAACCATTCTGTCAGCGCATTAACAACTGAAAGTCCAACACCGTGTAATCCACCAGAAATTTTATAGGATTTACTATCAAATTTTCCACCAGAATGCAAGTGTTCCATTATTACTTCAAGAGCGGGTTTTTTATATTCAGGATGCTCGTCAATAGGGATGCCTCTTCCGTTATCAGAGATTTGAACAGAATTATCCTCATTAAACACTACTTTAATTTTATTAGCAATACCTGCCATTGCTTCATCAACACAATTATCCACCACCTCAAAAATTAGATGATGAAGACCTTTTTTACCAGTATCTCCGATATACATTGCTGGGCGTTTTCGCACGCCTTCTAAACCTTTTAAAACTTGAATATCATCGGCGTCGTAAACATTATTAGAAGGATTAGTTTTTTTACTCATAAGAATACCATTTTTATCCTGTTTTGTAAAAGTAAATTTATCAAATTTTTGATATTTTAACAATTTACGATAAATTCCTACTATATTAATATAATGAAAACACACCTTTATATATTTGTTTACGTGTCAGAAGCGGGAATCCGTCTTAATTTAAGACCAAGACCGTTATTAAATAAATATTTTAAGAGATTTTAAATAAAACCTTTCAATTTTTGCTCATTTAATTGTTATTGCTCACATTTTGAAGAGTATGGAATAAGGAGATAAATTGGTGTTTTACCGATTTCTCCTGATCTCCTCTGCCATTTTAACTATTTCTAATAGCTGAGAGTTCACATCATGAGTTCTAACTATGTGGGCTCCATTAAAGATCGCTATCGCTGTTGCTGAGAGAGATCCATTTAGTCGTTTTTCTGGCTCTGGAAGGTTCAAAGTCGTTCCTATGAATGACTTCCGAGATATGGCGACTAACATTGGTTTATTCAGATTTTTTAACCTGTTTAGATTACTGATAATTTTCAAATCGTATAGATGAGTTTTTTTCTCAATCCAATGCCCTATTCCCGGGTCTAATATTATCTTATTTTCGTTGTAATCATTTGATTTTAGCCTATTTATTGTTAGAGTAAATTCTTCAATAATCTCTTCGATTGTACATAAATCTCCAGGGATTTTTTTCGAAGCCATTAAGATAATTGGAATATCTTCAGTAATGACGAGATCTTCTAAATTTGCATCAGTTTTTAGGCAACTCACATCGTTGATCATCGCATTTCTTCCGTATCCGTGAGATATTTCAAGTGCTTTCTCTGCAACTTCTGCGTATTGCGTGTCAATAGTAAGAATGATGTCTTTTGGAATTATATTACAAACAATTTCCATCGCAGGAATTATTCGATCTATTTCTTCTTTAATTGAAATCTTTTTTGACCATGGTGCCGTGGATCTTGCCCCTAAATCCAACATTTTAGCTCCATTTTCAATCATCCTTCGCGTTGCCTCTTGTAATGCATCCGGATCTTCGTAAACTGAACCTTTATAGAAGGATTCGGGACTTAAATTTAGAACCCCCATGATAACCGTCGGAAAATCGTCTCCAATTTCAATGCTATTAAAGAATTTCGAATAAATTCTGGTCATATCTTGAAAAGATATAATCCATTTAATATAAAAACCTTTTTTAATTCTTTTTCTTGTATGCAATTGTTTTCACTTAAATTACCCATAATTCGAAAAAACGACCCGTTATTAGATCTCCTTATCAATCATATAAAAACTTCTGAAAAGGGCTTAAAAAATGGAGATATTGTTGTCATTTCAGAAAAAGTAGTTGCCACCTCTCAAGGTCGAGTTGTTAATCTATCTGAAGTCAAAAATATATCAGAAAGAGCGAAGGAACTCGCAGGCAAATACGACATGGATGAAAGATTCGTAGAACTCATTCTAAAGGAAGCCACAATGATTCTGGGAGGGATGGAACACGTAATTTTAGCAAAAGTGAATGATTTTTTAATTGCAAATGCGGGAATTGATCAATCAAACGCAGGTCCAGATAACGTCGTTCTTTTACCTTCAAATCTCAGAAATATCGCGTGGGATTGTTGGAAAAAGTTAAGAGACGAATTTAACATTGAAGATCTGGGAATTATTATTGCAGACTCCCGAGTTCAACCTCTCAGGGTAGGCACGATTGGCATTGCCATTGCAACAGCAGGCTTTGAACCAGTAGAAGACTGCATAGGACGAGAAGATTTATTTAAGCGTCCCTTAGAAATTACTAAAAGAGCTATAGCAGACGATCTTGCCAGCGCAGCTCAATTTTTACTAGGCGAAGCTGACGAACAAACGCCAATAGTCGTTATAAGAGGAGCTAATATTGAATTCACGGATAATCCCCAGAGAACTACTGAAATGGCTCCAGAAGAATGCTTATACATGAATATATTCTCGAAATATTTATTGAAAAAGAAAAAATAAAAAGTATTTAACTAACTCGGATAAGACAGTTAGAGAATAATAGTTAATCCATCTCTTTAGTATCATGAGTCTTGTTTCTTATTATACCTATGGATGATATGATTATTACAACTATAACCATAATGACTGCGTAAAATTCAATCCACATCTCGTTCATGTGGTTCCAGGTCAATGTGACTTGCCCTAAATCTCCTCCCGCAAGAATTGCCACGCTTATGACAAATGCCCATAAGAGCCATCCAACAATAGCAAAATTACATACAATAATTTTCTTTATTACATCGTTCACCATTGAATCATAAACCCGCTCTCTAAATCATTTCACTTGAAAAAAATTGTTGCTACTTTTCTATATTAAATGCATTTTTTTTTATAAATTTTATAAATTTAGGTTAAAAGTTCCGGATTTTCAATTTTTTCTTAGAAAAAAAATGGAGGAGGAGAGAGTTTCTATCGCCATCGACAAGGATAAGTGCGATATTCGAACTCTCGAAGGCCTGTGCCACTGGATCTTTAACCAAAAGCGATGAAGCATCGCTCTTTTAAGTCCAGCACCTTTAGTCTTGACCCATTCAAGAGCGACGGTTGGCCTAT
>Ga0180433_10006514_pt1 | contig 15265 bp, 14 predicted proteins | sample SS_ome_8_FD_132980 | JGI IMG/M metagenome (GOLD analysis project Ga0180433, IMG submission 132980) | Hypersaline lake sediment archaeal communities from the Salton Sea, California, USA - SS_1_D_1 metaG | ecosystem: Environmental > Aquatic > Non-marine Saline and Alkaline > Hypersaline >... | reverse complement strand
TCTACTCCGCCCGGCTTGCCTATATGAGCCATTACTTCGATATGACCGGATACCACAACGAAGAGATCATAAGCTTCGACGACCCTATGCAGGCCCTGGGCGGCCGTGACCTCGCGGGGAGCCTCTGGGATGACGATGTGGACTACGGCAGAGGTACGCAGGGGCTTATCGGTGATTTCAGGGTGCTCGGTTTCAGCGCCCATGCCGTCTATGCCAATACCTACGATTCGGACATATACAACAGCCCGGTCTGGTTCGATTATGACGGAGGAAGCTACAGTACTATCTCCAGATATGACAATACCGACACCGATATGATCGGCGTGCGGGCGAAGCGTGGATTTCTCGGTGCGAGCCTGGGTGGGACATTCGTCGCGGAACGGAACGGCTGGTGGGTGGGCTTCGACGAGCAGGATGAGCCCACCGTTCTCCAGCAGTACCGCGTTGAGAGCGGCGACAGCTCCAGCAATTGGTTCGAAGCGGCTACGCAGAAGACGTTCCTGGGCTTCGATATAGGGATCGAGGCAAGTGAGTGGATGTCGCTGTTCGGTGAGTACGGGTGGACTTCGGCTGAAGCCAGTTGGGATGCGGGAAACCGTGTTCGCAAGCAGGGCGACGTCTATGTGGACGGCGAAATCGATGTCCCGGTGGGGGATGAGGACGGTACCAGGTTCCAGGTCGGTTTCGATCTCTCGAGTGGAGCCCTGAGCGCACACTTCTCTTATGAGAAGCAAGGTTTCGACGGTATGGAACGTGACGAGGCTTATTTCAGCAATTACGGCCTCCCGGTTGAGGATCCCGACACGCCGCTTCTGTCGCTTTACGGACCGGCTTACCTTGATGCGGAGGTCTACAGGAATACCTATACCAACGTCAATTCCAATGAGACCTTTACCATATTCGAACACGCGGGTCTTCCCGAGCGGAAGGTGGATATCGGCAGGTTGGATCTTGCGGGGACGGTATGGGGATTTGACCTTGGGCTCGGAGTGGATGTTGCCGAAAGGGAGTGGATCTCGAGCGATCCGGTGCTGGAGGACCATAAGCTAACTCAGGCCAGCGTCACGCCATCGGTTGGAGGGAACCTCTTCGGTGAGAGGCTTCTCTTCGATGTAATGTATGAGGACAGCAAGGACAGACTGCATCCCCGCATGCCTTACGTATTCGACAGGAACACCCTCCTCATAAGGGGTGATGTGGATCTCGCCAAGCAATGGTCCGTCTACTATAACCTTCGCAGGGTGGGCTACCAGTGGGAGGAGGATGGAGAGAGCCGGGACGAGAGCTTCTTCAATCCCCACCTGGCCCTTGTGTGGTCGCCGATACCGAGGGTCGAGATAAGGCTGGGATACGGTGTTAACCCTTTGTATTACAGGGACCAGCCGGTTGAAGGCAGAGAGATCGGCAGGGAGCGCTGGATTGCGAGCTATCTCTGGCTAAATGCGACCACGGACCTTATGGATGCTGAGGAGGCCCTGGATAATGTGGATATGATCTCTCTGATGGGAGTCATAGCCTTTTAACAGGAGAGGTATTCAGCGATGAGGAAAATCGCATTTGTTTTGTTGGGCATTGCCTGCTCGGCGCTCGCCTGTTCTACCATCTCCGGCAGCATAAAGGACAGGCTGGAACCACCGCGCGAGGTGGAAGGAGGCATACTCTTCAGGTATGAGGCGCCGTCAGCCAAGCTGGTCACACTTGCCGGCAACTTCAATAACTGGGGTGGAACCGAGGGCGGTGGCAGGTACGATCCCACCATCGATCCGATGAGCGATGCCGACGGTGACGGTATATGGACCATAGTGGTGCCGCTTCCGCCGGGTAGATACCAGTACAAGTTCGTGATCGACAACGGTGTGAGGTGGGAGAAGGATCCAAGCAACGTCAACACCGGGACCGAGGGCGGCATAGAGAACTCCCTGATAATTGTACCGGAGAACATCAGCTATGACTATGAAGTCGTCACCGGGACGGTGCTATCGGGTCAGCTGAGGCGTGAAACCGGGACCACGGAGGCCGCAGAGCCGAAGAAGGTTACCTTCGAGCTTGACGCTCCCTTTGCCGGACAGGTTAGTCTGGCCGGAGAGTTCAACGATTGGTCTCCCGATGCCGACCCTATGGAGAAGGGAGAAGACGGCATCTGGAGAGCCACTATCGAGTTGGATCCCGGTAGGTATGAATACAAGTTCGTGGTGGACGGTACTTGGATGGAAGATCCCGAGAATCCCGAAATGGTACCGGATCCTTACGGAGGCAGTAACTCCGTAATCACCGTTGAATAGGCGGACCGGGGGACTCGACCCGGGGATGGACGGTCCCCCCGCTTCCTCAGATTGCTCGTGGCTTTGAACCTGAGTCCATTCGCACTCGTGGCTGGTCTCGTGCGTCGGCTGAAGCAAGCCGGGGCGAAGGACAACCTGACGGCCTTCTTATTTCTTTCACCCTTCGTGATCACCTTCGGAATTTTCCTTGCCTATCCGCTTTTCTACTCGCTTTATCTCAGTCTCAACAGGGTTACAACCCTGGTCAATGTTTTCGAGAACCTCACCTTCGTAGGTCTGGAGAACTTCACTGAGCTCTTCAGCGACGGCCTCTTCGGATGGTCGCTCCTGATGACGCTCTACTATGCCGGACTCATGGTCCCATTGGGCATTGCCGCTTCGCTCCTTCTCGCGGTTCTTCTCAACAACAAGCTCAAGTTCCACAAGCTGTTCCGCACATCATTCTTCCTGCCCTATGTCCTCGATCTCTTCGTTGTAGGCATAGTCTGGACGTTTATATACAGCCCCCATTTCGGTGTGCTGACACGCATCTTGGAGGCGGTGGGTATCGACTATTTCTCAGAACAGGGCTTCCTCGGAAGACCCGAAACCGCGATGCCGGCCGTGGTCATGGTAAATGTCCTGAAGGGCGCGGGCTTCGGCATGGTTCTGTATCTCGCGGCGCTTCAGAACATACCGGATTCGGTTTACGAAGCTGCGGACGTGGACGGCGCCTCCTGGTGGCAGAAATTGACCAGGATAACCATTCCCCTCCTCAGGCCGGTGACGCTCTTCATGGTGATAATAGGAGTGGTGGGGGCGCTCAACGCTTTTGCCGAGATCTATGCTATGACCAGCGGAGGTCCAAGCGTGAACGTGGGCGGCAAGGCCTACGGTTCAACGTGGGTAACCGGTTATTACCTCTTTGACACCTTCTATGTGAAGCTCAAGCTCGGATACGCTGCGGCCATGTCATATGTGCTGCTGGGAATAGCCATAGCCATATCTCTTGTTAACCTGAGGATCCTTAGACCGAAGGCGGATTACTGACAAGATGGAAGCCGGGGAGAAAAGCGTGAGAAGGGTCAGAACGGCGCTTCTCTATGTCGCCCTTACCGCTGCGGCAGTGGTTGTGCTCTTTCCCTTCTTCTGGATGATGGTGACCGCCTTCAAGCAACCCGGTACGGAGTTCGACCCGGGCCTCATACCCGAGAATCCTACCTGGGAGAATTTCCGGCGCGTTCTTTCGGAATTCGGATTCATGCGGTACTTCCTTAATAGCGTCATAGTGGCTGTATCGGCGGCCTTCTTCGCCACGCTCTTCGCATCCATGGCTGCATTTGCCTTCTCCTTCAAGAAATTCGTACTCAAAGAGAAGATCTTCCTTCTCATCATAGCCTCTATGATGGTCCCGGGCCTTATGTATGTAGTGCCCCAGTTCGCGATCGTTAAGAAACTGGGCTGGATGGACACCTACCGGGCGATGGTTATACCGCATCTTGCCAACGTGTTCGGTCTCTTTTTGCTTCGCCAGTATATGGATACCATCCCCAGGAGCCTGATCGACGCCGCCAAGATAGACGGCGCAAATGACTTTCAGGTCTACGGCCGCATAGTGATGCCCCTGTCGCTGCCGATCGTGGCTACGCTCTTTCTCTTCGCCTTCCAATTCCATTGGAGTAACTTCCTCTGGCAGCTCATTGTGACGAACAAGTCGAGCCTCTACACGGTCCCGGTGGGACTGGCCATGTTCAAGCAGCAACATGAGCAGCTCTATACCCTCAAGATGGCCGCATCGGCAATATCCATAATACCGATTGCCGTGATATTTTTGTTTGCGCAGAGGTATTTCATTGAGGGGGTTACGAAGGGGGCCGTAAAGGGCTGATTTTGAGGGCCATATGCGGCGTTGCGCTTGTTTCCAGTCGCTGCGGCGTATGTAACTATACGCCTCACTCCTGAAAACATCACGCGCCTTGCATCTGAGCCCTCAAAATCAGCCCTTCAAATGGAGAAGCTGAAAGGCAGCCATCTGCTGCGTTACACTTGTCCCTCGCTCCTGCGCGTATGCGACTATACGCCTCGTCGCTCAGGCCATCGTGTGCCTTGCATCTGCACGTCCGTAGCTGCCTTGGAATTAAGTATCCTGGAACCTTAGGGGAATTAAGTAGCCTGAATTAAGTATCCTGGAACCTTATTTCTCGGGAATGGGCAAACTGCCGCCCTATTTATCATTTGGTATTCAAGCCAAATGGCTATAGACTAAGCTTAATAGCACCGGCGATCCTGCGGTGGTGATTCACCGAGACGGGCTAACGAAACAAGGAGGAAAGGGCATGAGATCGGTCTTTTTGTTCCTGCTTGCTTTGGTTCTTCTTGCAGTTGGTTGCGGCAGGGAGGGCGGAGAGGAAGCGACGGTCATAACAGTGTGGGAGACCTATAGCGCCGAGGAGCGCGTGATCTTCCTTTCCTGGGTCGAGCAGTTCGAGCAGGCCAACCCGGGGATCTCGGTAGAGGTTACAAACATTCCATTCGACGGTATGGAGCCTAAGATCCTGACATCTCTCGCCACCGAGACCGCGCCGGATATTGCCCGGGTCGATGTGGCTTTTCTCCCGAAGCTGGGGATCCGTGGCGCGCTCGAGCCGCTTGACGACTACGGTATAGCCGATCTCAAGGGCGAGCTCAGGGCGGTGGCCTTGAGCTCTTGCGTCGTTGATGGCAAGACCTATGGTTTGCCCGACCAGGTCAACGGGCTCTGCCTTTTCTACAACCGCGAGCTCTTCGAACAGGCAGGGCTCGATCCCGATGACCCGCCTGATGACTGGGATGAGTTCGTTGATTACGCGGTGAAGCTCACAGATTCGGAGAAGGGGGTATTCGGTTTCGGCATGCGCAACTCCCTCTGGTGGTCGCTTCCTTTTATCTACTCATTCGGAGGTCAGATCCTCACCGACGACAACGCAAGGTGCGCCCTGGCGACCGAGGAGGCAATTGCGGGCTTCCAGTTCAAAGTGGATCTTTATTCGAAGTACAGGGTCGAGGGCGGAGCCTGGAGGAGTGGGGGCATCCGGGACGATCTCGGCTTCCAGAACCGCAAGTACGCAATGATATTCAACGGCCCCTGGGCAGTGGGAGGCTTAGAGAAGGGCGGAATCGACTTCGACGTAGCCTTGATCCCGGAGGGACCCGCGGGACGCGCAACCAATGTGGGCGGCAATAACCTGGTGGTGTTCAGTACATCCGAGCATCCCAAGGAGGCCTGCGAGTTGATGAAATTCGTCGTCTCCCGGGAAGCGCAGGCGGAGTGGGCCAATACGCTGGGACAGATCCCGGTCAATACGGGCGCCGACGCCATGATCGATTTCGAAAAGCACCCCTATCTCAAGGTCTTCATGGAGCAGATGGATTATGCCAAACCCAGACCGGGGATCGGGAGTTATCCTGAGATCGAAAACGCGGTCAACCCCGAGATGCAGGCAGCGCTCGACGGTAAGAAAACTGTCCGCGAGGCTATGGAGAGTGCCTGTGATGAGGTAAACGAGATCATGATGGACGAAGAAGTGCTCAAACGCCGTCTGAGGGAGTAGCGTGGTTGATCAAGCACCGGCCGGAGGCAGATTGCGTGGCTTCGGCGCCGATGCTGTAGTGGAAGAACAAGCCTGCGCGCCCGATCCGGGGGACTTATGATCGACATAGCACCGCGAGACACTATCGGCTTTATAATCTCGATTGCCGCGGCTACCGTGATCTCCGTCGTTTTGTACAGGCGCACGTCACCCACGTTGCCCCTGCGGCTCAGGGTGCTGCTCGGTTGTCTGAGGTGGTTTGCGGCCGTAATTGTGCTGCTTCTGGTAATCGACCCCATAGCGCATGTGGTAAGAACGCACTACAGGAAGCCGGTTCTCGCGGTGCTCGTGGATGACTCACGCAGCATGGCTTACCCGGAGCCCGGGGCGAAGATCGGCAAAGTGAAGAAGGCCCTGTCGCCCGAAGTGCTAGAACGCCTGATGGCCAAGGCGGATCTGAGGTTCTACACTTTCTCGGATCGCGCGCTGGAGGTTGCCCCTGATGCGTTGAGCCAAGTTGAGCCCAAAGGCTCAAGGACCGACCTTGCCCAGGGTATCCACACCGTTCTTGATGAACTGAGCGTACCCCCGTCCGGGTTCGTCGTGGTGACCGATGGTTCGGTCAACTTCGGTGAAGACGTTGGAAACATGGCATCTACCCTGTCCTCACCCATTTACGTCCTTGCAACCACACAGGACAGTTCGGCCGCGGATGTAGCGCTCGACCGGATCTTGGTAACCGAGACCGCTTATGCCAACACGGAGGTTCCTGTGGAGATGGTGGTCAGCTCCAGGCAGACCGACCCGGTCGATCTCAATCTATCGATAAAGGACTCGACCGGGACGGTGTTCTCAAGACGGATCTCTCTCCAGGGTACGGGTGCCAAGACCAGGGTCGATGCCCGAATCGATGCGGGCGAGATCGGCACTCACAGATTCACGGTCGAAATCGAAAGCCTCGCCGGCGAGCCGGTCACATCCAACAACGCGGGCGTTTTTGCCCTAAACGTGATCAAAGGCAAAATCAGAGTAGCTTTGATCGCCTCTCGGCTTTCGTGGGAGTTCGCCTTCGCCAGGCGAAGCCTGGAGAGGGATCCCAACATAGAGGTTTTCAGCCTTTTCACGGGACCCCCGGCGGCCAGGCCCAGGATTGAAGGGGCGATCTCCGATCTCGGCGCCCTGCCCGATCTCGATGCTGCAATCGTCTTCGGGGAAGGTGCCACTGGCGCTGTCGCTTCCAGGCTGAGGGAGACGGTTCGTAACGGTGCCGGGCTGATACTGCTTCCCGGAGCCTATCTCGCCGGCCTGGATAAGGAAATCAGCCCCTTTGTGACAGTCTCGGGCCCGGACCCCGGCAGTGTGACAGTAAAAGTCTCCGCCACTGAGATCGGAGCCGATCACGATATCCTGAGGTTTTCCCAAGCCGCCGGAGGGTTTCTATGGTCGGACCTACCCCCTGTGCCTGCGAGTTCCGGTATAGAGGGGGTGAAGGTTGAGGCAACGGTTCTCCTGTCCGGTGCCGGTAAGGGCACAGAGGTGCCGGTGCTCGCCATAATGAGGTACGGCGAAGGCAGGGTGGTCGGACTGTCTGCCTACGATCTCTGGCGCTGGGACCTCATTCCCAAGGGTTTCGGTCTTGAGGCCACGCCGTTTTCACAGATCCTTCTCAATTCAATAGGTTGGCTGACCGAGAGGGATGAAGTGCGGCGGCTCTCGGTTTCCACATCGAAGAATACCTACCTTTGGGGGGAGCCGATCGATCTTTTCGCCCGCACGGTCGATGAGAATCTCAAGCCTTTTGACGGAGCCCTGCTGGAAGGCGATGTTGTGGAAGAGGGCACCGGCGAGACCATAAGCCGCTTCTCAATGACTCAAAAAGGCGAGGGAAGCCATCTGGCCAAGGTCGACTTCCTTCCTCCCGGCCGTTACCGTATCGGTGTTTCAGCCAGCGTTGAGGGCGAGACCTATGCGCGCGAAACACTGGATCTCACAGTCGATAGAAGGGGACTTGAAGACTTTGAGTATGACGGGGATCCGGCCATGCTCAGCCGGGTCTCCAGGCTGACGGGCGGCAAGTTCTACAACGTCAGCGAGTCCGAGAGGTTTGCCTCCGAGATCAACCCGGGCATGGTTATTGTGAAGGACCTGCATGAGCTGAGACTGCAACTCAACCTACCGGTTTTCCTCATCCTCGCCGCTTTGCTGGGTCTGGAATGGTTGGTGAGAAAGCGAAGAATGCTGTTGTGATAAAGCAACTTTGCTACGTTTTTGCTTGACACTTTTTTGTGCGCTGCGATAAATTCGGTCTCACAAAGAGAAGCGGAACAGGGAGGAACTGTGACTAAGGCAGACATCGTCGAGGAGATAGCCTCCAAGACGGGTTTGACCCGGAAAGAAACCGCAGAGATAGTCGCGCACTTCATAGCTGCAGTGAAGCATGCCCTCAAAGAGGGCAATCACATTGAAATCAGGGGGTTCGGAACATTCAAGGTTGCAGTGCGGAAGCCTCGTGCTGCACGTAACCCGCGTACCGGGGAAATCGTTCCACTCTTAGAGCGCAAGGTGCCGGTTTTCAAGGTATCGAGGGAGCTTAAAGACAGAGTTGCCGGGTTATAGGTCTCGTGTCGCCTTGAGCCCTGGGGACATAGGTCCTGCTCCGGGTATCTACTTGCATGCGTAAGAACGGGCACGGCCGGCAAGCAAGGAGGGCGCCATGCCGAGTAAAACCGAACTTGGAAAACGGATCAGAGAAGAACGCCTGAGGCAGGCACTGACCCTGAAACAGGTTGAAGGGCGATCCGGGGTGTCGGCCACACACATATCCCAGATTGAGAGGGGTATAACATGGCCGACTGTCAATGCACTTGCCAAAGTCGCCACTGCTTTGGAAAAAAACACCAGCGTCTTTCTCGAAGAGGTCGAGCTTCCCGAGATCAATGTCAGTGCCGCCAGAGACCCCATGGTACTCTTGGAAGACCCGCGGGTCGTAATGAGACCCCTGACCAACGGTATACCGGGCGGTAAGATCCACTTCTACAAGCTGGTGGCTGATCCCGGCAATGGGGTGGAGAAGTACGTACCAGGCCATGTTCACGAAGGCGATGAATGCGGCTGGGTTCTTAGCGGGCACATACAGGTTAAAGTCGGCGATGAGGTGTTCGATCTCAGAGAAGGCGATGCCATCCACTTCAGCGGGTGCAAGCTCCACGGCATCAGGAATGTGGGTGATGAGGTTAGCGAGTCGGTCTGGGCGGCACTGAGTGTGGGCTTCTAGATATTGGAAAAATGTGCCTTTCCGGACAGAAAAGGGTTGACAAACCGGGGCTCCGATGGTACTGTAAGCCCCAAAATTACAGGGAAAGCGAGGTGATCACATGAACAAGGCCGAACTGATTGAGTATGTTGCCAAGAAGACCGATATGACCAAACGCAGTTCCGAGGACGCGGTCAACGCCACGTTGGAAGGCATCAAGAAGAATGTCAAGAAGGGTGGCGTGCAGATCGTCGGATTTGGCAGCTTCACCGTGGCTTCACGGAAGGGCAGAATGGGGAGGAATCCCCAGACCGGTGAGCCGATCAAGATCAAGCCCAGCAAGACCGTGAAGTTCCGTCCGGGAAAAGATTTCAAGAAGATGCTTTGATCGATCGCCCTGTAATTTACAGCAGAATATGGCGCTAGCCGTATTCTGCTTTTTTTTGGGGTGTAGGAGATGGTCTATACTACAGGCCTCAGCGTGCAAAGCACGAAAAACAGGCAAATGATCGATATAACCGGCGATGTGGCGGAGGCGGTTGCATCATCCGGGATTACCGATGGAATGGTGCTGGTGTTCACCACTCACACCACGACCGGGCTCTATATCAACGAGCACGAGGGCGGGCTTGTAGATGACGTCGAGTCGGTCCTTTGTAATCTTGTGCCGCAAAGAGCAAGCTACAAGCACGATCGTGTCGACGACAACGCTGCAAGTCACATTCAGTCCATATTGATGTCGCCTTCATTGGTGGTCCCGGTAGAGGGCGGGAGACCGGTGCTCGGTACATGGCAGGCTATTTTTCTTGCCGAACGTGATGGACCGAGATCCCGGACCGTAAAGATCAAGGTCATAGGTGAATAGGCTTGACTGAGAAAGAGGGGCTACTCAGGGAACTCCACGAGAGCCTAGTGGACTGCCGCAGGTGCGGGCTGAGTGAAGGGCGCTCCAATGTGGTATTCGGCTCGGGCGCGGCGGACGCGGATCTCGTGCTTGTAGGCGAGGCCCCCGGCTATAACGAGGATGTTCAGGGTGAGCCCTTTGTAGGAGCAGCCGGGCGGTTTTTGGACGAGTTGCTGAAGGACATACTCGGAGTCGGCCGGCAGGAAATCTACATAGCCAACGTGCTGAAGTGCAGGCCTCCGGACAATAGAGACCCCGGATCGGTGGAGATCGAAACCTGCAAGCCGTTTCTTCTCCGCCAGCTTGAGATAATAGAACCTGTGGTGGTCTGCACCATGGGGAATTTCGCCACCAAAACATTGACAGGCAAGCGTGAAGGCATAACCAAGTTGAAACGGAAGGTAATCACAGTGGGAAAGACCTTTTTCTTTCCCATCTATCATCCTGCGGCGGCTCTACACAGGGGAGATCTCTATGACGAGGTCAGAAAGGACTTCAAGGCTCTGAAGGAGTTCCTAGAATCCCCTAAACCGTCGGCCGATGAGCCGCCCCAGATGGAACTCTTCTAGGTCGGGTGATGAACACCTTGCTCCCGGGGATTATCGTCTTTGTCTTCGGCGCGGTAATTGGCAGTTTCATCAACGCAGTCCGGTACCGGCTTCCCAGACACGTGAGCGTTGCGGCAGGACGGTCCAAATGCCCGAAGTGCAAGACCACGATAGCCTGGTATGACAATGTACCGATTCTGAGCTATCTGTTCTTGAGAGGGCGGTGCCGGTCATGCGGCTGGAGAATCCCGGCTACTTACTTGATTATCGAGGCGGCGACAGGTCTGAGTTTTGTCTTGATCTGGCGTACCTTCGGCTGGCCCGACACGGTGGCGTACTGGGTACTGGCCTCGCTGCTGATAGCCTGTGCCGGTATCGACTTCGACAAGCGAATCATACCAGATAAACTCACAATACCGGGAATCATACTGGGGATAGCCTTCTCCGCTACCTTGCTGAGGGAAGACGGGCCGGCGGCGTCCCTCTTGAGTTCGGCTCTCGGCATCATTGTTGGCGGAGGCAGCCTGCTGGCCGTAGGCCTGTTCTACAAACTGGTAAGAAAGGTTGAAGGGATGGGCGGTGGTGACGTTAAGTTGATGGCCATGGTCGGCGCGTTTCTCGGGTTCAAACTTGCGCTGCTCACAATCTTCCTCGGGTCGCTCCTAGGCGGGATTGTGGGTCTGATAGTTATGCACCGAACGTCTCAGGGAATGCGCGCGAGCGTGCCGTTCGGGGTTTTCCTTTCGCCTGCGGCGATCGTCAGTATGTTATGGGGAAACGAACTCATCTCTGCCTATCTTAACCTCCTCCGTTGAAATAGATCGGTGAAATAGATCGGTGAAAAAATCGGTGACAGGTACTGAATTCTGCTTGGCAGAATTCAGTACCTGTCACCGATCTTCCTCAGGTCATCAGTCGTTTCAGGGGTTTAGGAACGTTCAGATGCAAGGCATGCGATGGGCATGTCGCGTGAGCAGGATTATTTCATCCACATTCTGCTCAGGATCGCAGAGAGCGCCCGGATGCAAGGCGGACGAAGCGCCGGAGAGTGAGGCGTACTTGGCGGTACGCCGCAACGAGGCGGGGCGAGCCTAACGAAGCAGACGGATGCTCTCTGCCATCCTGAGCCAAAAAAGGATTCCCTGCGGTAGGCCTCACCTACTACATCGCTGGTCTGCGGTTCACCTAGCCCTCGCCGATAACCCGGCAAACAAACCGATCCAGCCAGAGCTGAAGATTCGCCCACCACCAGGGAATCCCACGAAAGGAGGACCCTGTCTCAGGCCCGCAGGCTTGTGCTGCATGAGATATGCCACAAGCGCGGCCCCGTACGCACAGGCTTAAGCCATTGTATTATAGACAGATAACATCGTACGGACTGTGTTCGGGCTTCTGACCCGGCCCTAGTACCGCCGCAGAATGCAACGGATTGATGCAATATGCCTTTTCACTCTTGCAAACTGCAGTCGAATTCATTAGAATCCAGTCCACTGGGATTGAAAACGGAGGTGCGTTGGCGGAGCCTGGGGTCCCGTGGCTTTCGGGCTCCGATGGAAAACGGGACCTGGCGGCGAAACGCCTCGATCTCTTTTGAATCATTATACTAGCCCTGTATGCAACCGGCACAAAGCGTATTGACTTTGACCATACTGTGGATATAATTTTCTCTCGCACGAGCAGCATCCAAAAGGTAATGAAAGGGGGGATGTCGTAAGGGAACGAATCCCTGGTCTTTATTGTAGGCATGTCAACCTTGTGAAAGGAGGTAGGAAAGATGCCTGCTAAGAAAACAGGAATTCAACCACTTGGTAACAGAGTCCTGATTGTGAGGCTTGAAGAGGAACAGCAGACGAAGGGCGGAATCATTGTTCCCGATACGGCTAAAGAGAAGCCTCAGCAGGGGAAAGTGGTTGAGGTCGGCCCCGGCCGAATGAACGAAGACGGTAAGCGCATCCCTGTGGGTGTCAAGAAGGGCAACAAGGTCCTTTTCGGGAAGTATTCAGGTACTGAAGTGAGCGTAGGAGATCAAGAGTATCTTATCATAGAGGAAGACCAGATACTGGCGATTATCAGCTGAGCTGAGCTCGGATGGGCAATTACTTATTGTGGATTTTGGAGGTGAGGTAGATGGCTGCTAAGCAACTTCGTTTCAATGAGGAAGCCCGGCGGGCGCTGGAAAGGGGTGTCAACAGGCTCGCCGATGCCGTACGGGTAACTCTCGGTCCGAGAGGGAGAACCGTGGTGCTCGAGAAGAAGTGGGGCGCTCCCACGGTCACAAATGACGGCGTTACAATTGCCAAGGAAGTCGATCTCGAGGATCCGTATGAGAACATGGGCGCCCAGATGGTCAAAGAGGTAGCAACCAAGACAAGCGACGTTGCCGGCGACGGTACTACGACCGCCACAATACTGGCGCAGATCATACTTAAGGAAGGTCTCAAGAACGTGGTAGCCGGTGCCAACCCCATGGAGCTCAAGCGGGGAATCGAGCGTGCGGTCGAGGCCGTGGTAAGCGACCTCAAGAAGATAGCCAAGCCGGTGAAGGGCTCGAAGGAAATCGCCCAGGTCGGCACCATATCCGCGCACGGTGACGAGACCATAGGCAAGCTTCTGGCGGATGCTATGGACAAGGTCGGGCGGGAAGGCGTTATTACGGTCGATGAGGCCAAAGGTATGGAGACGACCCTGGATGTGGTCGAAGGTATGCAGTTCGACAGGGGATATCTCTCGCCGTATTTCATAACCGATCCCGAGGCCATGTCGGCAGAGCTCGAGGATCCCTATATTCTGATCCATGAGAAAAAGATCAGCGTGATGAAAGACCTCCTGCCTTTGCTGGAGAAGATCTCGAGATCCGGCAGGTCTTTCATGATCATCGCCGAGGATGTCGAGGGGGAGGCCCTTGCCACCTTGGTTGTCAACAAGCTGAGGGGTGTGCTCAAGTGTGCGGCCGTCAAGGCGCCCGGATACGGTGACAGAAGGAAGGCGATGCTCGAGGACATTGCGGTTCTTACCGGGGGCAAGATGATTGCCGAGGAGGTCGGCCTCAAGCTCGAAAACGTGGGGCTGGAGGATCTGGGCACCGCCAAGCGCGTGATGATCGATAAGGAAAACACCACAATCGTAAGCGGCAAGGGTGCCAAGAAAGACATAGAGGGCCGCGTGGCTCAGATAAGAAGGGCCATCGAGGAGACCACCTCGGACTACGATCGTGAGAAGCTCCAGGAACGTCTTGCCAAGCTGGCCGGCGGTGTGGCGGTGGTCAAGGTGGGAGCCGCGACCGAAGTCGAGATGAAGGCAAGGAAGGCGATGGTTGAGAATGCGCTGCATGCCACAAAAGCCGCGGTCGAGGAGGGCATTGTGCCCGGGGGTGGTGTTGCACTTCTGAGGGCTCTTCGGGCTCTGGACAATCTCAAGGGCGTTACCGGTGACGAGGCTGTCGGCGTGAACATCGTGCGCCGGGCCCTTGAAGAACCGGCAAGGCAGATTGTCGAGAACGCAGGTCTCGAGGGCTCCATCATCGTGGAGCAGATCAAGGCGAAGAAGGTTGTGACGGAGGGCTATGACGCGAGCACGCTGACTTATGTCGACATGCTCAAGGCCGGAATCATAGATCCGCTCAAGGTTACCAGGTCGGCGCTTCAGAATGCCTCGTCCGTGGCGGCTCTAATGCTCACCACTGAGGCCCTGATCACCGAGATCCCGGAGAAAGAGAAGACCCCGCCCGCTCCTCCTGGAGGCGGGTATGGGGAGGGCATGTACTAGAGCATGGTACTGCCGTTCGGGGGAACTTCAGTGAAGAAGAAGAGTCGAAGAAGGGAAGCAGAGGACCGGAGAAATCCCCGGCGTCGGGCTCTCCGGAGCATTGAAGACAGAGAGTGGGATGAGGAGTCCAGGCATTTGGAGGATGATTTGTCCGAATGGCCTGAAGATGATGGGACAGCCGAAGATACGGAAGACGATTGGCTTTCCTAAGGGTGAAGCCGGTCCGTGGTCCGGCTTGGAGGGCTACGGACATAGTCCGTGCCCGTGGGTTTAGCAGCAGAAAGGCGATTACGATAAGGGTTGCCGGTTTCATATTGAGGCAGGGGCACCGCTGAGCGGTCCCTGCCTCAATGCGTCTCCGGGGGCCGGTGATGGGGATGAACCGAGGAGGTGGTCCGCAAATGGGTGAAACATTCGGTCTGCATCTTATGGTGGACGGCTATGGATGCGATCCTGCCAGGCTTGATGATGAGGACTTCGTCCGCACTTTCTTGAATGAGTTTCCCGACGAGATAGGGATGACCAAGCTGATGAGTCCTCAGGTGGTAGGTTATGCTGAGGCCGATAGTAAGGTCAGCGGCCTCTCCGGATTTGTCCTCATCGCCGAAAGTCATGTCAGCGTCCACACGTTTCCGTTGGATGGCTATGTCTCTATAGACGTGTTTTCCTGCAAGCCTTTCGACACGCGGGCCGCCGAGAAAGAGATTGTGAGAAGATTCGGTATTGCGCACCTGGAGCGCAACATACTGGATCGGGGTATCGAATATCCGGCCAATCCGAATATCGCGCTGGATATTGTGGAGACCGAGAGAGAGATGTGCAGGCTCAGGGCGATAGGTGCATAGCCCCGGCGGGACCTTGCGTATTCGGCGATGACGGGCTCCCGCGGACGAAGGTCTCCAGCCGGTCCGTGGCGGGACGGTTGTAATGGGTGATAGAATGAAAGTTGAATGCTCCGGACAGAG
>Ga0180433_10006513_pt1 | contig 15268 bp, 18 predicted proteins | sample SS_ome_8_FD_132980 | JGI IMG/M metagenome (GOLD analysis project Ga0180433, IMG submission 132980) | Hypersaline lake sediment archaeal communities from the Salton Sea, California, USA - SS_1_D_1 metaG | ecosystem: Environmental > Aquatic > Non-marine Saline and Alkaline > Hypersaline >... | reverse complement strand
ATACGGCATTGCTTCTCATTGGGCTTACAAAAACAACAATAAAAAAAATCCGCCTTGGATTCAGGAGCTTTTATTGCGCCAACAAAAATATCAGGATGATAAAGAATTTTTATCAAATTTTTCTTCACATTTTTTAAATAATCGAGTTTACGTGTATACTCCAAAAGGCGATGTAATTGCACTGCCAGCTAATGCTTCGCCAATTGATTTTGCTTATCGTATCCACAGCCAAGTTGGGCACAAATGCGCTGGAGCAATTGTTAATGACAAGCCTGTTGAACTTACCCACAAGTTGCAAACAAATGATGTTGTTGAGATAATAATAGATAGAAGCCAGCCAGGTCCTTTGCCTGAATGGCTAAAGATTATCAAAAGCAATCATGCAAAAAAACAAATCCAAGATTATTTATCAAAATATCCAATAGAAAATTAAATATGACTTCTCTAACTTACAGACAATTAAAAACAATTCTAGAAAAAACTTATTCCAAATCAGACTTGGTTTTAATTGAAAAAGCATACAAATTTGCAGACAAGGCGCATGAAGGACAAATGCGCGCTTCCGGTGTTACATATATTGAACATTGCCTGCACACCGCAAAAAATTTAGCCGAATTAAAATTGCCCACTCCGATTATTATTGCCGGATTACTTCATGATGTGCCAGAGGATACGCAAACTCCGCTAAGCGCGATTAAAAAAGAATTTGGCGCAGAGATTGCAAAAATGGTGGAAGGAATTACCAAGCTTAGCAATATTAAATATCGTGGTATTGATAGATATGTGGAAAATCTGCGCAAAATGTTTATTGCCATGGCCCAGGACATTCGCGTGATCCTGATAAAATTTGCTGACCGTCTGCACAATCTGCAAACTCTTTACGCTCTGCCGGCTGACAAACAAAAAAGGATTGCTTTGGAAACTTTGGAAATTTATACGCCAATTGCCAATCGGCTCGGTATCGGTGAATTGCAAGGCAGATTAGAAGATGCTGCTTTTAAATATGCTTATCCTGATGAATATATCAAAATTGAGCAAATCATCAAAAAGAATCTGCCGCAAAAACAAAAAGCCTTGGAAATAATGATCAAAAAAGTCAAAAGCCAACTCGACAAGGAAGGCATAAAATATTATAATATATACGGACGAACCAAACATTATTACAGTTTTTATCGCAAATATTTAAAATACAATAAAGACATTTCACAAATTTACGATTTGATCGCCATGCGCATTATTGCTAATTCTGTTAGTGATTGCTATGCAGCGCTTGGTATTATTCACAATATTTGGAAGCCTATTGCCGGCCGGATCAAGGATCACATTGCTCAGCCAAAGCCAAATGGCTATCAATCTTTGCACACAGCTGTTTTTGGCGAGAATAAAGAAATTATTGAAATCCAAATCCGCACCAAAGAAATGCACGAACAAGCTGAATTTGGTATTGCTGCGCATTGGAATTACAAGGAATCTGGCAATAAAACTACTGACAAAAATATTCAATGGGTCAATGACCTGGCTACTTGGATAAAAAAAATCAAAGATAATGACGCGCTTCTCGAAGGAGCCAAGATTGACATTTTTCAAAATCGAATCTTTGTCTTTACTCCGCGCGGTGATGTGATCGATCTGCCTGATGGAGCTACGCCGGTTGATTTTGCCTATCATATTCATTCTGATATTGGTAATAAATGCACCCAAGCTATTATCAATAATCAACAGGTTGCACTTGATCATAAATTAAAAAACGGCGACATTATTCAAATTGTAACCGACAAAAATCGAAAAGGTCCAAATCCCGAATGGCTTAAATTTGTCAAAACCAGAACCGCGCGACAACATATTGAAACTTTTAAAAATAAAAATTGGAAAAAGTTTATTCCAAAGTTTACAAAATAATCGCAAACCACGATTAAGGGATTTAAGGATTAGTGAAATTAGGCTGAAACGTGAATCGCAGTTAATCGGTTAATCAGTTAACCGGTTAATCCAAAGTTAATCAGAAGTTAATCGCAAGGTTAATCAAGGGTTAGTCACAATGCGCAGAATAATAACACTTCAATTATAACTCGTGTTTAACTTTAATTAATTTTTTTTTACTTCTAATTCTCCTACAATATATATGAAAATTCAAAAACTGTTTTTTTTCATTTTAATAATTAGTATTTTGATAATTCCAAGTACTGCTTTTGCAATTACCTGCGGTAACCAATTTGGCGAATGTCCAAATAATCAAAATTGCTGTAAAAGTTCAACAGGACCTGGTTTTTATTGCCAAGAACAACCATGCCCGACACAGACTGCTATAGGTGCTTATGAAGCGCCGGAAGGTTCTGAGTATGACGAACCGCCAAAAACCTGCTCAACTGATGCAGATTGTGATGAAGGATATGTTTGCGCTACAATTGATACGCAAACAGGAGTGAAAGAATGTGTTTCAAAATCTGATTTACCATCTTCTATACAAATAGAATTAGAAAAATGCACCTCAAACGCTGATTGCACAAAACCAAACCAAGCTTGTGTTAATGGTGTCTGCGCTACAATTTACCCGATTCAAGATTATTTAAATCTTGGCGGTGATCCAAATATTTTTACCGGCAGAATCATAAATTATATTGCCGGAATTTCCGGAAGTTTGGGTTTAATCATGTTTATCTACGGCGGAGCGCTTTGGCTTTTTTCAGCCGGCAATCCGGAAATGGTAAAAAAAGGCAAAAACGCCATGATCTGGTCTGCGGTTGGAATTACTGTTATTTTGTCTGCTTATATTTTAGTCAGCTGGGTGCTTGGTGCCTTTGGCAAATAAGAGAATGCGGACTTACGCAGACTGACGCAGAATAACGCGGATTTACGCGCACTTCGCGGACCGATAAAATATGAATCATAAATATAACTTGCTTAAAAAAATTATCATCAGCTTTGTTTTTTGTTTGATTATTTTTATTCCGTTTCATTTTAGCCATGCCGGAGAAGAGGAAGATACTTCCCCTTGCGCTGGTTTTGATAAATCTGTAAAAGGAGATCGAACCTACAAATACAAATGCATCAGCAAAAATCAAGGTCAAGCCTGCAGAATAAGCGATGGGAAAATCGGCAGTACTTTTTTTATTCGACCGAATCATCCATTATATGAACATTGTCAACGTACTTCAAGCGTAATAGCAAAAGCAAAAACATGCGAAAATGATGATGACTGCTTTGAAGGCCAAACTTGCAAATACGGCTTTTGCACTGATTCTTTTCAAATTCCAAATTTTTTACAAACAAATGATCCAAATGTTGTGATTGGAAGAATTATAAACTATATTGCAGGAATCTCCGGCAGCTTGGGATTAATCATGTTTATCTACGGCGGAGGGCTTTGGCTTTTTTCAGCCGGCAATCCGGAAATGGTAAAAAAAGGCAAAAACGCCATGATCTGGTCTGCTATTGGAATTACTGTAATTTTGTCTGCTTATATTCTGGTCAGCTGGGTGCTCGGTGCTTTTGGGAAATAAGAAAATGCGGACTAACACTGACTAACGCGGATTTACGCGGACTTACGCGGACTATAAAGAATGTGAAGTATATATTTTCACATTCTTTTTTTAATCTAAATATTTTCGTAAAATTAGCGCAAACTTGACAAAATTAATACTTTATAGTACTATTTAGTGTCAATGAACCTTGAAAATCACAAAACAGGAGGAAAAAATGGGGAAAACAATCGCAAAATATACATTTGTGCTCACAGTAACAATTGCTGAATTGTTTCTTTCTTTTGGTTGGCTACATCTTATATTTATGCCCGCAACATTGTTTTTAAGCTATTGTCTGGCAAATTCTTTTTACAGCGTGCCGAATGAAAAAATTCTACTGCTTCAATTCTTTTACAGCGATGACGCAGTGCGCGCAAAAGGCAAAGGTCTACGCTTTGCGCCTTGGCCGCTATTTAAAACACATAGCATAATCAATGCTGAAACAAAAAGTGCAAATGCAAATGCAAATCCCCCTTGCAGAATGAATATGAATATTGATGGTACAGAAGAATTAATGACATTTGAACTTGCTTGTGATGAAATCAGCATTGATTGGCAAATTGATCTTTTTGATAATTTCTTTTATCAGGAAAAAGACGGCGTGCTAATTCAACAGCAATTATTGCCGCCAACATCAAAGCAAGAAAAAATTGATGAATATCTGCAAGCAAAAGCAAATAAAGATAATACGAAGCTTATTAAGCACTTTGAGGAAATAGTAAAAGATCGAGTCGCTGATATTGTGAACGCCTACTACGTGGATCTGACAATTTTCCAAGCCCTAAGCGTTCACGGACCGATTCTCGATATTCAAGTGCTTTTGCAAAAACAATTGGATCAAGAAAACCTGCCGATCAAAATCAAGCGGGTCAGCATTACCAAGCCCGCTCGAGCGCTTCAAAAAGCTCAGCAAAGACAGCTTGATAGGTTAAGGGAAGCAATGCTTTCCAAGCATATCCTGCAAGTAGAAGCTGCTGCTGCCAAATCTTTTCTGAAAATATTTGATGAAAATAATGAAAGGCTTGAAAATATGAGTCAACAAGAATTGGTTCAACTATATCTGGAGATCAAAACAGCTGAAACCAATAAAAGGCTGGCAGAAGCAAATCCAAATGTTTTTACTGACGCATCATTGGGAATCAAATCATGAAAAAAGAAACACCGGAATTTGTAATAACTTTGATAATTGCATGTATTCTAGTCTGGTTCTTTCTTGACGACGCGCTGGCTTGCGCTTGCGCTCCGATAGAGAAAAGCAATGCGGAATTTATTAAGAACAATCCGCCCACGCGCATTGTCTATCCCCTGCCGATCGGACATCCGCGCGAGGAAAACGCGATCAGGTATAGAAAAATTTTGCGTATTGGACGCATTTATCAACTTTTTCATGTGCTGGCAGGACACAAGATAAGTTTTGACAAGCTGACTCACCCGATCAAGTATCGCGTGCGTGGCTATGATACTATTTATGAGCTCGAGCCAAAGGATAGCGCGCAGGTGTGGCAAGCACCGCATTCCGGCTATCTGGAAGTTCGCTCAACAAAAAACAGCAACCGCGTTCAAATCACGCGCTTGCCGTTTAATGTCTGGACCTCACTCCGCTAACAATATTAGTGGAGTTTTTTTTGCAAACTTTTCGCAGACTTAAGTCTGAAGCAAGGATTAATTCCCGTAAAAATACAAGCTATTTAAAACAATTTTGCTTTCTTCTATAAACTCACGCAGTTCAATTTCAATAATTCTGTCATTTGCTTCCAGCGCAATCAGATCATAAGTTTTTTCATCTTTTTGCACGCCTTTGAAGCGCACACCGCTTTTGCCTGCTAAAGTAACATCCTCTTTTTCATAATCTGATTCAAATAAATTTTGTTCTTGATTTTTGTAAAAATCCTGCAAAGAATAATTTTCCTGCCAATTTGAATAACAATAAATCGCAATGGCCAAATTTTCCTTGTCTTTGTCTGAAAATAATTTTAGCGTTTTGCCGTCTTCCCCACTGTCTTCAAAGTCCCAAGACTTTGGCAAACGCAATTCATAACGATAAGCGGGATTTGTATAAACCATCCAGCCTTTGACACTATCCTTTACAATCCGATCATCCATCTGCAAATCCCCAAGATCAACCTGCTCTTTGGCACACCCTCCTAGAATAATTACTGAGAAAATCAGTAATAAAATCACAATTCTTCTTTTCATACAATTACTTTTTATTTTATAAAATTTTATCTATTATTGAATCCAATTCCTCCGCGGAATAAAAATCTATCACAATCTGTCCGCTACCACCGGATTCTTTGATGCTAACCTTTGTTCCCAGCGCTGCTCGCAACTCATCTTCCCGCTCCTCTACTTCTGCGTTTTTGCTTTCTTGTTTTCTTGCTTGTCCTGAGCGGAGTCGAAGGGCTTTTTTTCTTTCTTGTTCCGCGTCTCGCACAGTATAATCATGAGCTAAGATTTTTTTCAAGAATGCCAGCTGTTCTTTTTCCGTGTCCAGTCCGGCGATAACCTTGGCATGGCCTTCGGTAATACGTCTATCTGCCAAAGCGCGCTGCACTTCGCCCGGCAAATCCAAAAAACGAATTGTATTGGCAATACCGGAACGACTGACGCCCATTTTTTCGGCAACTTCTTCTTGCGTAAGATTAAATTCATCAATTAACTTTTGATAAGCAACGCCTTTTTCAATTGGATTTAAATTTTTGCGCTGAATATTTTCAATCAAAGCCAATTCCAATTTTTCTTGCTCTCCTGCTTCGCGCACAATCGCTGGAACCGTATTTAAACCAATCACCTTGGCTGCGCGCAAACGACGTTCACCTGCAATCAACTCATATCCTGTTGAAGTTTTTGTAACGATAATCGGCTGAATAATGCCATGCACTTTGATTGATTCAATCAGCTCTTCTAGTCCTTCATGTTCAAAAACCTGACGCGGCTGCATTGGATTTGCTTCTACTTGCTCAACTTCAATTTCATTTATTCTATTTGTAGAATCATTAACTAAAAAATTTTTGTTCTGATCAGCAATAACGTTTTTGGCTAATTTTTTGTTTGGGATCAAGGAGCCAAGCCCTTTTCCAAGTCCTCCTATTTTACTCATATTTTAAGTAAATCGAAGCGAGTCGAAGTAAATCGCCGCAAGGCTGAGCCATGCTTTTTACTCATTCGCTTTAAATTGGTTATTATTTTATTTATGAAATAAATTCAACAATTTCACGCGCCAGCCGCTCGTATGCTTTTGCGCCTTTTGAAGCCGGGTCATAATGAAGAATTGATTTGCCATGACTTGGCGCTTCGCTTAGCCGGACATTGCGCGGAATTACCGACCGAAATATTTTATCAGGAAAAAATTTGTACAATTCCTGCATTACTTGATCAGAAAGTTTTGTACGTTTATCAAACATGGTAATAATTGCACCAAGAATATCCAACTCCGGTTTTATGTTTTCTTTGACAAGGTCAATAGTATTGATAAGTTGGCTTAATCCTTCCAAAGCATAATATTCCGCTTGAATTGGAATTAAAATCTGATCTGCTGCCACCAAACCATTAACAGTCAAGAGTCCAAGTGATGGCGGACAATCAATTAAAATCACATCATAGTCACCGCGCACTTCGAGCAATGCTTCGGCCAGACGAAACTCGCGTTTTTCCAGTCCAACCATTTCTACGTTTGCGCCTGCCAGTGATGGAGTTGCCGGAGCCACGCGATAACCCACGTGTGCTGTCGGCTGCAACACTTCGCGCAGTAAATATTCTCCTGCCAAAGCTTCATAAACACCTTTTGACAAATTTTCATAATCAATTCCCAAACCAGACGTTGCATTTGCCTGCGGATCCAGATCAACCAAAAGAACATACTTGCCTTGCTCAGCCAAATACGCGCCAAGATTTACAGTTGTTGTTGTTTTGCCAACACCGCCTTTTTGATTGACAACGGCGATCACTTTAGACATAAAAAAGAAAGAAAATGAGAAAAAAAGAAAATAAGAAAATTAAATAAAACTTAATACAAATCAATATTGTTTGTATAAGATAAATTTATCTGGTTGTATTATACTACACTGTTTTAGTTTTGACAATTTTGTAAATTTACTATATAATATTGCTACATTCATTAAATACATGCCGCCGTGGTGAAACTGGTAGACACGCACGACTCAAAATCGTGTGGGGCAACCCATGTCGGTTCGACTCCGACCGGCGGCACCATTCTTCGCCCCGAACGCGGGGCTTCGAATGGCACGCCTTACGAAAATGTACTTCGTAATCTCGCATGCGAGAAAAAAAGACTAATTTTTTCACACAACAATTTGCGCACAGCACAGTATGACGTTTATATCTAAAAAACTTACGGCTAAAGATAAAAAATACAACAACAATTATAAATCTTCATTCAAACTAAGTATCAAACGTGCAGAAAACGATTTGAAAAATGGTCGTTATCGGATAATGAAATCGCTTAACGATTTAGATTGACAGTATATTCAAAACAACAATTGGATTTATAAAATAGATTTTTAAATACTCAAATAAAAACAACGAATTCGCTATCGCTGTTTTTTATTTTAACAAAAAACAGGCTTATTTTAAGCCTGTCCTGCTTTATTAGGAATCAAAATCATCATGATTCTCTCTTTCAAAATGCCACACAAACCTAGATTTACCTGTAAACCAATTGCTGACTGTCAATATCGCTACAATTAGTGTTTCAGATGGACGCTCCGATTCAGGGCAAGCTTAGTCTTGCCCAGTCTCGCTTAGTCTTGCTTAGATTTACTTATTGTTTATAATAGTTACATGAAAACACTCATCATAATCCCAACTTACAATGAAAAGCAGAACATCAAAAAACTGCTTAAAGAAATCAACCAGCTTAAGCTAAAAAATCTGGATATTTTAATTATTGATGATAATTCGCCTGACAAAACAGCTGAAATTGTTGCAAAACTACAACAAAAATATCAAAATTTGTTTTTAATTAAACGATCTGGCAAACTTGGACTTGGTTCAGCGTATATTACCGGGTTTAACTGGGCAATTAAGCGAGATTACGATTATATTTTTGAAATGGACGCTGACTTTTCCCACGCGCCAAAAGATATTCCACGACTATTGAACGCAGCGCAATCCGGCGCTGACCTTGCAATCGGTTCGCGCAGAGTCAAAGGCGGAAAAATAATCGGCTGGAATTGGCAACGACATTTATCAAGTTTTGGCGCCAACAAACTTGCCAAAATCCTGCTGGGACTGAAAACGCGCGACGCCACTGCCGGCTTTCGCTGTTTTCGCGCGCAAGCATTAAAAAAACTTGATTTAAATAAAATTAAAAGTAATGGCTATGCTTTTCAGGAAGAAATGGTTTATTTGTTTGAAAAAAACAATTTTAAAATCAAAGAAGTCCCCGTTACTTTCAAAGATCGCGCGCAAGGAAAATCAAAACTCGGCAAAAAACAAATTTTGGAATTTTTTCAAGTCATCTTTATGCTTAAATTTTTTAAATATAAAAAAATCATCAAATTTTGCGTTGTTGGAATCAGTGGCGCAATTATTGATTTTACAGCTCTTATTTGCCTGGTGGAATTATTTTCCGTTCCGATTTTAATTGCCAACGGCTTTGCTTTTTCACTGGCTGTTATTAATAATTTTATTTGGAACAAAACATGGACCTTTCGCAATACTGAAAAAAAATACTTAAAACAATTTAGTCAGTTTGTTATTATTGCTTTAATCGGTTTGAGCTTAAATATCTTGCTCATGCATTTGTTTGTCTCAATTGGACTGCATTATACTTTAGCAAAAATAATTATTGTTTTTATTGTTGGTGCTTGGAATTTTCTTACAAATAAATACTGGACATTTAAGCTAAACAACAACAAAAGCGTACAATTTTAGTATTTTATAAATTTATTTATAATACTTGCAAAATTTATTGTTTTATAGTATAATCTCTACCATAAAACAAATGAATTTGTTAGTATTTGAGATTTGTAATTTGTTTGAAAATTGCATCTTGAAATTTGTCCCGCGTAGCGGGATCCTCCGCGTTCGGAGTCCGTTTGCGGACCGCTACGCGGGAGAATTTGTTTGAGTTTTATAATTTGCTATTTGGTACTTCCTTGTTATTTGTAATTTGATATTTGTAATTTTTTTATCACGCCAGGGTAGCTCAGTTGGTTAGAGCGTGGGAATCATAACCCCAAGGTCGGCGGTTCGATCCCGCCCCCTGGTACCATTCTTCGCTCTTCGAGCTACGAATGGCACGCCATTCAAATCTTCAATGAAAAATGACGCAACCATTCGTAATTTAAAGAGCGAAGAATGTCCTCCGTAGCCTTTGGCGAAGGAGGACGCGATGTTGCATAACTTCGCAGTCTACCCTAATTACCAATTACTATTCCCTATACCCCATTTGACGCGGGATAGAGCAGTGGCAGCTCGCCAGGCCCATAACCTGGAGGTCGGGGGTTCGAATCCCCCTCCCGCTACCATGAAGTACTCGCCTTTTTTGCGAAGAATAAGTGTAAATAAAAATTTGCTCGACTTCATGGCAAGCCATTTTTTTAACCCTTGCTCGAGTTCATGTTTACCCAGCACTGAAACGAAGTTTCTGGTGTCTGGGGCAAGCCATGAACTACTCGCTAGCGCTCGAGTTCATGGCAAGCCCGGTACCGTCTGGTACTCGGGTAAGCCGTTCATTTACCTTTACAGCTGCCCCTAGTTTCCAATTTCCTGTTTCCAATTTCCTGTTTCCAATTTCCATACTATGACCTATTTATTTGATTTTGTAATTTTTGCAATACTGATTTATTCAGCCTTTTGGATGTATACGATAGTACATTCTTTTTTTTGTGAAAAAAAGGTCAAACCGCTTAAACTGTTATTTTTAATATTTTTTATAATCACATTTATAACCATTTTTTACGGCAGTTTTATTGAGCCGAAATTAATTACAACCACTGAATTAAGTTTAAACCTAAACAAAACAGAAAATAAAGAAAATGTAAAAATCGTGTTTTTGGCTGATACTCATTTGGGCAGATATAAAAAAAGGACTTACACAGATTTAATTGTAAAAAAAATCAAGGAACAAAATCCTGAAATCATACTTCTTGGCGGTGATTACGTTCTCGGTAAACAAGAAAGCATTCAGTTCCTTGAACCGATCAGCGAATTATCAAAAACAACCCCAACTTTTGCTGTCTGGGGTAACCATGAGTATAATCAAGGAAAATACGATGATCCCAGTTATTCTGACAAAACTCAATATATAAAACCTTTTTTTGAAAAATGGAACATTCAAATCTTAAATAACCAAAATCAAATTTTAACAATTGATGATCAAAAATTGGCAATACTCGGCACTGGTGAATTATTCTGCCGGCAAGATGATTTAAGTGCAGCGCTTGAAAACCTTGATCAGCAAACACCCAAAATATTAATTTCGCACAATCCTGATATTATTCTTGATTCTGATATTGAAAAAATTGATCTTACTCTTTCCGGACACACGCATGCCGGGCAAATTCGTTTGCCATGGATTGGCAGCATTGTGCAGATTCCGACCGAGCTTGGACGCGCTTATGAATACGGATTGTTTCAATTAAATCCGGGATTCCTGTATGTAACCAACGGACTTGGCGAATCCGGCGCCAGAGCCAGATTGTTCAATCGACCGGAAATTGTAACAATCAATTTGGACTTATAAAAAAAGTAATAGAGAATGCGAATTCTCGGCTACTTATTTTTTTATTTTCAACATATTTCAAAATTCTTCAATAAATCTTTCCACTGCCAGATCCCAGTTAAATTCGCGCGATCGCGTTTTGCCCGCTTGAATCAGCTTAGCGCGCAAATATTTATCTTGCAGAATTTGTTTGATTGCTTTACGTATTTCATTAACATTATTTACATCAACTAAGAGCGCTGCTTGATCAGCGATTTCCGTGAGAGAGGAATTATTACCGCACAAAACAGGTATACCCAGTGCCATGGCTTCGATCACCGGAAATCCAAAGCCTTCGTATTTCGATGGGAACACAAATGCCTGCGCGTGTTTGATCAAAATGTTTCTTTCTCGATTGCTAACTTTGCCAATGTATTTAATTTGAGAATGCTTTAATCGCTTATTTACGCCTTCCAACTCTTGAAAAATTGTTTTGTATTTCCAACCTTTGGCGCCGGCCAAAACCAATGTAATATTGCTTTCTTCGTTTTCAAATAAATAATTTGAAAAAGCTTTGATTAGTTTCACAATATTCTTTCTTGGTTCGATTGTGCCGATATAAAGTGCGTAATTACTAAAAATGTCATATTTCTGTTCAATCTTGTTAATTTCTTCGTCCAAATAATTTTCTTTCACCACAATGCCCGGATAAATCACTTTGATTTTTGATTCCGGAATTTTGAACAATTTGATTATGTCTTGCTTTGTATTATTTGAAACAGCGATTATCTTGTTTGCTTTTTTTAAACTTAACGGAACAATCACTTTTGTAGAAAACCATTGTTTGTCAGGAAACCACTCGGGATGCAAATAAATCGCCAGATCGTGAACAATAACAATTGATTTTTTTTTGTAAAAAAGTGGCATTGAACCGACCGGGAAAATGGTTAAATCAAGCTTTTCTTGTTTAAGCAGTCTGCTAAATTGCCAATGGCTGCCCAAAATAGGAATTTTTATATTATCTTTTACAAATTTTCTAATTTTTACGCGAGGATAATTGGATTTTATTTTGTGTACTGTTTCTGGGCCAATGCTGCTATTAAAAAATAGCACATAATCATTGTGCTGATCTTTTTCCAATAATTTTCGAACAAAATGATAAGTATAACGCTCTACTCCGGCGCCTTTGTTTTGTTGCATATCGTAAATTTTTCTGCAGTCGATTCCAATCTTCATATAATGATGGGGCTATACGGATAAATACGGATTATACTGATATCAACTTTAAATAAATCCGTATCATTAGTATGAATCCGTATATCCGCATTATATTATAGCAAACGCGCCCAAACTCAATAAACTCACAATAATTCCTGAAATTAATAAACCTGCGAAAATATAAAATATTGCTTTTCTTTTTGGGATATCAAATAAAAATGCTGCCAAGGCTCCTGTCCACGCGCCGGTTACTGGCAGCGGAATTGCTACAAATATCATCAAAGCCCACAAGCCGTATTTTTCATATTTTTTGGAAAATTTTCGAATTGTTCTTTCAAACCACCAATCAAATAATTTTTCAAACCATTTAATATTCTTGCTAAGCCATGTAGCAATTGGTTTTAAATACCAGACAATAATTAAAGCAGGAACAATATTTCCGGCAATGGCAATTATATAAACTGCAATTGGGTTTAAATTCCAAACTCCAAGTGCAATGGGAATAGACGCGCGCAATTCTGTAATTGGCAGCATTGATAAAATAAATGTTGCTATTTCCGGTGGCAAATTTTGAACTAGGCTGACTAATTTTTCTATCATATTGTTATTCGTCACAGTCCGCCCAGTCATCCGACTGGGAAAACTGCGCGAGCCAATGACGTAGCAGAACTATATTTGATATATTTATTTATTTTTTTTATAATAATATTGAAGCATGCCTTTGCTTCAACCATGGGATAGCAGGTTCCCGAACAGGCATGGGAATCTGCATCCCGAATAAATTATGCTGCTTAAGAACTCTTGAGCAGTTTTTTATTGCCAATTATAATTTGAAAAAACCCAATCAGCAATAACTTTCACATCCTGAAAACGAGATTCGATAGTGGAACTGTTTAAAACAACAATAATTACTTCATGATTGTCTTTTTTAATCGAAGTTGACAAACAATAGCCTGCTTGCGGCAGATAACCGGTTTTGCCGCCAATTAGTTCATAACCGTATTTTGAACTGTTCAAAAAACTGTCAATCAAAATATCAGTATTGTATATCGTGCGAGTACGATTTGAATTTGTAATATCAAAAACATATTTGCCCTGAATCACAGCCTCGCGGATTTCATTTTTTTGTAAAGCAGCATATAAGAGTCGCGCTACGTCAACAGAATTGGACAAATTATTTTCATCCAAACCCGTAGGATCGGCAAATTCGCTGTGATACATTTCCAATTCAAGCGCTTTTTGATTCATTTTTTCAAGAAATTCTTGTTCACTAAATCCAAGCGCGCGGATCATGGCTTTGATAGAATTATTATCAGACGCAACCAGTGCTGATTTCCATAAATCGATAAACCGCACTTCCTCTCCGCGATAAATATGCGGCTGCGCGCCATAAGTTTCATCAATTATTTTCAATTCAACCGGCTGCTGCCAGTCCGGCTCTTGTTCCAGAATAACCAGAGCGGTCATTAATTTTGTAATGCTGGCAATGGCTTGTGTTTGATTTACATTTTTTTCGATCAAAAGCGCGCCGCTTGCCACATCAATCGCCACAAACGAATCAGCCGTAACTTCAACTCCGATATTATCCAAATTGATCCGCTCCGGCGAAGCGGCTTTTTCAAATTCTTGTACATCAAAAACAGGTTTATGATTCAAATAAACATCTTGTACCGGATTGAGCAGTAATATTGTAAGTAATAAATTGATCAACATTTTTTATTCTTTGTCATCTTTGTTGTTCTTTCTGTTAAACAAATTTGCAATCACTTGTCTGATTCTTTTTAAACCGGAAGCTTTTTGTTCTTTTTCAGCCATACGCGCTTCTTTCAAAGCCCAATTACCTCGACCGCCTTTTGTTAGTGTTTTGAATTTCTTGTGAAAAGCTTTGCCTCGTTCTCTTTTATCGTATTCTTCAGGAGAAATTCCTTTTTCCTTCATCTCTTGAGCCACTTTTGGATCTGTAAATTCGATTTTTAAACCCATATTTGTTCACGTAACACGTATCACATATCACGTATCACGAATTATTAATTATTTTGTCTTATATTCGTATTATTAGTATTCATTTGTATATTAGCATTATTTTGTTCTAAAAACTGTTCCAAATTCTCCACCTGATGCAATTTTTCATAATCAGGCAATTCGCTGACATTATTTATGCCAAGGTATTTTAAAAATTCAACCGTTGCTCGATATAGAACCGTTTGTTTGAGTTGATCTTCTTCTGAATCAATCAACCCGCGGATCATTAAATTACGTAAAATTAAACTACAATTCACACCTCGGATTTGTTCCAGCTCTGCTTTTGTGATTGGTCCGCGGTAAGCTATGACTGTCAATGTTTCAAGAGATGCAGGAGTTAATTCGCCGGTTGTATCATCCTTGAGAAATTTTTTAATTAACTCTGCTGACGCAGGATTAGTTACCATTTGAAATTCATTACCAGATTGAACAATATGAATTCCGCTGTTTTCATTATTAAATTTTTGTTTAAGTTCTTCTATAATGTCTTCAACTTGTTTAATGGTTGCGTCTTGGCCTTGTTTTTTCAAAAAATTAACAATACTCTTGGCTGTGAGCGGTTTGTTTGATATAAAAAGTAAACTTTCTACTATTGTTTTTAACATATTTAATTATTCCTCGCGAACTTCAGTTTGCGCGTGCACAGACTGCCAAACTAAAGTTTGTAAGAAGTTTATATTGTTTCTAAAAAGATATCGTTAAATGACTTGTCTTGCTTAACGCGCAGCTGTCGATGCTTTACAAAGTCTAATATTGCTAAAAAGTTCACAATCAATTCTGTGCTGTCTCTTGCATATTTAAGCACATTTCTAAAACACCATATCTATTTTTTCTTTTTTAT
>Ga0180433_10006512_pt1 | contig 15270 bp, 17 predicted proteins | sample SS_ome_8_FD_132980 | JGI IMG/M metagenome (GOLD analysis project Ga0180433, IMG submission 132980) | Hypersaline lake sediment archaeal communities from the Salton Sea, California, USA - SS_1_D_1 metaG | ecosystem: Environmental > Aquatic > Non-marine Saline and Alkaline > Hypersaline >... | reverse complement strand
GCTGTCAAGCGAACGTGCAGATTCCGCCTCCGCCAGCCGCCGCTTGAGGAAGGCGATGGTCTCCACCGGCGTGGGATCCACCCCGTTGAGCATGGCCAGGTAATAGCTCGCGTAGTCGCCGAAGTGGATCAGCGAGAGCAAGTGCGCCAACCGGCTCTCGCCCCGCCCCCACACGGTCTCGCTCGCCACACCCTCCCGTCGGAGCAGTTCGCGCGTCACGTCCCAGCGCACCTGCGTGCGCGGATGGTCCAGCTCCGAGCGCAGCAGCAGCACCAGCGTCCGCTCTCGCACGGCCTGCGGGATGCCCAGCCCGACGACGGCGTTGTGGTTCAGCTCGGGCAGCGTCTCGAAGAACGCCCAATGCTTGGCGTTCTCGTTGAACTGCGTCTTCCAGCGGTTGGCGACGGCGGCCAGGAACCCGGCCCCATAGGCCACCGGCAGCCGGCCCTCGATCTGGCCCGCCAGCGACTTGGCGGCGTTGCGCGCCGCCGGGACCTGCGGTCCGACCTCCGCCTGCCACGCCTCCATCGTCCGCACGGCCTCATCCAGGTCGGCGGAACGATCGCGCACCAGCCCCAACCGGCAGAAGAGCCCCAGGAGCAGCGTGAACGAGTAGCCCAGCGCGGCTCGCGGCTGGGATGGGTACTCGTAGCGCAGCAGTGGTATCCCCCTCTCCTGCGCCAGCGCAGCCGCCTTCCCTCCCGTCGTGATGACCACCGGCCGGGTCCCCCGCTCCAGCGCCTCTCCCAGGGCCGACAACGTCTCCTCGGTGTTACCTGAGTGACTGCAGCCGATGGCCAGCGTATCGGGGCCGTGGGCAAAGGCCGGCAGCGTGTACCCGCGCACGATGGTGATCGAAACGTCGCACTCGCCCGCCACCAGGCCTTGCAGCAGCGCTCCACCGATCGCCGAGCCGCCCATTCCCATAACGACGGCGTGCCGGAACGCCTTGTAGGTAGCTGGCGCCTCCAGCGCTTGCGCCAGCGTCCAGGCGGCCCGACACTGCTGTGGCAGCTCTCCGATACGCTGGAGCATGTCGCCGGGGTCAAGTTCGCCAAACCGTGCTGAGTCGTCTAGTTTCATTGAGATGTTCTCCGTGTAACGTACGGCGCGTGATCTGAAACGATGATACCAGCGGTAGGCGCGATTGTCAACCTTGCATGAACGCGCGGTCGGCATTATAATGAGGCGCGGATTGGGGAAGTGTCGGAATGGGCAGACGAGCGTGACTTAGGATCACGTGGGGCAACCCGTGCGGGTTCGAATCCCGCCTTCCCCACCTGAGGACACAGGCTCTCGAGCTATCCAGCCGGGACTTCGCCGGGCAGTTTCCGAGACGAAATTGGTCGAGCATCCTTTCAGACTTCGGCAGTTCGAGGCACTCCGAAGTCTGAATGTCGCTGGTTTGAAGTGCATTGGGCCCAGGCCTGTCTCCATATCGCGACCAGGAGGAACACAAACTTGCAGATTACAACCGAAACTCTGGAGAATCGCCAACTCCGGTTGACCATTGAAGTGGACGAGGAGCGGGCCGAGCAGGCCATGCAGCAGGCCGCGCGCCAGATCTCCCGGCAGGTAAACATCCCGGGCTTCCGAAAGGGGAAGGCTCCTTACGAACTCGTCGTCCAGCGCTACGGCGAAGACACCGTCCGCCGGGAAGCCGCCGACTTGCTCGTCGAAGACGTCTACCGCGAGGCACGGGAGCAAGAAGAGATCACCCCCTACGCGGCTGCCGCGCTGGAAGAGCTGAAGCTGGACCCCTTCACCTTCACGTTCACTGTCCCCCTGCCGCCCACGGTGGAACTGGGCGACTACCGCGCCTATCGACTCGAAGCCACGCAGGCCGAGGTCGACGAGGAGGCAGTGGAACAGGCACTCGAACAGATACGGGAGCAGAACGCGATCCTCGAGCCCGTCGAGCGTCCTGCCGCGTTGGACGACGGCATCGTAATTGACGTCGTGGGGCGGACGGCAGAGGGGGTCGAGTTTCTCAAGGCAGACGACGTGCGCATGCTGTTGGACGCTGAAAGCACCAATCCAGCGCCTGGGTTCGCCGAGGCGATCGTAGGGATGGAGGCCGGTGACGAGCGGACCTTCACGTTGACGCTGCCGGCCGACTTCCCCCAGGAGGAATACCGGGGCCAGGAAGCCGAGTTCACCGTTCAGATGACGGAGGTCTACAACAGCACGTTGCCCGATCTGGACGACGACCTGGCGCGTACCGTCGGTAAATTCGACTCCTTCGAGGAATTGGAAGAGCACGTCCGCAATCAGTTGCACTCGACGGCACAGGCAGAGATCGACGAAGCGTACGCCACGCAGGTACTGGAGGACGTCCTCGAACAGGCGCAGGTCGAGTATCCACCGGTGATGCTCGAAAAGACGCTGGACGAAGTGGTCGAGGAGGTGGAGCGGGCGATCAAGAGCCAGATCCACATCTCGATGGAGGACTATCTGCGCTTCGGGGGCAAGACCATGGACGAACTGCGGGAGGAATTGGAGCCTCGGGCCGCCGCACGACTCAAGCGCGGATTGGTGCTGGGTGAGATCGTCTCGCGGGAGGGGCTTGACACAGACGAAGCGGAAATCGGCGCGCACATCGAGCAGGTCAGCGCCCCCTGGGGCATCCGCGCAGACGAGGTGCGCTCGTCGCTCACGTCCGACGCGGGGCAGAAAGCCGTGCGCAGTCGCCTGCTGGGCAACAAGGCGATACAGCGACTGGTCGCCATCGCCAAGGGCGAAGCGCCGGAGCTGGTAGTCGCCGAGGAACAGGCAGGCGAGGACGTGGAAGTGCAGGAGGCAGAAGACGAGGTGCAGGAACTAGAGAGCGAAGGGACGGGAGGGGAAGCACAATGAGCAGGATCCCACCTGCAGCGTTAATTCCAATGGTGATTGAGACAACAGGGCGAGGCGAGCGCGCCTACGACATCTATTCCCTGTTGCTCAAGGAGCGCATTATTTTCGTGGGCGTGCCCATCAACGACCAGGTGGCAAACCTGGTGGTGGCCCAGTTGCTGTACCTGGCGAGTGAAGATTCGGAAAAACCAATCTCGATGTACATAAACTGCCCCGGCGGCATCGTCTACCACGGGCTGGCGATCTACGACACGATGCAGCAGGTCCCAGCACCCATCGCGACTTACGCCGTGGGGGTGACGGCCAGCATGGGCACGGTGCTGTTGGCGGCGGGCACGAAAGGCTATCGGTACGCGCTGCCTCACGCCACGGTGCACATGCACCCGGCCGGCGGCAGTACGCAGGGGTATGCGCCCGACGTCGAGATCCAGTACAAGGAATTGAAGCGCATCGAGGATCTGCTACACAATCTGATCGCCCACCACACCGGCCAGCCGGTGGAACAAATCTCGGCAGACTTCGACCGGGATCGCTTCATGACCGCCGAGGAAGCAATCGAGTACGGGCTGGTCGATCAGATCCTGCCGCCAACGGAGAAGAAGAAGGAAGAATAAGTAGGCGGGATACGTCCAGTGAACCGGCGAAGGCTTCTTCCCAACCTTCGCCAGGTTGCCCTTTGTCCGCAGAGCCTGCACACTACTCGGCTTCCAGGATAACCACCTCGCCGTCATAAAGGCGGCGGAAGCGCTCGGCGCCAGCTCCCCAGTGCATCGGGAGCGCCACCTTTGGCTCGATGTCGCCGGCCGCCTGCGCCGCCTCCTCCACTTCCATTGAGTAGGTCCCACCGGAGCAGGGGGGACTCGCCTACTCGTTCTCCTCCGCCGCACTGTTGAACAAAGGCGGTGCGGGTTGTTCGCGTATCACCCGGGCCAGTGCAGTGCCTTGCGTGGTGCTGAGCTGATAGACCACGCCCCGCGGCACGACGGTAAAATCACCGCGGTGCATGTGCAGCATGCGCCGAGAGGTACGCACGGTCGCGGTGCCATTCAGGACGAAGAACAGGACGTCGTGGGAGTCAGGTATCCCGACAGGCCAGGTCCCCACCCCCCACGCCGCCTGGACGACGGAACCATCGACCCGAGCCACGGTCTGGAATCGAAACGGCCAGGCAAGCGCCTGGGCGACGTCGGGCAGACTGACGCGCTCCAGTTTATCCTCGCCCGAGAGGGCATAGAGACGGCGGCGCCCGTTCTTGCGCTTGGGGACGAAGCCGCAGCGCAGGAGCAGGACGGTGGCCCGCATCTCCGCACTGGAACGATGTCTGATCCCCTTGGGCACGACAGCCAGCTCACCAGGCCGCAGCCGCACGTCTCCCCACTCGCTCTCGAGCAACATTGTCCCCTCGTGCACCCAGAACAGTTCGTCGATGTCCAGGTGCTTGTGCCACTTCAGCTTCCCCTGGCAGATATAGACGCTGACGACGATGTCGCTCACGAAGGCCACGTTCGCCATCGCGAAGGGCTTGTCCAGTTTCGCGGCAATCTCAGGGACGCTGAGTTTCTTGATTGCAGTCATCCGCGCCATTATACTGTCTCGACGATGGAGGCGCAAGTGGAGGCGCAAAAGCACTGCTACTTGTCAGCGCCCGCTCCCTCAAGTATAATGATTTTGACTGGGAGGCCCAGGTGACACTCGAATTAAGCAGACTGACCGGAGAGGTGCAGACGATGGGCGAAGCGCTGGCTGCCCGCGAGCGGCGGCGGGCCGACCTGGTAGCGCTGGCCCGGCGCTGGTTGGCGGAATACGCCGATCAGGGTGAACGGCTGCGTCATCCCGCCCGCACCGCCAGCGCCGCTATCCCGACCGACGAACCGCTGGACGCCGTCCACCCTCTGCCGGCCATCCCAGAGCGCTTCACCGTCATCGCCGCCGATGGCTCACAGATCCAACCGGACCGGCACGGCGTCGCGCTCTACCACCTGATCAACGTCGGCAGCATGGTCTACCGGCACGGCAGCGGCGAGGCGCCCGAGGCATACAGCCAGCCGGCGATGGGCTATACCGAGGCCGATCTGTACGAGGATGGGCTGCTGGTGGCGGGGAACCTGCTTGACGTGCGGCGGGACCTGGCTGAGATCACCCGCCTGGCCGATTTGAGCGCCGTCGAGGCGCCGGGCCCGACCGGTTCAGTCAGGCCGGGTCGAACCGTCGCGCTGGTGGACGGGACGCTCATCCTGTGGGTGCTGGAGAACCGGTCCGAAGAGTGGAAACGTGAGAAGGTGATGGCCTACCTCGACCAACTGCGCCGCATCCGCAAGTCAGGTGCAGCAGTCGCCGCCTTTACCAGCCGCCCGCGCCGTGGTGAGGTGACAAAGCTCCTGTACCTGGCCAGTGTAAATGGGGACGAGAATCGGGCCAGCCAGGAGACCAATCCGCTGGAACACCTGCCCGACCGTGCGATCTTCCATGACCTGCCAGCAGGTGCACGTTCGGCCCTCTTCATCAGCCCATCCTCCATCAACCACGACTACTACGTCCCTGCCGGGCACGGCGTGTACTTCTTCTACCTCAACCTGGCCGAAAAGGAGCACGATCCGGTCATCGCACGGATCGAGGCGCCGGCATGGGTGGTTGCGGCCCCCGAACTGCTGGCATCGATACACGGCGCCGTCGTCGCGCAGGCGCGCATCACCGGCGACTATCCGTATGCATTGACCCGCGCCGACGAACTGGCCTACGTCAGCGGCCGAGAACGGGAGGCGCTGACGGAGATGGTCACGACGGCGCTGCTGCGCGCCGGGGTGAGATCGGCGCCATCGCCAAAGGCGTACTACAAGAGCCTGACCCGGCGGGGCAGAAGGAAGTATCCCCAATGAGCAACGGCAGTCTACGAGTTGGACGCGTGCTGCGCGCGGGCACGCGCGGCTTCGTCATCGGTTGTACGGTGATGCAACCCGACATCCCCACCTTTGGCTCGTTCGTGCGGGCAGATGGATTGAAGCCAGGGAGCGCTATCTTCGGGCTGATATACGACGTCAGCGTGGAGGATGATCCCTTCGTGCGCCAATTCATCAGCGCCGACCCGCCTGAAGAGGTATTGCGCGACCAGCGTGAGAACCGCCAGGTACCAATCGAGGTCAGCGTGCTGGCGGTGGGCACGAGCCAAGGTCTCGGCGACGAGACGATCCGCCACTGCCTGCCTGCGCAACCGCCGGTGACCCTCGACTGGCTCTACCAGTGCACCACCGAGGAGATACAGGCCTTCACCGCCCGCTTCGACTACTTTCGCCTGGTGCTAGACGCTCGCGAAGTGCCGGTTGACGAACTGCTGGCCGCCAGCCTGCGGGTTGCCGCCGTTGCCCGACCGGAGGGCGAGCGAGAGACGTTCCTGGTCGAGGCAGGGCGCGATCTGGTGCGACTCCTGGCCGGCGACCCCGTGCGGCTGGAGGGGCTGCTGAGACGATTACGGAATCTGTGAGGTGACCATGGACACACAGAATGGGCACCAGGTGGCCGAGGCGTTCACACGAGCATTCGGGTACGCGGACGACGACCGCGTGCGGGCGGTTTTCATCGTCGGCTCGACTGCCAGCGGGCAGGACGACGCCTACTCCGACGTGGACATGCTGGTGGCCGTCAACTCGCTTATCCCCGACGATGAACGGTTGCAGCGGCTGCGCGAGATCGGCTGCCGCAACGTCATGCTGGCCATCGCCGGCGTCGATAATCCGGCGCTGCCGGTGAAGTCCCAGGTCATCGACAAGTTCGTCTTCCAGGGCACGTGGTTTGACGTCAGCTATCACCTGCCCCATCAACTCGAGTTCTGGTTCGACCACGTGACGCTCCTGGACAAGGACGATCTGACGTCACGCCTGTGTGCGCCGGATCGCGAGTACGGCGACGCCGAACTCAAGGCGCGTGTCCAGGCGGACCTGCGTCTGCTGCACGCACGTATCTACCGCTACGAGAAGTACGTCCAGCGAGAGGAATGGATCGGCCTGGATCTTTGCGCAGTCAAGAACCTGATCGTAGACCTGGTGATGGTGTTGAACGATCAACCCAACTACAACCGCCACTCCTCTCGCATAACCCACCTGCTGAGCGATCTGCCGGTCAAACCGGAGCGCTTCGACCAGGACCTGTTGGACATCTTGCACCTGGACGACCGGGCGACCTGGTCATGCAAGATCGAGCTGATGCAGCGCCTGGAAGCGGATCTGAGAGCGCTGTGCGAGGCCCGATGGGGCGCCATCGCCATGTTTGACGATGAGGAGACACCTGATGCACGACCATCCACGCCTGCGGCACCTGGCGCCCCATGAACGAGATGCATTGGCCGAGCTCCTCGCCTGGCTACAGGAGCAATGGGGCGACCGCATCGCGCACGTGTGGCTCTTCGGCTCCAAGGCCCGCGGCGACTCTGATGCGGAGTCGGACGTGGATCTGCTGATCGTGACCCACGGCGGAGACGACCTGCTGCGGGAAGCGGTGAGCGAGGTCGCCTACGATCTCAGCCTGGAGCACAGCGTCCTGCTGTGCGAGCACGTCGTCAGCGCCCGGCGTTTCGCCCAGATGCGCGCCCGCCAGGAGCCCCTCTATAGGAACATATCGCGTGAGGGGATCGACCTGTGGGCTACAGAAACTATCCCAACGGCGGTGGCGGAGGACCAGGAGCCGTATGACCTGGGCACCTCTGACGATTACCTCCGTCACCGCTTGGATCGTAGCCATCAGGATCTGGCATGGGCCCAGGGCGCCCTGAAGCGCGGCGAGTATCGCCTGGCCCTCAACCGCGCCTACTATGCCGTGTTCCATCTCACAGCGGCTGTTCTGGCCAGCTTTGACGTCGTGCGCCGCCGACATTCAGGCGTCGAATCAGCCTTCCACGAATACCTGATCAAACCGGGCCTCATCGAGCCAGAATACGGTCGATTCTACAGGGAGGCCCGCCAGGGGCGTGAGAACGCCGACTATCATTTCGGCGTCGAATTCACTGAAGAGAAGACACGGCAAGTGCTGGAGCAAGCGGAGCGCGTCATCACACGCCTGGAGCGGCTTCTGCGCGACCACATCCTGGGCAGCTACCGACGATGAGCGGACCATTGGAGAAGCTGACGCAATATCAGCACACGTTGAACCAGGCCTTCGAGCGCCATGGAGTCGTGCTGGCTTACCTGTACGGATCCCAGGCGCGGGGCAACGCCGGCCCGCTCTCTGACGTGGACGTGGCCGTGCTCTTCGGCCCCACCGTGTCAGGCGGCGAGCGGTTCAATCGAGTGCTGCGCCTGATCGGCGAGCTCGGTGGGGTGTTCCACCGGGACGATGTGTACGTGGTGGACCTGGCCGAATCTTCACCGCTGCTGTGCCACCGCGTCTACTACGAAGGTCGGCTGCTCTACTGCGCCGACGATGCGGTGCGCGTGCGCTTCGAGACGACGGCGCTGCGGGACTACGTCGATACTGAGCCATTGCGCAAGATCAAACGCAAGTATGTGCTACAGCACTTTGTGAAGACAACCCAGACCTGACAGGTTTCACCACGAATCGACTGGATGATAGTGCGGCCCCCTCTCCACGGTTTGGTAGGATGATGACCACGAATGACCAAACCTGTGGTCTCTTCAGGGTCCAGTCTGGAAGGAGGATCTGATGGTAGATGTCAAGACTGTCACAGAGCGCCTGGAGGCTCTTAAAGCGTACCTGGCCGAGATGGACCACTATGCTCAGTATTCCCTGGATGAGTTGACGTCCGACTTTGTCAAGTATCGCGCGGCCCAGCACAGCCTGCAACTGGCTGCTCAAGCGGTCGTCGACATCGCTACACACGTCATAACCGCTGATTATAACGCCCGCGTTCAAGACTATCACCAGGCTATTGAGGCGCTCGGGAAGGAGGGCCTATTGCCCCCTGAATTCGCAGATCACCTAGCTCCAATCGCTGGTTTTCGCAACATCCTGGTACACGAGTACCTGGCCGTCGACCCGGCGAAGTTGTACGACGTCCTGATACACGGTCGGGCGGATCTCCAGGAGTTTGGGCGTCGCATCGCCGGGTACCTGCGTCAGAGCGGTGCCCTCAACGACGAGACTGACTATGACTGAACGTACACCTGAGCAGGAACTGGAGGCCTTCTTCGGCCCCCGTCCGCCTGAGCCCCGGCTCCTCCGGCCGCTGGGCATCGTCGTCGGCGGGAGCCTCTCGAAGGGGCTGGACGTCAAGCTCGACCCGAGCACGGTCATCGAGGGGCTGGCCGTGGGCCGGTACGTCGTCGTGCGCGGGCAGACCGGTCGGCGTTTTTTCTCGCTCGTCAGCGACGTGCAACTGGACGCACTCAACCCACTGATCGAGAAGGCCCCGCCGGATACCTCCGATGCTTTCGCGACCCGTGTCTATCAGGGCACGGCCGTCTTCGGACGCATCCACGTGACGCCGATGCTGGTCCTGGAGCGAGATGGCGGCGAGCCCAAGCCGGTCAAGACGATACCGGCCCACTTCACGCCCGTCTACCCCGCCAGCGAGGAGGAGGTGGCCCTCATCTTCGGTCAGGAGACGGAGCCAGGATACTTCTACGTCGGCGAACCGCTGGAGATGGAGGGCGTCCACGTGGCGCTCGACCTGCACCGCTTCGTCGAGCGCTCGGCCGGGATCTTCGGCAAGACGGGCACGGGCAAGACCTTCCTCACGCGCACGCTGCTGGCCGGGCTGGTCCGGGAGGGCGTGGCCGTCAACCTGGTGTTCGACATGCATAACGAGTACGGATGGAAAAGCCAGGACGAAGCCAGGCGCGAGGTCAAGGGATTGCGGCAGCTCTTCCCCACCGGGCAGGTGTCCGTCTTCACGCTGGACGAGGCGTCGTCTCGGCGACGGGGAAGCAAGGTCGACGGCGTGGTGCGCATCGGCTACGGTCAGATCGAGCCGGAGGACGTGGATGGTCTTTCGAACCTGATGGCCCTCTCAGACGTACAGGTGGGGGCGCTCTATTTCCTCCGCCGGCGGCTGGGGCAGCGATGGGTGGCCCGCCTGTTGGACGAGGGCGATCCGCTGGAGGATCTGGAGAGCGCGTTGGAGCGGGGCACACTCCACGGGGGCACGCTGGGGGCCATTCAGCGGAAACTGGGGATGTTTCGCCGTTTCGACTTCCTGCAGGAGCGCGTGCCGGAAGACCCGGTGAGGGAGATCCTGGACTACCTGGATCGAGGGGTGAACGTCATCCTCGAGTTCGGGCGCTACGGCAACAGCCTGGAGGCATACCTGCTGGTCGCCAACTACATCACCCGCCGTATCCACGCCCACTACGTCCAACGCACGGAAGAAGCGCTGGGAGAGCGGGGAAAGGAGCCGCGCCCGCTGATTATCACCATCGAGGAGGCGCACAAGTTCCTCGACCCGGCCGTCGCCCGGCACACGATCTTCGGCGCCATCGCCCGTGAGCTGCGCAAGTACAACGTGACGCTGCTGATCGTCGATCAGCGGCCCAGCGGGATCGACCCGGAGGTGATGAGCCAGGTCGGCACGCGCGTCACCTGCCTGCTGGACGACGAGGCGGATATCCGGGCCGTCTTCTCGGGCATCGGCGGGGCGGCGGCGCTGCGGGAGGTGCTGGCGCGCCTGGACACGCGCCAGCAGGCACTTATCCTGGGGCACGCTGTGCCGATGCCGGTGGTCGTGCGCACCCGCACCTACGGCACGCCCGAGTTCTACGCCGAGATGGGAATCCGGGAAGAGGAAGAGCCGGAGACAGTGCTGGCGCGGGGACGGGCGGTGCTGCGGGGAGAGAGTGAAAGCGAGATTTAGGTTCACAGGAACTCGGGAGGCTACTGATGGATCAATTCGACGACATGCGCCAAAAGATCTTGCCAGTGCTGATACCCTATGGAGTGAAACGGGTGGCCGTTTTCGGCTCCATGGTAAGAGGGGAAGATACACCGAACAGCGACGTGGACATTCTGCTGGCATTGAAGCCCCCAGACGAGAGACCCCCACTTGGCCTGTTTGAGTGGATCGCCCTGGAGCAGAAACTGAGTCAAATACTGGGCCGTGAAGTGGATCTGGTGACGGAAAACGGTGTGAGCCCATATATTCGTCCATACATAGATAGCGAGAAGGTGATCCTGTATGAAGAAAAGGGATGACTTGGTCTACTTGCAGCACATCTTGGACGCGATACAGCGTATACAAGAATACCTCGCAGGCGTCGCCTATGATCAGTTTATGCAAAGCTCTCTCCTACAAGATGGTGTTGTAAGGCAGCTAGAAATCATAGGCGAGGCAGCGAGCAAAGTCGCGCCCAGCTTCAGAGATGACCACCCGGAACCAGCCTGGGGAAGTATGATAGGAATGCGGAACAGGCTCATTCATGCCCGAAAAAGCAACAGTTTCAGGGGGCGAATATGCTTTTCGAACGAGTTGAATCCAAAGGATTGGCCCACTATTCATACGTCGTCGGCGACGGCACCGAGGCGATCGTCATCGACCCCCGGCGCGACTGCGACGTCTACGTACAGATCGCGACCCGGGCGGGGATGCGGATCGCCCACCTCCTGGAGACCCATCGCAACGAGGACTACATCGTCGGCTCGGGCGAGTTGGCCGCCCGAACCGGTGCCCAGACCTGGCATGCCGACGTGCAGTTGGACTACCAGTACGGGCAGCCGGTCCAAGACGGCCAGACGTGGCGCGCGGGCCGGCTCAAGCTGCAGGCCATCCACTCGCCCGGTCACACGCCGGGCAGCATGAGCTACTTGCTCCACGACCCCGATAGCGCACCCTGGGTCGTCTTCACCGGGGACGCGCTCTTCGCCGGCGACGTGGGGCGCGTGGACTTCCTGGGGATGGACCGGGCGCCGGAGATGGCCGGCTTACTGTACGATACGATCTTCCATAAGTTGCTGCCCCTGGGCGACGGGGTCATCGTCTGCCCGGCGCACGGCTCCGGGTCGGCCTGCGGCGGCGCCATCGCCGAGCGGGTGTGGACGACGATCGGACTGGAGCGCCGGCTCAACCCCAAGCTGCAGTTCACCGATCGAGACAGGTTCATCGCCAACACGGCCAAGAAACTGGAATACCCACCCTACTTCGAACAGGTGGAAGAGTGGAACCTGAGGGGAGCACCGCGCCTGGCGACGTTGCCTGTGCCAACGCCCCTTTCGCCCCAGGCGTTCGCCGAGAAGGCACAGGGCGCGATCGTGCTCGACACGCGGAGCGAGTTGAGCTTCGGCGCCGCGCACGTGCCCGGTGCGCTATCCATCCCGCTGGGCCGTCTGCCCACATTCGCCGGCTGGTTCCTTCCCCAGGATCGCCCGATCCTCCTGGTGAACGAGACCGACGATCCAACCGAGGCAACGCGCTACCTGATCCGCCTGGGCTACGACGATGTGGTCGGATGCCTCTCGGGCGGGATGTGGGCCTGGCACACGGCGGGCCGTGAAAGTAGCTCCATCCGAATGATCACCGTACAGGAACTATGCCGTCACCTCGACGCCCACGAAGACGCGTGGATCCTGGATGTGCGCAGCGACGCGGAGGTGGAGGCAGCTCAGATCCCCGACGCACAGCACATCCACCTCACCCAGCTCCCCCCTCGCCTGGACGAGGTGCCCAAGGATCGAACCGTCACCATCTTCTGCGGCAGCGACGTGCGGGCGACGATAGCAGCCAGTCTGCTGCAGCGCGCGGGATGGACGGACCTGGCCGTCGTGCTGGGGGGACTTGCTGGCTGGAGCTCGACCACGTGTCCGCTGGAACTATAGGCAAGACAATGGGCACCGAGACGCTCACGCTGGTCGAGCCCAAGATCGCGCTCGAGCTGTCCTTCTGCTCACTTGTCGAAGGCTACCGCGCGGCAGGCGAGGAGTGATACCAGGACATCCCCGAGTTGGCCGGGGCTGGCTTCGAAGCGTACGTGCGTCGGCTCGAAGAGGAATCGCAGGGTGTCAGGCTCCCACCGGGCTACGTCCCTCAGACGACGTTCTGGCTGGTCCGGGCCGGCACAACGATCGTCGGCATCAGCCGGTTGCGTCACCATCTCACACCAGCTCTGGAGCAGGAAGGTGGAGAAAGCCAGGCAAAGGCACTGCAGCGCGTGCTGGTGACCTGCGATACGGACAACGTGGCCTCTGCCCGCGTTATCCAGAAGTACGGCGGCCAACTGGCGGGAGAGGTGATCTCGGCACGCTCAGGGAAACCGGTCTCCCGATATTGGATACACCTGCTGCCTGGAGAATGAATAGACGGGGAGATTGGAAGAGCTTCCAAGCTAGATTGACCATATCTATGTAAAGGAGATACGATCATGGGATTCTTAAGCAAGTTGTTTGGAAAGAAGTCACACGAGGAAAAAGGTGTTGGAGAGGAGTGGAGCTTCAAAGAAGCAAAAGCAGAACAGGGAGATCTAGTAGCAGCAAACGAAGTTGGGTGGGAAGATCTGAGGGAAATAAGCGTGTATCGGGTCTTGCCATTGCGTGGTCAAAGAATCGAGGATGGGGACGTTTTGATGGCTAGTGGCACGCTAACGTGCTCGGTGTGCCAGCGGGATTCTCCTGTCAATTTCAAGGTAGGCATGGAAGGCTTCTTCGATGCCCCTAGCAAGCACATTTCCAGGTGTCCACACTGTTCGTCCACCACACGCATTGTGGGACTCTCAACTGAAGTCGAGGAAGGCAAAGAGAAATACTGGCTTCTTGTCCATAGGGAAACGGGACCTGCGGGTGCGTCCGGGGGGTTACCTCAGCTAAAAGTTGAAGAGCTGTCGATGGGTGATCAGAAGTAAACAGCCTAGGCTGTGTTCCGATTGACGCGGGTGCAGTCCCCGAACCTTGCGAAGGTTTGAAGACAGCTTTGAGGCCAGCGTTGACCCCTGAGTAGCAGCCGTCTCAATGACGCAGGCTCTGCAGAACCTTCGCAAGGTTTACAACAGGTAGTGCGCCAGCGCGTGCATAAGCACGGCCACGCCCAGGGGCAGCACGTCCTCGTCGATGTCGAAGCGCGGGTTGTGATGGGGAGCATCCAGCCCACGCTCGGCGTTGGCCGACCCCAGGAAGAAATAGCAGCCAGGCACGTCCTGCATGAAGTAGGCCGCATCCTCACTGCCCATCGTCCGTTCGCCCAGGAAGACGTTCTCCGGGCCGACCACCGCCTCGGCTGCCGCCCGCACCACCCCGGCGACCCCGGCATCGTTGATCACCGCCGGTGTCAGCCGAACGATCTCCAGCTCGGCCTCTGCGCCACACGAAGCCGCCACCCCCTCGATCACCGCCCGCACCCGCCGCAGGACCATCTCCCGCACCTGTGGGCTGAACGTGCGGATCGTGCCGCTCAGCTCGACCTGGGCGGGGATGACGTTGAAGGCATCGCCGCCGTGAATCGTGCCCACCGTCACGACGGCTGCCTCCAAGGGGCTGACGTTGCGGCTGACGACCGTCTGCAACGCGGTCACAACCTGCGCCACAGCGGCGACAGGATCCACCGTCTGGTGCGGCATAGCGCCATGCCCCCCGTTTCCCCGCACGGTACAGGCCCACTTCTCGGCGGCCGCCATCACCGCGCCGGGCGAGACATTTACCGTGCCCACAGGGGCGTCGTTCCAAACGTGCGTGGACAGGAAAACGTCGGGGCGGGGGTTCTCCAGCACGCCATCCGCCACCATCGCCTCAGCCCCATTCATCCCTTCCTCGCCCGGCTGGAAGATCAGCTTGAGCATGCCAGCCATCGCATCTTGGCGCTGCGCCATGAGCATAGCGACGCCCAACCCGATTGACATATGGGCATCGTGACCACACGCGTGCATCACGCCCGGATTCTGCGACACGTAGTCGGTCTCGTTTCCCTCGGCGATGGGCAACGCATCCATGTCGAAGCGTACCATCACGACCGGCCCCGCACGATTCCCCTCCAGCAACCCCACCACGCCCGTGGGGGCGACCTCTGTCTGCACCCGGTAGCCCAATCCACGCAACCGCTCGGCGATCACGCCGGCCGAGCGACGTTCCTGAAACCCCAGCTCCGGATGCATGTGAAAGTCGCGCCGCCAGGCGACCAATCGCCCGCGCAACGCCTCGGCCTCGGCTTTGAAATCTCCCTGCTGTGACATAGATCTCTCTCCCTCAAGCCTATCCTGGCAGTGTCAAGTTGAACGATCCACACAAAGAGGACCGGCCACAGCAAACCATGACCAGTCCTCACTTCATCGCATATGGTACATGTACCCACAGGCGCAACTCCGCAAAAGATCTTTACCGGGAGTTGGAGACCGGGGTCTTGCGGGCCAGCCTGCGCCCCGGCCGCTACCTGGGGATCTCCTCTACGTCCTCGGCTGGTACCTCCAGGCGGCGATCCTCAACCTGGACGACGACGACGCCCTTCAGCGGCAGGAGATCGATCACCTTGCCCTCACCGTGGGGTGTACGCACGCGCTT
>Ga0180433_10006510_pt1 | contig 15275 bp, 12 predicted proteins | sample SS_ome_8_FD_132980 | JGI IMG/M metagenome (GOLD analysis project Ga0180433, IMG submission 132980) | Hypersaline lake sediment archaeal communities from the Salton Sea, California, USA - SS_1_D_1 metaG | ecosystem: Environmental > Aquatic > Non-marine Saline and Alkaline > Hypersaline >... | reverse complement strand
CCTCAAGTTCGCCGGACGCAGTCTGTAGAACCTCGACTGGCACTCCGCGAACAAATCGAATATTTTTCTTGTATTGTTCATAGAACTGAGCAAATCCTTTCCCAGCAGTTTGCAAGTCAATGTAAAAGATAGTCACCAGAGCATCAGGGTTATGGTACTTGATAAGCCCGGCGAGTTTCATGGCATATTTGCAGCACACATGTGAGCAATAATCGTGATCTTCGTCTCTGGAACCAACACATTGAATAAAAGCAATATTTTTGGGTTCTTCACCGCTTGCGGGAAGTCTGAGATACCCCTCTCGAGTAAAAATTTGCTCCAGATCGAGGCCGGTTAAGACGTTAGGATATCTACCATATCCCAATGAGCCTTTCTTCCTGGCATTAAAAACATCAAAACCAGTAGCGACAATGACAGCTCCAACGATCAACTCTTGTTCTTTTGGTTTGAATTCGATATTTATAGCTTTAGTGGGGCAACCTTTTCTACAGAGGTCACACTTCTCTCCTTTAAAGCGCAGACACAGTTCTTCATCAAGAACATAGGAAAAAGGCGTCGCTTCAGCAAAGAGCGGTTGTATTGCTTTAGGATCAGTAGGGCAGACCTTAGTACAAAGACCACAAGCTATGCATCTCTCTTGATTTATATATTGAGGTTTTTGAGTTATCGCAACGTGAAAATTGCCAAGCTCGCCACTAAGTTTTCTTATCGTAGAATTGGTTAGAAGCCTTATTTGAGGATGGCTTACCGCTTCTTTTATCTTGTCGGGAACTACACAGGCAGAACACTGGGAACAGACATCTGTTGCTTTACAACAGAAGGAGGCACTGTGTCCACCGATCACTGCCTCCTTTTCTAGTAAATATACGTTTATACCAGAGTTAGCTAACTCTAACGCTGATGCTATCCCTGATATGCCTGCCCCAACAACCAGAACATCATTGCTCTCCTTATTCACTGTCTAAATTCAAAAAACCTTGCCATTATATTATTTTTTTACTTTTTAAGCAAGTCTTCCACCCTGTTGACTAATTCCTGGGGGTCAACTGGCTTCTGAAGGTAATCCTCTGCTTCCATCATCATTCCCTCTCGCATGGAAAGATGCATTTTTTCTCTATCTTCAGGATAAACTGTGAGCATCAACACGGGGATATTGGAAAAAAAATGGTACTTTTCGTCGGTTTTAAGTTCTCTGCAAACTTCAAATCCATTCTTACCGGGCATTATCACATCCAGTATAATCAAGTCAGGCCTTTCCTCTACCACCTTGCGTAAACCTTCGTCGCCGTTATACACACATACCACATCATAGTACTTCGGCTCAAGGATCTTTTTCACCAGTGTGTGTATGTCAGGGTCATCATCAATTACTAAAATCTTAGTCTGTTCCGGCATCCTTTCCTCCTTTAGATAAAAGTTTCTCTACGCGCTCCAGTAGAATAAAGGGTTCGATGGGTTTTTCTATGTAATCATCAACATCAAGTTTATGACCAATCTCCAGTTCATATCGACGTTGACTGGCTTCCTCTCTTACTGAACTTATGACAAGAACAGAAACATCAGTGTATTCATTCTTTTGACTAATTCTTAATTCCTTGACCACAGCAAAGCCATCCATCTCCGGCATTAAGAGGTCCAGAAGCATTAGATCTGGCTTCTCTTCTTTTACCTTTCTCAATGCCTCTCGTCCATCACAAGCCTCAATTACCTCATAAGAACGGGAGTTTAACACACTGGCAATGGCCAGCCGCACATCAGGGTCATCATCCACTATCAAAATCTTCGCCATCTAACTCACCACCGCCTCATTTCGCCTTTTTAGGCAAAATTAAGGTAAATTTGCTGCCCCCGCCTGTCTCAGGGCAGGGACTAATTGCCCAGATTTTGCCACCATGGCCCTCAATTATCCTCTTGCTTATAGAAAGCCCTAAGCCAGTCCCCCTTCCCTCCACATTAATACTCTTATAGAAACCATCAAATACTTTGGGTAAGTCCTCGGTAGTGATTCCGATTCCGGTGTCAATTACATCAACCTGCAAATTATCTTCGTTGTCCATTACCTTAACCGTTATTCCACCACAGTTAGTAAATTTGATAGCATTAGACAACAAGTTTGTCACTACTTGCTTAAGCCGACTAGCACTTCCAAGAATCACAGGAAGCTCTGGTGGGACTTGGAAAACCAGTTGCAATCCCTTTTCTATCGCTAAGGGACGCATTGTCTCAACACAATCTTCTATCACCTTTGTCAGAGAAACTTCTTCTGTTACGAATCCTCCGAAATCAACACGTGAAAAATCAATCATGTTACCTATTAAATTGAGAAGGTCAGAAAGTCTCTTGCTGCTCCTTTTAACTATATTTTTTTGCTCTGCACTCAATTCCCCAACAAAACCATCAAGCAAGAGCCGATTGTAACTTTCCGCCGCAGCCAAAGGGGCCTTCAAGTCATGGAAAATAATAGATAGAATACGTTCCATAGTTTCCTTAGTATGCTCCAGCCTCGAAGCCACCACTCTCACAAGGTTACTTGCCACTTTGTAACCCATTTGAGGGTTTTCATTCAGCAGGGCTTTAAGTTTGTGCCCATCCAAGGCGATAATCTCAGTCTTCTCCAGACACCGGCCCGAAGAGGTCAGAATATGAGGCTCCATCAGTGCTGACCAACAAAAACTCGCACCTGGGGATAACACATCAATTGTAGCGTTTTCAACCGAACTGCGGCTTATAGCAAGTTCTGTCTCCAAAGCTACCTTGCCTGATTTTAGAGCCTGAACGTAATTACAATGCTCGCCTTCGCAGAACATAACTGCTCCCTGCTCATAGAATTGCACCTGGCAAAGTGGAAGCAGTTTATTCAACTCATCATCGGTCAAGTTATGAAATAGTTCTGAAGATTTCAATGCTTCCTTGACTGAGTTGATCTCGGTTACCGCTTTCATTGGTCAATGCACATTATAACTGCTTTTAGCCATTACTGCAAAATTTTTAAGACAGGGCTATTTTGAAATGTTGCTCTCGCCAAGACATTCTGGCATACTTAAATAAAAGTTTGACGGGAGATCAAAGATGAAGACAAAAAGCAATCTGGCAAGCATACTGGAAACTGGGCAATTTGCCGTCACTGCCGAAATCAGTTCTACCCAAAATACGGCCTTTGAGACGATCAGGGAAAATGCCAATCTTATCAAAGGCTATGTTGATGCCTTTAATGTTCCTGATGGGCAGGCAGCAGTGGTGGCAATGGCAAGCTGGGCAGCCTGTCTTGTAGGTATGGAGGAGGGTATAGATGCCATAGCCCATATGACCTGTCGGGATCGAAATCGAATTGCCCTCCAGATGGATATCTTGGCAGTTTCCGCTTTTGGTATCAATAACATACTTTGTCTGTCTGGGGACCCAATCTCCTTTGGCAATCACCCCGAGGCAAAGCCCGTCTTCGACCTCGATTCTATCCAGCTTATAAGGATGGTCAAGAAACTTAGAGATGAAAGGAAGTTTGATAACGGAGAGTCTATAGTGGGACCAGTGCCCGAGGTTTTCATCGGGGCAGCCTTAAATCCTTTCACCAAACCATTGGAATCTGCGGTAAATCGCCTTAAAGATAAGGTTACTGCTGGAGCAGATTTTATCCAGACTCAACCTATATATAACATTGAGGAATTTAAAAAATGGATGGTCTTGCTTAACACAGAAGGATTACACAAAGATGTAAAAGTTCTGGCTGGAATTACTCCTTTAACATCCCTGGCAGCAGCAAGGTATATGAAGGTAAAAATTCCTGATATGGATATTCCGGAGATAATTATTGAACGTTTTAAAAAGGCTCGAAATAAAAATGAGGCGTCAGAAGAAGGGTTAAGGATTGCCGTGGAAACAATCAAGCAATTAAAGCAAATCGAAGGAGTATCTGGTGTTCATATCATGACCCTGCAGCGGGAGGAACTCATTCCCAAGATCTGCAAAGCAGCTGGTCTTTATCCTCGTCCCTAAGTAATAGTTGATTTTATTCCATCCCAATTCGTAAGAGCACAAAATTAGATTACGACTGGAACTTACCACTTCTCCTGGGACAAGCGGGAGACCAGCCAAGTTCGCAATGGCTCATCTAAGAAGCCTACCCTAGATTCCAACCAGTGAATGTCTCCACTAGCAAGAGCGGCTTTTGCTTCACTGTTCAAATTGTAACCTTCCAAAGCCTTATCAGGGTTCGCAGATAATTCAGTCAAGAAACCGTCGTCGTCTCGCGCCCTAGCCAGAACGGATATCAAGGCTTTAGTTTCTATATCCGGAGCATACTCTGAGGTTTGTGCTTTAGCAGTAGCAAACTTCCTAAACCAGTTACTTGTAGTAAGAACTTCAGCGGCCCTTTGCCTCCGCAGGAATATCAGCCAGTAGATTATACCCACCGAGGTACCACCGATTATGTTACCTATGGTTACTGGAACGAGGTTCTGAATAAGACCAAACATATTAACGTTTGCTATCTGAGATGCTGTCAATCCAGCAAATTGGATCACCTCAGCATGGCCCCCCATAGCGATGCCCATAGGAATGAAGAACATGTTGGCGACGCTGTGTTCAAAACCGCAAGCGACAAAAGCGGTTATAGGAAAGACGATAACCAGTACCTTTTCGGTAACCGAGCGGGCAGATAAGCACATCCAAACAGCTAGACAGACTAACACGTTACACAATATGCCCCGGCATAAGGCTGGAACGAAAGCCAGACTTGACTTGCCACTGGCAATTGCTAGAGCATTAGCTCCAACACCAAAGTCATTAAGCGCCCAGAACTTAGCATGATAAAGAATCGCTACCAGAATCAGTGAGCCAGCAAAATTGGCAAAGTAGACTATCGCCCAGTTGCGAAGGAGTGCGTACCCACTGACACGAGTACTTAGCCAAGGAGCAATTATAAGTGCGTTGCCGGTAAACAACTCTGCGCCAGCGACTAGGACCAGAATGAGTCCCAAAGAGAAAGCTAGTCCTCCCAACAATTTCCCCAGTCCAAATCCCAAGGCAATATCAGTGGTAACCAGAGTGCAAAAAACGGCCCCCAGCCCAATGAAGAATCCTGCCAATATACCCAAAAGAGCCATACTCAGGTTGTCTCGAGAGGTTTTAGCCACACATGTATCTTCTAACCTGCTAATCATTTGTGCTGGCTGGTAGGCATCTGGTACCAATCTATCCAATTTATCTGCGATGAGTTCAAATCCAGGTAAATCCGTTATTTCCGGTAGGTTTCCCAATTTGGTTGTTATCTTGTTTCGCGCCATCGTTATAACTCCTTCCGTTCACCACTTTTCTTGAGCCAACCGGCAGCAAAGCCAGGTAGCCAGCTCTTTGTCTAGCTTGCCCACCCAAGCTTCTATTTTCCTGATGTCCCCACTTGCCAAGGCAGCTACTTCCTCGCCAGTTAAGGAGTAATATTCTTTTAGAGCTTCTTGAGGATTCTCAGCTAATTTCGCCAGGAAATCCGATTCTGTAGCCGCCCTCTCCAAGACTGCAATCAACTCTTCTTTTGGCACCGTTACCCCCCCACCAGCCATTTCATTTCTTACTGTAAGTATCTTAGCCATTTTTAATTCTCCTTACCTTACTTATTTCAATTAAAGTCTAACGGTTATTTATTCGACTGCCATCGTCCATAGGTTATAATCTGCACTAACACTTTAGTTATGTCTAAAAGGACAATTAGCTTGCCCGAAAGTGCATAAGAGCTTATAATTACTTCGTAGGCCGGGAATTTGATGACAAGAGATAAATTAACGATCCTGATTGCTGATGACCATCCCTTAGTGCGTGAAGCGTTACATCAAGCACTAGATAGTGAGAGGGACATGGAGGTTGTGGCTGAGGCTGGTGATGGGGAAGAAGCAGTCAAGCTTGCCTCGGAGTTGAAACCAGATGTGGCGGTGATGGATATCGTCATGCCCAAATTCAATGGAATTGAAGCCACCAGAAAGATTAAGGATATTGCTCCCAACATAGCCATTTTAATCCTCACTGCTTATGATGACGACGAGTATGTACTGGGATTGCTTGATGCTGGGGCTGCTGGTTATCTCTTGAAAAGCGCCCGGGGGTGTGATTTGGCTGGAGCTATTCGAGCCATAAAATCAGGGGAATCGGTGCTCCACCCTAAAATTATCGCCAAGCTGTTAAGGCGAGCTATGATAGCACCGGTTGAAGAGCGCAAAACATCGTACATATTGAGCGAGCGAGAATCGGAGGTACTCAGATTGGTCGCCCTGGGGATGAGCAATAAAGAGATAGCAGAAAAATTGTTTCTCAGCCAGCGTACTGTTAAAGCTCACCTGACTAATATCTTTAACAAGTTGAAGGTTGCCTCACGCAGCGAGGCCATAGTCAAAGGATTACAATGGGGACTAGTTACATTAGAGAATACCGAGGACAAGTTCCCGGGTTAAAAAACCTACACCTCTGGGTTACGATTACCTTATTTGTTTTCTTAACTATATCTCATTTTACCCAGCTCCCATCTCAAATACCCTTCCTGAGAGAGATCTCAATACCTGCAGTTCTAGAGCTTTCACGACACAGTCTTGAGCGACTTCTTTATCTCTTGTTGGTTTTATATGCAGGCTGGACACTGGGGATAATCGGGAGTGCCACACTATGGCTAGCAAGTGCTGTAGCAATGTTGCTACGCACTTTTTATATTTCCACCAATTTTAAGGATGCACTTCTGGAAAGTGTCGCTAGCCTTGCTATCGGAGCTTTGGTCATTACACTTATGACATCCTACTATCGCAATAAACAGCAACAAAAGAAATTAGAAAAGACTATGCAGGATGTAAAATTGGCTAAGCAAAACTATGAAGAGTTACTTACCAATGCCAGCGATGCCATTTTCATTCACGACGTAGATGGCAATATCACTTTGGCTAATAAATCCTGTGAAAAGCTCACTGGCTACTCGATTTCAGAATTAACCGGTAAAAATATCAGCGAACTCCTTACCCCGGAGGCGATACCTTTAGGGAGACAGGTGAGAGATATGTTGCTGAGAGGCGAAGAAATAAAACAACCCTACGAGCAGTATATAATTAAAAAGGACGGGACGCAGGCGATTTTAAGACTGGCTACCAATTTAGTTATAGGAGATGAGAAATCCATTCGCTTCCAGCACATAGTGAGGGATGTGACCGAACAAAAGAGAGCAGAGGAAATGCTTACTAAAATAATTGACGGTTCTCCAGTCCCGACATTTGCAGTCAATAAACAGCATAAAATCACACACTGGAACACGGCACTAGAATCTCTCACTGGTGTGAAAAGAGAGGATGCACTTGGGACAGATCGACAATGGGTAGTATTTTATCGTGAAAAGAGACCAATTATGGCTGACCTCATCGTAGACAAAGCATCTGCAAGCGAAATTGAGGTACATTATAGAGACAAAAGTCGCCCATCTTATCTAATCGATGGTGCTTACGAAGCCGAGGATTTCTTCCCAGACCTGGGAAAAGATGGCAAGTGGCTTTATTTTACAGCAAGTCCTATAAGAGATGAAAGTAAGGAAATAGTAGGAGCAATAGAGACCATACAGGACATAACTGAAGCGAAACTAATGCAGGCTAACCTTAGCTATTATCTCAAGGAGATTACTATAGTGCAGGAAGAAGAACGCAAACGCCTTGCCCGTGATCTTCATGACGATACATCTCAGCAAATATTACTTTTGACACATGGTGTGGATAACCTTGCCTCCAAAGCCGAGAGATATTTGCCTCAAGAACTAAGAAATGAATTGGGGAGACTATATGAACTGTCGCAGCAAACCTACCAAGGAATTAAGCGCTATGCTCAGGTTTTAAGACCGCGCATTTTGGACGACTTAGGTTTGCTGCCAGCCATCAAATGGCTGGCTGAGGAAATACACAACTTCGCTGGAATAGCAATTCAGGTTAAAACAGATAACATCCCACCACTCCCGCCAGAAACACAACTAGTCTTGTTCCGCATTGTTCAGGAAGCTCTGAATAATATTAACCGGCATTCTGGAGCATCTGAAGCCAACGTTGCGATGAATTGCCAAGGAAATGAAGTCAGCGTAATCATTAGCGATAACGGCAAGGGTTTTGAGGTGCCCAAGCAGCTAAGTGATTTTGCCGGTCAAGGGAAGCTGGGGCTTACCGGTATGTTAGAACGAGCCCATCTAATAGGTGGAGACCTTTTAGTTAATTCCCAAGTAAAAAAGGGAACTAAAATAATAGTTAAAGTGCCCACAAAGCTTTATACCGAACACAATAGTTAGGGCAAACCAAGAGTCTGCTTGCTCCGCCATTGCCAATGATATTTTTATCGTTTTTTCGACAGGGTTTGGTTTGAGGAGAGATGGGCTAACGCGTCCGAAATGGCAGGAAGTGCAACAAGTCAGATTTTCTCCACCTTAACAGCTGCAACCTTGAATTCGGGAATCTTAGATATAGGGTCAAGCTCGGGATTGGTGAGAATGTTGGCAGCGCTTTCAGCGAAATGGAAGGTCATGAATACCACTCCAGGCGGCAATGCTTCAGTTACTTTGGCTCTAGTGATGACTTCCCCACGTCGAGAGCCGACTTTAACTTTATCATCCTCGATTATGCCAAGCTGCCCAGCGTCTTCAGGGTTGATTTCCACCACACCATCAGTCTTTAGGAAGTTGAGCACATCTACCTTGCGAGTCATCGTGCCGGTGTGGAAGTGATATAGGCTGCGTCCTGTGGTGAGAATCAAAGGATACTCTTCGTCAGGCAGCTCTCCTGGTGGAATATACTTCAAGGGGATAAATCTGCCCTTCCCTCTGACAAAAATGTTTGTGTGTAATACCGGTGTGCCTGGATGGTCATCAGTCGGGCAAGGCCACTGAAGCCCACCATTTTCTAACCTCTGATAGCTTATGCCCCCATAGCTGGGAGTAAGATTTCGTATTTCTTCCATTATGATGGACGGATGGGAATAGTCAAAGCCTTTGGCTTCTAATTTCTGAGCTAGTTGGCAAATAATCCACCAATCAGGTTTGGAATCGCCAATCGGCTCAATGGCCCTTCTTACTCGCTGCACTCTACGCTCAGTGTTAGTAAAGGTACCATCCTTTTCGGCAAAGCTCGCTGCTGGTAAGACAACGTCGGCAAATTTTGCTGTTTCCGAAAGAAATATGTCCTGAACTACAAGAAACTCCAGTTGTGCTAGTGCCCTCCGAACATGTTGGACATCAGCATCACTTAACACCGGATTCTCCCCGATCACATACAGTGCCTTCATGTCTTTACGGTAAGCCGCTTCAATCATCTCAACCAAGGTCAGCCCTGGAGTAGATGGCAATGTACACGTCCAGGTGATTCCAAACTTCTTCTTAAGAGCCGAGGGTAACAAGCACCCCCAGGCGGTTTCGAATTTCCTTCTGATAGCTGGATCGGCCACAGGCTGATAGCCAGGATAGACATTAGGCAAGGCACCCATATCACAAGCACCTTGCACGTTGTTCTGCCCTCTAAGCGGATTCACACCTGTGGAGGGCTTGCCTACATTCCCAGTAAGCATTGCCAAGTTAGCGGTAGCCAGTACATTATCAGTACCGTGGGAATGTTGGGTAATACCCATAGCATACAGTATGGCTGCAGGTCTATTGGTAGCAAATATACGAGCAGCTTCTACAATCTTACTCTGTGGTACTTTGGTAATTCGCTCGGCAAAATCAAGGTCGAAATCCTTCAGAGATTCAGCGAAAGCATCGAAGTTTTCACATCTTTCCCCAATGAACGCTGAGTCAAGTAGTTCTTCATCCACTATAACCCTCATCATCCCCATTAGCAAGGCGACATCTGTGCCCGGTCTATGTTGTAGCCAAATGCTGGCAAAGCGACAAAGTTCGATCTCGTAGGGGTTAGCCACAAGGAGTTTCCCCCCTTTATTCACTGCATGGGTTATCCTGTGAGCAAGCACAGGATGGTTTTCTGTAGTATTAGTGCCAATGGCCAAAATACAGGCAGCGTCCCCAATGTCATTGATCGAATTAGTCATTGCTCCGCTGCCAAAGCTCTGAACTAGTCCAGCCACAGTGGGGGCGTGACACAGTCGAGCGCAGTGATCAACATTATTAGTGGCCAGTACTGCTCGAGCGAATTTTTGCATGATATAGTTTTCCTCGTTGGTACACTTAGCTGATGCAATTACCCCAACTCCATCTGGTCCATAATCCCTCAACTTCTTGGCTACCAATCCTAGTGCTTCATCCCACCCAACTTCCCGGAAAACATCGTGCCTTATCTTATTTTGCCCTGCGTCCCTGGGAACGCCAGGTATTCTAATAAGAGGTTTAGTAAGCCTTTCTGTATGATTAATAAAATCATAACCCCAACGTCCCTTGACACACAAAGTACCATGGTTAACTGGACTCTCGGGATCACCGCGCACAGAAACAATCTTACTATCTCGAACGCCTAAGTATATAGAGCAGCCAACCCCACAATAGCAGCAAACGGTCTTAACCTCTTTGGCAGATGGCTTTTCCCGCTTAGGCACCAATGCTCCAGTAGGACACCGAACAACACATTCGCCACAGGATTTACAAATAGACTCGGCAATCGGTTTATCACCAAAGGTGGCTATCTTTGCAGAGTTTCCACGAAAGGCTATGTCAATGACATCATGGCAAACTATCTCATGGCAGGCACGCACACATCTGGCACAAAGAATGCATTTATTCAGGTCACGAATAAATGCTGGATGGCTATCATCTAAAGGGATCACTTGAGTGCTTTTTCGCAGTCGGTCAAGGCGATTCTGCTCCATGCCCAAATACCGAGCAACCTTAAGCAGTTCACAGTCCTGATTTTTAGCACAGGCAAGGCAATCCCCTTGATGGTTGACGGTGATAAGTTCCATAGTGATTCGGCGTGATTGATTTACCTCCGCAGTCTCGGTGTGCACCACCATACCATCAGTTGCTGGCGTAGTACAGGAGCTAACCAAGCCCTTCATTCCTTCTATTTCGACAACACAGAGGCGACAGCCTCCGTAAGGCTCGAGGTCAGGGTCATAACACAGAGTGGGAATATAAATGTCAGCACTTAGTGCCGCCTCAAGCACAGTAGCTCCTTTTGTTACTTCCACTTCCTTTCCATTAATAGTCAGTCTTATAGAGCCTTTGCCATTTTCTCCAACGTTGGTTGTAGGGATCGCACTCATCTTGATACCTTCTTTACTTGCTTGTAGAATATTTAAGGCTTGGCGACTATTGGGATGGGCTTCTCCGGGATATCTGAGGGCTTTTTTCCACTAACTTTGGCAACAGCGCTGAATTTAGGCGGGCAGACATCAAAGCAAATCCCACAGTTGATACATTTATTTTGATCAATAACATGCACCATCCTTTTGCCTCCCTCAATAGCCTGGACGGGACAGTTCCTGGCACAAATCATACATCCCTGACATTTATCAGGAAGTATATAGTAAGATATGAGAGCCTGGCACTGCATTGCTGAGCAGTGCTTTTCAACTATGTGCTCTTCATACTCATCACGAAAGTAGCGAATGCTGGTGAGCACTGGGTTGGGAGCTGTTTGTCCCAGCCCACATAAGGAATTGCCCTTAACTGATTCTGCCAATTCCTGCAGAAGTTCAACGTCTCCCAGTCTTCCTCTTCCTTCAGTGATGTCAATTAAAATATCCAGCATCTGCTTAGTACCCCAGCGACAGGGTATACACTTTCCGCAAGATTCAGCTTGGGTGAAAGTGAGAAAGAATTTTGTAATATCGACCATACAAGTATCCTCATCTACTATTACCATCCCCCCTGAGCCCATAATAGATCCTGCCTGGGTAAGAGATCCGTAATCAACGGGAAGATCGATCAAACTCTCAGGTATGAAACCACCTGATGGACCCCCAGTTTGAATTGCTTTCAGTCGTTTATTTTCAGGAATTCCCCCGCCTATTTCATATAAAATTTCACGCAAAGTAATTCCCATTGGCACCTCTATGAGTCCAGTGCGAACAACTTTGCCCGCCAGTGAAAAATTCTTGGTGCCCTTGCTATTCTCAGTACCATAGCTAGCATACCAGTCAGCGCTTTTCGCGATAATAGCTGAAACATTGCTCCAAGTTTCCACGTTATTGATATTTGTTGGCTTTCCCCACAGGCCGGACTGGGCTGGAAATGGGGGTCGGGAGCGAGGCATTCCCCGTCTACCTTCAATAGAAGCCATCATCGCAGTTTCTTCTCCACAGACAAAAGCGCCAGCGCCTTCTTTTATTTTGATATGGAATCTAAAACCTGAGCCCATAATATCATCACCTACTAACCCATATTCCTCCATTTGTTTGATAGCAATTTGCAATCTTTGAATTGCTAGCGGATACTCAGCTCGGATATAAATATATCCTTCTAACGCACCGATGGCATAAGCGCCTATGAGTATTCCTTCCAATACAGCATGCGGATCGCCTTCGAGAAGCGCTCGATCCATAAATGCCCCGGGATCCCCCTCATCAGCATTACATATTACATATTTAATATCACCGGGAGTATCATGGCAGAATTGCCATTTAATCCCAGTGGGAAATCCAGCCCCACCACGACCTCTCAACCCCGATTTCTTTATTTCATCAATCACCTCCTGGGGTTTCATTCTCACTGCCTTAGCCAAGCCTTCATAGCCACCGTTAGCAATATAGTGGTTTATATTTTCTGGATCGATATTTCCGCAATTACGTAAAGATATACGCACTTGAGGTTTCAGCACTGGCAAGTCAAAAAGCTTGGGAATACCATCTAATGTCCCATCTCCACGAGTACCGATAGCCAGATCGGGGCGCGGATTGTCGGCAATTAAATAGTCCGCAATGATTTCCGACATAAGTTCTGTATTAAGATTTCCGTATAAGACACTCGGTTTTCCTGGCTTTATTACTTCGATCAAAGGCTCTGCATAACAGAGACCAATACAACCCACTGGAAGAATATCAACTTGTATATTCTTTTTGGCTAGCTCCTGATCAAGAGCATCTAGTATGTCTTCAGCACCAGCTGCTCGCCCGCAAGTTCCCATACCTATTAGAATGCGGATTTTCTCGCTTTGCTGCATTATTTTCCATTGTAGTATAGCTTGCTCTTTAATTTCTTCGAAACTCACTGTGCCCCCTTGTTAAATATCTCCCCTACCTTTGGCACCGTCATCCTTCCATACACTTTGTTATTAGCAACCACAACTGGTGCCAATGCACAAGAACCAAAACAAGCTATCGTCTCTAACGAGTATTCCAAATCTGAGGTGGTTTCACCGGCATTAATGTCTAATTGGTTTTCTATTTCAGCGAGGATTTGTGCACTACCACGCACATGGCAGGCAGTCCCTCTACACACCTTAATGATATTCCTTCCCGTCGGCATAAGTTTGAATTGAGTATAGAATGTACCTACCCCAAAGACAGTACTTTCCGGCAGCTTGAGGAATTTGGCCAGCTTTTTCATCGCCGGCTCTGGCAGGTAGCCAAAAACATGTTGGACCTGCTGCAAGATAGGAATAAGCTCATCTTGGCTGCCCTCATAGGAATGCAGAATTTCATTCAGGCTTTTTTGAATAGCAGACTCCTGATTAGTTAAGAGAGCTTGGGTGTCTTCACCTACTGGAGGATTCGCCATTTTGCACCTCAACATTTACCATCTCTCATGAGACAGCCTAGAAATAGGTTTATTCAAAATATCCTGCTAGCTGATTCGCTGAGAATGGTTCAAAACGCGAACTATATCATAAATAAGGACACTAATGCAAATATAACTCATCGTAATTGTTTCACAGCTTTTTTGTCGTCTAACCCTTCGCGTATCATTTTCGAGAGAAAATTTCAGTCACTATGTTAAGCAGAGGGAATATCTTTAACTAAGTTCCTGGCGATAGTTTCACAAAGCACAGCTACATCCTCAGTGGAAAGATAATCAGAAATATTGGCATCGAACAATATGTTTCCATTGGCAGCAACCTCTTCATCTCCTCTCCATAACACTAAGTTTATGGGCACGTGACTGAAAGCATTAATGGTTACAGAGGCATCTACGTACTCTGCTTTATCGCCGCCTAATTTTGCTGTCTTGCTTATGAGCAAATCGTTAGTCTGTCCAAAACGCTTTACCAAAGGATTGATCGCTCTCTGGGAAAATGCTGGAAAATAGTCCATGCCTCCCGGCAGTTGTTTATATGTAATCAATATACCTGTAGACGGAGTGCCCTTTGCCATAGTGAAGTAGTGAAGTATTAAGATTTAGTCCTTCAGCGGAATTTCCACATCGCTACCTTCCAACGATATCTCAACATCAGGAATGGTAATATGATATGGCCGATTCAAATATTCAATAACTATCTCACCAGGTTCTACATACCGGGCACCACTCTTATGGCACTGCCCTTGCATATCGATAATTTTAGACAATTGCTCACGCGCGAAGTTATATTAAAGCCCAAAACCCTGCTCCCGAGAACTGAACGATAAACTATAACAATCTTTCATTTTGAGACAAATCTGGGACGGGGCGAAAGGCCAGCCACCTCTACTATCTCAGGCACAACTTCTTCCCATTCAATAGCCATGAGATGAATCCCCGCCACTCCCTCAATTTCACGCACCCGATTGATAATGTCAACGCAAATCTTGACGCCTTCTTTAGAAACTTGCTCCTTTGGTACTCCTTGAAGCCGTGTGATAACACTATCTGGTACATCCATCCCAGGGACTCTGGCCTTCATATATTTTGCTGCACCTATTGATTTTATGGGAGCAACACCGGCAAGTATCTTCACTTTCTCATGTAATTCCCTTTCCCGTACCATCTTCATCCATTCAGCAAACTTTTCTACATTGTAGATAATCTGAGTCTGGATAAAATCCGCCCCCGCCGCCACTTTCTTAGCAAGACGTATTACTCTGATCTCAAAGGGGTCAGCAAAAGGATTGGCAGCAGCCCCTATGAAAAGACGAGGCTCAACCGGCATTTCTTCTCCACACTCGAATTTTTTTTCATCCCGCATTTCCTTCACCATCCTAACCAGTTGAATAGAATCAATATCATAGACGCCTTTGGCCATGGGATGATTGCCGAATTTCTGGTGATCGCCTGTGAGACACAACATATTATTGAGTCTCAGTGCGGATATGCCCAAAATATCCATCTGAAGAGCGATACGATTCCGATCACGACACGTCATCTGCACAATCGGGTCTAAACCTTCTTCTTTGCCTATAGAGCAAGCTGCCCATGATGCCAT
>Ga0180433_10006509_pt1 | contig 15276 bp, 13 predicted proteins | sample SS_ome_8_FD_132980 | JGI IMG/M metagenome (GOLD analysis project Ga0180433, IMG submission 132980) | Hypersaline lake sediment archaeal communities from the Salton Sea, California, USA - SS_1_D_1 metaG | ecosystem: Environmental > Aquatic > Non-marine Saline and Alkaline > Hypersaline >... | reverse complement strand
GCCCTTCACAAATCATCCGCCGCCGTACGCGAGTTGGTGGACACACTGCATAAGACGGAACGGCAATTTCAATCGAGGTGAACCGCTCAATTACAACGTGTACCATTTACGACTTTGGGTAAGAATTTTACTCTGGGGCACTTGGCAAAGAAAGTCACCTTTTTGGGAAAAAAATACCCTTTTTAACAAGGGGATGTGAAAAAAAAGTTGACTCTAGGAGATGTTGTGATCTATATATAAAGAATATTGGAGGGTTAAAAGATGTCCGCCTCAATGATGCCCATCTTCACGTGACCATCTAACGCAAGGTGGCAATGCCATGGGACAAGCTGAAAAGACACCAACAAGGGTTTTGATTGTGGATAATGATGAGAAGATTCTCTCGATCCTACAAGAGTATTTGGAGCTCAGTCATTACCAGGTAAAAACAGCTGTCAGCGGACTTGAGGCCTTGAAGCTTTTGCGTGGGGAACACTATGACGTGCTTTTGACAGATATCGTCATGCCTGACATCAGCGGTCTTGGTCTCATCGAAATTGCCCGAAAAGAGTTCCCTGAATTACCGATTATTGCCATGACGGGTTATGGCAAACAGGTTAGAAACCTGACCAGTGAACATGCGCCTGATGATTACTTGGAAAAACCTTTTAGTCTGGAGGCGTTGTCAAAGGCTGTAGAGTCTCTCTTGCACGGGGAATAAGCGGTTTGAAGACCCTGCCGCAAGCAGCAGGGAATCTTCGACCGTAAGGAATTTTACTTATTTTATATACGCTCACTAACACCGTAGCAAGCTGCGGGTGATGCGCTCGCTTAATCGGTTCAAGAAGGTCGATATGGATGTATGCGAACAAATTCTTGTTGGTAAGAGTATGTCTCTCCTCAAAGTGAGAGAGCTTGTCCGTCAAGTTGCCAACAGCGATTTGAATATTGTCATTTCCGGGGAAAGCGGTGTTGGCAAGGAACTCGTGGCCCAGGGCCTTCATCTCTCTTCTCATAGAAAGGGCAAGCCTTTTGTAAAGGTCAACTGTGCTGCCATCCCCAGCGAACTCCTTGAAAGTGAGCTTTTTGGCTATGAGAGAGGCGCTTTTACTGGCGCAGAGAGGACAAAACCGGGAAAATTTGAATTGGCCCATAGCGGCACCATTTTCTTGGACGAAATCGGGGATATGCCTCTTTTCCTCCAGTCGAAGATGCTTCAAGTTTTGCAGGACTTTCAGTTTTCCCGTCTGGGCGCCAAAAATGACGTAAAGGTCAACTGTTGGGTTCTGGCTGCGACTAACCATGACATAGAACAGGATGTCAGGGAAGGCCTCTTTCGGGAAGATCTTTACTACCGACTGAATATTATCAGGATATTTATTCCCCCCCTTCGAGAAAGGCCGGAAGACATCGACGCGCTCATCGATCATTTTAGCGGACAATTTGCTGAAAAGATTGAAAGGACCCTTTTTGAGTTCGGTCATGGCGTGAGAGATTTCCTCCGCCAGTATTCCTGGCCAGGCAATGTGCGTGAGCTCAAGAACACGGTTGAACGTTTAATGATTTTAGGGGATTGGCGTACCGTGAAGGAAGAACTGCTGGCCAGGGAGACAAGGCAGTTCAATGGTCACGAGCTAACGACCCGCCCTTCACCGCCTGTGCCTGACGACCCAGATAGAGCCACAGAGCCCAAGAAGAAATTTCCTCCCTTAAAAGAGGTCAAGAAAAAAGCTGTCCAGGAAGCTGAGGGGAAACTCATCAGCGAGGTTCTTAGAGAGACGGACTGGAATCGAAAACGGGCAGCAAAGATCCTCCAGATCAGCTACAAGGCCCTTCTTTACAAGATCAAGGAACTCAATCTGCATCGCGAGGAGTAATGAAATCGGGCGTGGCCTTGCCGAAAGGCACTTGTTTTCCCATGAGAGGTAAATTGATTTCCCAAAAGGAGTACTCTTCTACTTTCTTGATGTTTTTTTCATTAGGAAAATCGATTCTCACTTGGAGTTAAATTTGTCACCTACGGCTGTGACTTATTGTGCCGCATCATTGAACTGTATTTCCGTTATTTCCTAACTATATATAATTATTAACTAATATTCTGAAATTCTCTGCTTATCTTGCTTTGATTTTTGTGTAAGGTGTATTTTTGTATACTTATCCGTGATCCGTTCTTTGTACGACATCCTTTGTTTTCTCTGACTGGCACCAAGCTTGCTAAAAGCACGGTTTGAGCAAAAGAAATCGATGAACACGCACCCCTAGTGGGTGGTTCACAAGGTGCATCCACAAAGAGGCAATTCGGCCGTGTAGCTTTAAATAAGGTAGGCAGCCATGGAACCAATCAAGGTATTCGTCATTGAGGAATCTTCAGGCATCCGTGATTATCTGACCGAATTGGTTCAGATCGTTGGATATCATGCCCAGGCCTTGGAGGAGAAGACAGAGTTTTTGACTGAATTACATCGCCATCGCCCCGACCTAGTCCTTTTGGGCTCGAGCAACCATACAGGTCAAATAAGGGCTCTTGCCGAAGTTATTGAGCGTGAAAAGAGTGGAATGCCCATTCTGGTCATTTGTGATGGGGCGGGCACACAGGCAGCTGAGAAGGTGCCGGACAGTGCCAACCTTGCTTATTTGCGGGTTGGATTTGACACGGATGAGCTGAAAAAGACCGTTGAGAAACTTGTAGAAGAGTGCCGGGACTCCGATTACAAGGCGTTGGATGACACCATTGTTGGGCAAACCCCGGCCATGATACAAATTAAGCGACATATTGTACGGCTGGCCAAATCCGATGTCACGGTCCTCATCAGCGGTGAGAGCGGCACGGGCAAGGAACTTGTAGCCCGCTCGATTCACAAGCTTTCACCGAGAGCGGATCAGCCCTTCATCAAAGTCAACAGTGCCGCGTTGCCGAGCAACCTCCTTGAGAGCGAGCTCTTCGGTTTTGAAAAAGGCGCTTTCACAGGGGCTTTTGATAAGAAACCTGGCAAGTTTGCCCTTGCTCACTCAGGAACCATCCTCTTGGATGAGATCAGTGAAATCCCCTTTTCAATGCAGGCCAAACTCCTCCAGGTGCTTGAGGACAGCGAGTTTTCCGCACTAGGCAGCACGGCCAACACCATCATCGATGCCCGTGTCCTGGCAGCGACTAATGCGAATCTGGGTGAAATGGTTTCCGCAAATCGGTTCAGATCGGACCTGTATTACCGCCTCAACGTCGTGTCTATCCACCTGCCGCCACTCAGAGATCGCAAACAAGACATGGATCTGCTGTGCACGCACTTTCTGAAGAAATATGCAGTCCGGCATGGCAGAGAGCGTGTGCTCCTGAGCGACCAGGTCCGCGAACAGTTCTATCAATATGCATGGCCGGGAAATCTTCGCGAACTGGAGAACCTTATTCAAGGCTTCACCATACTTGGGGATCAAAACGGATACTACGAAAAAATGGGTAATTACGGCCCTGCAGGTGGTTTTCTAAACGGCAGGGGAGCTCTGACGAAAGCTGAAGACACTGGAGCGGTTCCATCCAGGCTTGTGGGAACACGCTCCTTGAAGAAGGTGTGCAAGGCAGCAGCCCGCAAGGCCGAGACCGCGACCATCATGGACGTACTTTTGCACACCCACTGGAATCGCAGAAAAGCGGCCACTATTCTGGAAATCAGTTATAAGGCCTTGCTCAATAAAATCAAGGAATATCGCATTGAAAAAAAGTACCAGGAGTTTGTGAGAAAGGATAACGCAACCAATGATTACGTTGACGACCTTTCAACATAAACGGCCCCTTATGATAACTGTCGTGGGGTGCCTGAGTCTATTGTGCATGGGAGGATTCAGCCGGACAGGCCTTCATCCTGCCATGGCACAAGAGCACTCTGCCCGATCAAGTGATCCCGGCACCCCGAGAGATGACGACTATCTCATTGGTGCAGGCGACGTTCTCGAGATCCTCGTCTGGAGAGAGCCAGACCTTTCCAGAACGGTCACCGTCCGACCAGATGGTAAGATTTCTCTGCCCCTGGCGGATGATGTCCAGGCATCTGGAGGTACACTGCTTCAGCTCAAGAAGCGCCTCACGGAGACGCTCTCTGGTTATGTGGAACAGCCTTCCGTCTACGTCATGCTTGAGGAAAACCGAAGCAAAAAGATCTATATGGTCGGCAAGGTCAGCTCGCCCGGAGAATATCTACTAGAAAAGAATATGACTGTGCTTCAAGCCATTGCCAGGGCCGGGGGGTTCGCTGAATGGGCTGAAAAAGACGATATCATCATTGTGAGAAAGGGCCCAAGGGGTGCGGGCAAGCAAGTGCATATCAAGTTTAACTACGATCGTGTTGTTTCGGGAAAAGATGTAAAACAGAATATTTTGCTGAACCCTGATGATGTGATTATTGTTCCATAGCTTCAATCTGCATTTTCATTCTGCGAGTTTTAAAAACGGCGGACATTATTGAACCAGTGGAACCACCGGCAAGTCATGGTGATCTTGAGATCTAAGCATCCTTCATCAAACAGAACAAGTGGAACATTTCGAAGGAGTGCAAGCGATCCAACTTATGGACGCTTTGAAGAAACGAAAGGGGTAGAACATGCCAAGTAAGCAAGAATGTTATGATATCGTGATTCTGGGAAAAGAAAAAGGCATTTTCAGTCTCTGGATGTTGGATGCCCACGGCTTGATCAAGGGGGGCGATCAAAGAAGTCGGACAAGTCTATTCACTAGATGCCTTGCAGTGTTCGGAATCCTAGTCTTGATATCCACATTAAGCCTTGCAATTAGTGCCCATGCCGCGATGAGAAAGACGCTTACCCCGAAAATTTCGATTCATGAAGAATATGACGACAATATCGACCTGGAGCCAACAAATGAAGAATCAGACTGGATCACCGTGATTTCGCCCGGCATCTTTGTGGAGTTGGAATCTTCGGAAACCATGTTCACACTTGACTATGAAGCAGGGTTTTCATTCTATGAAGATGATTCTTCAAGGGATAGCACCCGCCACCGGATAGTAGCAAGGTGGGACCAAGAACTAAGCCAGCATCTGAGGTTTCATTTGTTTGATAGGTTTAACCGGTCAGAGGACCCCGTTTTGGTATATGAAGGCCAGATTGAAGACATTGGCAGGGAACGGGCTATCTACTATAGAAACAGTGGGGAGACGAGCCTTGCCTACACCTTTGGGGCCGAAGACCTCATTGCCGCAGGCTACCGTAATATCTACGCAGATGACACATCCAGACTGGGTCAAAACAGCAGAGGCCACGAGGCTTTCGCTAATCTTGAAAAGTGGTTTGGGCCGCGGTTTGGGGTTGGGGTGACATCCTTGTATAATTGGTCGGTTTTCGAGGAAACGAGTGATTTTGACCAGTACGGCGCAGGGCTTACCTTAAACTACCGTTGGGTTGCTTCTCGAAGGGTCTATACACGTTACGATTTTCTCGACCATGAGTTAGAGGAGCCCCATGCAGACTCGCAAAGAGGCGATTTTCGTGACCACGAAGCCGTTTTGGGAATTAGTATGACCTTGGGGCCCCATGCGGAATTCAGTGCCGAAGGCGGCTACTATTTTCATGATTATGACAATGGTGATGACAACGACGGTCCAGTATACAAGGCAAGCTTTAACACTCAGACCCAGAGATCTTCTATACGTCTTGAGGTAGAGGGCGGACTTGACGAGCGATATTATGCGGCAGAAACGCTGGGGTCATTTGAGAATCAGAAGGTTTTCGGGATTGCAGACTACCTATTAACGGAGAACCTTCTTATCTTTGGCTCCGGCAATTTTGGTTCGGAGGATTATTTTGAGATCGATCGAAAAGACGAATTTTGGTCTGTAACAGCTGGCCTTTCCTTGTCATTTTGGCGCTGGCTCCAACTTTCGTTGCAGGGAACATATACGGATCGGGATTCAGACGATCCAGCAGCGGAATTTAGGGACAACCGGGTTATATTGCGCCTCAGCGGAGGCTACCCATACACTTTTTAGCTAAACACTTAAAAGTCACTTGGTAAACAACGATAATACGAGAGTTTTATCTGGCATTTCATTTATAGTTACTTTGTTGCGCATCTATTGCTAACAGCCGAAAGTTTGGGACAGGTCACTGGCCATGATACCCAAAGATGACATCAACCTAAAGTACGTTAGGAGCGTCTTTCTAAGGCGATTTTGGTACATCGTTTTGTCGTTTTTTGTACTCTTTACGGGTGCCATTGTCCACTGCATCACGGCTCCAAGGATTTACAAATCGAGGACCCTTATCTTAGTTCAACCCCAAGAGATTCCCTCCGACTATGTGCAATCGACTGTCACATCGGACACGACATCTCGACTCAATACCCTTCGAGAACAGGTAATGAGCCGGCCAAAGCTGGAGGAAATTATTAGGAAGTACGATCTCTATGTGCCGATTCGCACTGCAGGGACGATGTACGATGCGGTAAGGGTGATGCGTGAACACATTGATGTGCAGGTAACGGCGACTCGCGGTCGGCATGGAGAACCTGGCTCATTCGAGATATCATACGAGGGGCAGGAACCCGCCAAGGTGCGCGATGCTACTGCCGCCATCGCAAACCTCTTTATTGAGGACGACCTTAAACTGCGGGAACAGCAAGCAACCGGCACCTTGACATTTCTGGACCGTCAGCTGGCAAGGGTAAGGGAGGAGTTGCGGGAGAAAGAAGAGCTCGTGCGGCAGTTTAAGGAAGATAATTTCGGTTCGCTTCCCGAACAGATGGAAAACAACTATCGGATCCTGACCCAATTGCAGCAGCACCTGGATTCTATCAACTCGAACCTTCAGCAAACTGAAGACCGAAGGTTGCTTTTAAGGGGCCAGATTAGCAGACTCGAGGCCATGCGGACGACGCCTCCGCAAGCTTCGGATCGAGAGGGGTCGCCTCTTGGGCCAGAGACTCCTCTCAGCCTTGAGGAGCTCCAACAACAACTTGAGAGCCTCACAGAACGTTATAGCGACAAGCACCCAGACGTAATAAGGTTAGCAGCAAGAATCGCCAAACTCGAAGAAGAGCAGGCGCCCCTTTCTTCCGACACAGATCCAGAAAGGTCCACGGCATGGTCCCGCCTCACTGAAGCCCAGAGGCTCGCCTTGGCCCAGAGGGAAGATCTCTTAGCTCAACTAAAATTGACCGACAAAGAAATCGATACCCTGAAGGAAAAAATAGAAAAAGCCAGCAGAGAGGTGGCACAATACCGGCGTCGCATTGAGAACGGGCCCAAGATCGAACAAATGTTTGTGGATTTGCGCCGTGGCTATGAAGAGGCCAGCGAAAACTACCAATCTTTGTTGGAAAAAAAGCTTCAGGCTCAGCTGGCCGAAAATCTTGAGCGCACTCAGCAGGGCGAGCAATTCAGGGTTTTGGATCCTGCCGATTTGCCCCAAAGGCCTTTTAAGCCCGATGTTCCTAAGATCCTCTCCATGGGTTTCATGCTGGCTCTAGGCTGCGCCCTAGGCATGGCCTTCTTTATGGAATACCTAGATCCGACTTTCCACACGACTAAGGAGTTGGAAAGGGTCGCTCAACTTCCCGTGCTCGTCTCCGTTCCAGTGGTCAACACGAAGCAGGAGCGGCGAAGGAACTGGCTCAAGAAGGCCAGGGCGGTGGGTGCCTTATTATCCATAGGTTTCATCCTGTTATATGCGCTCTTTGTGTTGTGGAGAATGGATCCAACCGTCTTCCCGATTCCGCTGGGGTAAAGAAAAAGTGGTCTGTGTTGAAAGCCTCGAACAAACGGAGAGATCGCAAGAGGAATATCACTGATGGGCAAGTATTTTGAAGCATTAAAGAGAGGACAAAGTGTCAAGGCACCGCCTTCATCGACATTGGCTCCCAAGGAGCCGGTCAAGATATCTCCTGAAAGGATCGATGCCCTAAGGCTGGATCTCCCAACCTCCCAAAGGCGAGCAGAAGTCCCACCCATATCTAATTCCAAAATGGACTCTCGCCTCATATGTTTCATGGAGACTCGGTCTGTAGCCAGTGAGTGCTTCAAGCTGCTTCGTTCCAAGATCCTACGGCGACGAAATTCAGTGTCCCCGCCTCGCAGCATCATGGTGACAAGTGCTCAGCCCTGGGACGGCAAAAGCACTGTGGCCGTTAATCTGGCGATCAACATTGCGCAAGGCATCAACGAATATGTCATTCTTGCAGACTGCGACCTTCGCCGCCCGTCACTCGACACGTCACTCGGTTTAAACGTCAGCGAAGGGATTCGCGAATATCTGGAAGAAGGAACCTCCGTGGCTCCTTATCTGATGAAGACGCCGGTGAAAAAACTCACGTTGCTCCCTGCTGGCAAGCCACCGTCCAAGCCTTCTGAGCTGCTCAGCTCAGAAAAAATGCGGCTCCTTCTTCAGGAGCTCAAAAACCGCTACGAGGACCGCTACCTCATCTTGGATTGTACGCCAGCCCAATTTGGCGCTGAGACCATGTTGCTGGCATCTATGGTCGATAGCGTGTTGCTGGTAGTCCGCGCTGGCAGGACTAACAAAGACATGCTCCTGGAGGCTATTGACAATATTGGCCGCGAGCGCATCTTGGGGTTGATTTTTAACGCCTGCGATGAAATCCCAAAAGGTTATAGCTATTACAACCGATACTATGGGAAGGCGCAAAGGTAGTCGCACTCACGTTCAAGATGGTCACTGGGCAAATTCCGTCAAGTCACAAGCATTAAGAAATGAGCTCTCCCTCTAGGCATGTCGAACCATTCGAAAAAAATATAAACATGGAATCCCTTTATTGACATGATTCTTCGCATATTCAACAAAGATCTCCCACTTCGCAACCTTCTTTTCGTCATTGGTGAAGGGGTCTTGATCTATTGTGCAGTCCTCCTAGCCTCTCTTCTCCGTTTGGATAGCGTTAAGAATTCTCTTTTGTCTGGCGAGGTTGCTGGAAAAGCTTTGCTGATCATGCTGGTCTGTCAGGCTTGCCTTTATTACAATGAGCTTTATGACCTTAAGGTAACCGATACATACCTGGAGCTTGGTCTGCGACTGACGAAGGCATTGGGTATTAGCTCGATCATACTCGCTATTGTCTATTTTTGTGTTCCGTCACTCATGATAGGCCGTGGCGTTTTTTTTGTGAGTCTTGCGTTTCTTGTCTTGCTGGTCGTCCCCTGGCGTTACGGATACAATTGGGTGTTGAAGAAGAAGATGTTCGCAGAGAGGATCATGATCTGTGGCTCTGGGAATCTGGCTCAGGAAATTATCTATGAAATCGATGATCGGCTAGATTGCGGCTATCAGTTGGCGGGCGTTATCTCGAATTCGACACCCCCGTCGAGTTTCCCCCGTGAAATTTCCGTTTTTCCTATGAACGGGACTCTTTGTGAATTAGCCAATCAACTTCGGGTTGCGAGGATTATTGTGGCCATGGACGAAAGACGGGGAAACCTGCCCACCGAGGATCTGCTCCGTTGTAAGATGGAAGGGATAAGGGTGATGGAAGGTGAAACGCTTTACGAAGAATTGACGGGAAAACTTTATGTGGACAAGCTTAACCCGAGCTGGCTCATCTTTTCGGACGGTTTCCGAAGGCCAAGGATGACGCGGTTTATCAAACGCGCCGCCGGCGTTGTCTTGTCAAGCACAGGCATTGTTCTTTCGTTACCGCTCCTAGTCATTATAGCTCTCGCTATCAAGTTAGACTCCAAGGGACCAGTTTTTTTTGGACAGGAACGTTGTGGACAGGACGGCCGCACTTTCATTCTCTTGAAGTTCCGCTCAATGGTCGAGAATGCCGAAGCGTTGTCTGGCCCGACTTGGGCCACACAAGATGATCGGCGTATCACCCGGGTTGGAAATATCTTACGCAAATACCGTTTGGACGAACTCCCCCAGATGTGGAACGTCTTGAAAGGGGATATGAGTTTCATCGGCCCACGTCCTGAACGCCCGGAATTTGTAAAGAAACTTTCCAGGACTCTTCCCTACTATTTTGAGCGTCACACCGTTAAGCCGGGTATTACAGGGTGGGCTCAAGTTTCCTATGGTTATGGTGGTTCAGTGAAGGAAACTATGGAAAAATTAAAGTACGATTTGTTCTATATAAAAAATATGTCTGTGCCCATCGACCTGATGATTCTGTTCAAAACAGCCAAAATCATACTGCTCGGGAGGGGCGCCAGGTGAGAGTGTTGCGGAGTTCACAACCTTGATCGCCCACCACGACCGGATTGACCTGAATGTGTTGCGGTTTCGAGAAGCTTGAAGAGCTAGGACTTCTTGATCCCTTTTTTAGACAATTTAATAGAACTTTCAACATGTTACCAGACATACATCGCTGGAACCTGAAGAGGCGGAGCTTGTCCTGACTCAAAAAAAGCTTCACGCCATTAAAGATAATTAATCATTTCCAATAGCCTTAGCCATGGAAATCTTCGAACGACTGGAAAGAACTAACAGATGAGATTTTCAAGCAATATATTAAAAATTGACCCCAGTAAAGAAACGGAACGTGTGCAGCGCTTCATCCAAAAGACAGTCTTAGTGGATATGCACAAACGGGGCGCGGTGATAGGTTTGAGTGGCGGAATAGATTCTGCCGTTTCCGCCGCGCTATGTGCCAATGCCCTAGGCCATGAGAAAGTACTGGGAATCCTTTTGCCGGAAAAGGATTCCAGCAATGTGAGTGAAGCATACGCTCATCTCTTGGCCAAAAAGCTCGCAATAAGAACGGAAACTGTTGATATTACTCAAACTCTGGAATCATTTGGTGTCTACGAAAAGCGCGACCAGGTCGTAGGAAAAATGTTTCCGGATTTTGATCCATCCACATGGAAGTATAAAATGGTCTTGCCGCAAGATGTGTTGGAAAAAGATCGCCTAAATGTCTTCTCATTGGTCGTGCATCCCCCCCATGGTTCTGAGCAGAAGAAACGCCTTTCTCCGCGAGACTATTTACAGATTGTGGCGGCTACTAACGTGAAACAACGGACTCGCATGGTCTACCTGTACTACTTTGCCGAAAAACATAATTACGCCGAAGTGGGCACCACGAATCGAACAGAAGCACATCAGGGCTTTTTCGTAAAATATGGCGATGGTGGTGTTGATTTAGAACCCCTTGCTCATCTTTACAAATCCCAGATTTACATGTTGGCTGAATACTTGGAGATTCCCAAAGAAATCCGAGAAAGAATGCCCAGTCCTGATACCTATACAGCTGAGGTTTCTGATACTGAATTCTTTTTCAGCGTGCCCTTTCATATCCTCGATCCTTTTCTATGGGCCCATGAGAATAGGATTCCACCTGCTGAGGTTTGTGAAGCCCTATCATTGAGTCAGGAACAGTACGCACGTTTGAGAAGAAATATAGACCAAAAGGCAAGAGCAAGCTGGCATTTCCTGCAGACACCGCCAAGTCTCAGATAAGCGTTCAGAAGACAGAATTCAAAAAACGGAAGGCAGGAGACACGGGGAGAGTATTGAGAATGGACATAGATGACCTTACCGGCGATTGGATTGAGATAATTGTCGCTTTCCGAGATTATGCAAAACGCTCGTGTTCTCAGTGCCTCTGTAGTAAAATTGCGCCCAAGTAATTTATGGAAGGAATAATATCCATGCGGCGACTTCAGACACGCCCTAGGCTTTGCCAAAAATGCATTCTGCCTGAGACCTTTCCTGGGATAAAATTCGACGAGGAAGGCATCTGTAACTACTGCCGTCGCGAGGCATCAGCAGTGGCCAAAGCCCCTACCAGGAAGGCAGCTTACCGTCAACGGCTAGATGAACTGATCAAAAGCATTGAGGGCAAGGCACCAACGTACGATGCTGTGATGGCTTTTAGCGGTGGGAAGGATTCAAGTTATACTCTAAAGTTACTTAAAGAACGCTACCAGCTGCGTATATTGGCTTTGACCTTCGATAACCATTTTGTATCTCCCGCCTCTTTGGGAAACATCAGAAAAGTCGCCGACTGCCTAAAAATCGACCATATCAGTTTTAGGCCTCCCTGGCCCACGGTAAAGTCTATCTTTGTGAAAACAGCCCGGGAAGATATCTTCCCGGGCCCTACCCTTCTGCGAGCAAGTGCTATATGTACGGCCTGTATCGGCTTGGTGAAAAGCCTTTCACTAAAGACTGCACTGGAGCAATCTATCCCCTTAGTGGCCTTTGGCTGGTCGCCCGGCCAGGCACCCATTCAATCCGCCATCATGAAGACGAACCCAGCCATGACCCTGCAGAATCAGTCAGCCCTAAAGAAGGCCTTCCCATCGGCAGTGAGACATGACCTAGATCAGTATTTTATCCCAAATACTTATTATGAGACACACGAAAAGCGGTTTCCACATAATATTCATCCACTGGCTTTTTTTGATTATAACGAGGAAAACATAATGCACGAGCTGAGTGATATGAACTGGCAATGTCCGTCAGACACGGATACAAATTCTACAAATTGTTTACTTAACGCCTTTGCGAACCAATGCCATCTCCGCCGTCATGGGTTTCACCCCTATGTCTGGGAGATCGCCAACATGGTCAGGCATGGCTTAATAGGTCGCCATGAAGGGATAGAGAAGATATACAGGGAGCAGGACGAGATAATGGTTGAATATGCTAAAGAAAGGTTGGGCTTACGAGGAAAGGACACGAAAGACATACACGGAGCGCGTTGAGTCTATGAGTGACATAATCAAAGGTAAAGTCAGAGCATTCATCGTAGAAAATTTTCTCTTCGGAAAAGATGACAACCTGAACGATGATACGTCTTTCCTAGATGAAGGTATCATCGACTCCACAGGCATCCTCGAATTGGTCAGCTTTATTGAGGAGGAGTTCTCTATTAGTGTGGAAGACGAGGACCTTGTGCCCGAAAACTTAGATTCCATCAACAACGCCGTGGCTTATGTGGACAAAAAAATGTGATGCTGTCCTTTTTGTGGCCTGTGGCGTGTGGTTTTTCGTCCTTTTTCAAAAAGGGATTTTTGCTGAGTGACCAGAACCGCCTTTGAAAAGCTTTCGCCTTGGGTTTGCCTCTAGGCAGAAAGCATAGCAGACCTAGCCTGGACGGGGGTCAAGAACCGGATCGGATCACCGTAAGACACCGTCATATCTGGGTGAGTCTGTGGCTGAGTAGCTCAACCTAATCAATGACGTTGGAAAACCAAACCCTCATCCATCATTTCCTAGAGGCAAGTGCCAACCTGCATCCGGACAAGATCGCTCTCATTCACGAAGAAACCCGGGCTTCTTATGCCGAGATCAACAATCAGGCCAATCACCTGGCCCATTGTTTGTTAAACGAAGGGGTTTGCCATGGTGATCGCGTTGTTGTCCTATTGGAAAATGGTCTAGAATACGTCATCAGCTATTACGCCGTCCTTAAGGCGGGCGCGGTTGTGGTTCCCCTCAGTACCGATTTGAAGACAGACGGTTTGAGGGTTCTTCTGGAAAAGCTGGAACCTAAGGTTATGGTTTCGTCGTTTAGGTTCGAACAGCTCCTCGAGTCTGTCAAAATGGCAAGTTCAACCCTTCAGTGCGTAATCCTCAAGAGTCCTAAGCTTCACTGGGCCAGCGAGGGATGTATGACCTTTTCATGGGAAGACTTGATGGGGAACCAATCCCTGCCCAATCCCAATATTCCCATGGACGAAACAGCGCTGGCGAGCGTTGTCTATACATCAGGCTCAACAGGTGAGCCCCTTGGGGTGATGCTTTCTCACAGGAACATTGTTATCAACACCCATGCCATTTGTGAATCTTTACGTCTCACAGATACGGACGTACAGATGGTCGTTTTGCCTTTCTTTTATGTCATGGGTAAGTCTCTTTTAAACACGCATTTTGCCGTGGGGGGGACTGTCGTGATCCACAACAAGTTCGCATTCCTGGCGTCAGTGCTGAATCGGATGGTTGCCGAGCGGGTCACAGGTTTCTCTGGTGTTCCCTCCACATATGCCTATCTGCTTCACCGCTCTCCTCTGATGAGTTATCGCGACAAACTGGATGCTCTGCGCTACTGCTCTCAAGCCGGTGGACACATGCCTAGGGCGCTTAAAGAAGAACTCCGAAGGGCGTTACCTGATCATACTCAAATTTACATCATGTACGGTGCTACGGAAGCGTCCGCCCGGCTCACTTGTCTTGAAGCAGAACGCTTTGAGACAAAAATGGATTCTGTCGGCAAGCCTATCTCCGGTGTGACGCTTCAGGTATTGACTCCGAAGGGCGAAGTACTCCCGCCGAAACAGACAGGCGAGATTGTCGCCAAGGGAAACAACATCATGCAGGGTTACTGGAAAAATGCCAAAGCCACGGACATCGTCATGGATCAAAATGGGTATCGGACGGGCGATTTAGGATACCGTGATGATGAGGGATACTTCTTTATCCAGGGCCGCAAGGATCATTTGCTCAAGGTCGGCGGCCACAGGATAAATCCACAAGACATCGAGGACATTCTCATGAAATCTGACCTATTGATAGAGGTCGCAGTCCTGGGCGTTCCTGATAACCTGCAGGGGCATAAACTTGTTGCACTAGCAACCCCCAAGGACAACATTGTTTCGGAAAACGATGTTCTGCACTACTGCTCTGAAAGATTACCCGGACATAAGGTTCCAAAAGCAGTCAAACTAATTAATGCTCTGCCAAAAAACGCGTCTGGCAAAATTGATCGAATTCGGTGCCTTGAATTAGTTGGCAAGCTAAATTCGAGTTTGAAACCACCAGAGAACCTCTCACAGACCGGTTAAAACCTCTGGTGGCATTAGACCCCACCTCCAAATAGAGAAGGCTTAACTTTCTCGCCGGGATCTGCCTTGAGCATCATTCCTGAAATGCCCTTTTCATGATAGGCGTTGCCAGCCCTGTGCGGCCTCCTGGGTCCCTGATTTGATAAGAAAAAAGCTTCGGTAAAAGAATGTCTCGCGAGTATTTTATCCTACTAACCATTGATGTCGAAGACTGGTTCCAGGTGGAAAACTTCAAAGCATATATCCCCTTTTCCACGTGGCCAAGCTGTGCACTGCGAGTGGAAAAAAACACCCACCGTATTCTGGACCTCTTGGATAGTCATTGGCCAGCGGTTAGCCCACAGACATCACCTTCAATAGACTCAACATACTGGACGGATTTAGACAACTCTCAAAAACGATGCAGATCCGAGATCAAGGCAACATTTTTTGTTCTCGGCTGGGTTGCAAAACGCCTTCCCCATCTGGTTCGGGAAATCCGTGCCCGTGGCCACGAAGTGGCATCTCACGGTTATAATCACGGACTCTGTAATGATGAACCAATCAAACAACT
>Ga0180433_10006505_pt1 | contig 15278 bp, 15 predicted proteins | sample SS_ome_8_FD_132980 | JGI IMG/M metagenome (GOLD analysis project Ga0180433, IMG submission 132980) | Hypersaline lake sediment archaeal communities from the Salton Sea, California, USA - SS_1_D_1 metaG | ecosystem: Environmental > Aquatic > Non-marine Saline and Alkaline > Hypersaline >... | reverse complement strand
TTTCCTGAGACATGGTGGTGTGCTTGAGCTTATTAATGCTGGATCAAGAACAGGCAATGGAACTGTAAGTATCACAAAACCAGAAGGTGAATATATAGGTTATGCTGTATCTACACTAGACAACGTAAACAGTCTCCCTTCTGATCCTGATGGTTTTTGGATTACAAGAGACAGGCAATATCTGATAAGAACAGCAGCAGCAGAGGCAGAATTGCAAGCGATTACCTTGTCGCAATATGGCATTGAGGTAATCTTCCAAAATGGCACCTCGGCTGCTGGGGTTGATGCCAATTCTTATGTTGTATGGGCGTCGATGGAGAGTGGTAGTGAGGTTATACAATTAAGGGAAAGCGTAACAACCCAAACAGAAGAGGTTGTATTTCATATACCAAGACAGACTGGATTTCCACCGGCAAAATTTGCTCCTGGGGCAACGATTACTTTGCTAAAGGATTTGAGAATTTATGAAATTGACACTGTAGAGCCAAGTAATGGAATTTTGGAGAGGTCTAGTAGTTTTAGGGTAACCTGTGGAAACTTCAGATGGGCAGAAGAAGACACGGTAGATGGCAACTTTAATGTAGCAACTGATGATGGGTTGGATGTTGATACACAGGATGACGATATTATTGAGGCTAGGAGATCATGAGGATTGTTGTCCTCTCTACATGTTAGGTATTGTAGCGATACCTGTCGGTAGATGCAAGAGAAAAACACAAAAGATTGATAATTGTGCCCTTAGACAAAAAGGAATCTTGTAATGGCGCAAATTAGAATTAAAAACCTGGAAGAGATCTCAAGCGCAGCAGATAGTGATTATCTTGCGATTGACCATGCTCTTACCAACACCACAAATAAAATAAAGGTCTCCAACCTTACCACAACGGGCCCGACTGGTCCTACAGGCCCAACAGGTGCAGATAGTACTGTTGCTGGTCCTACAGGACCAACAGGAGACACAGGGGATACTGGACCTACAGGTCCTACGGGTGCAGATAGTACTGTTGCTGGTCCTACAGGACCAACAGGAGACACAGGGGATACTGGACCTACAGGTCCTACGGGTGCAGATAGTACTGTTGCTGGTCCTACAGGACCAACAGGTGCCCAAGGGGATACTGGGCCTACAGGTCCTACGGGTGCAGATAGTACTGTTGCTGGTCCTACAGGACCAACAGGTGCCCAAGGGGATACTGGACCTACAGGTCCTACGGGTGCTGCTGGTGCAGCTGGTGTAACAGGACCCACCGGAAGTGCGGGGGCAGCTGGAGATACTGGTCCCACAGGTGCAGCTGGAGCGGCTGGAGCAACTGGTCCAACAGGACCTACGGGTGCTCAGGGGGATCAGGGTGTTACAGGTCCCACTGGCGATACCGGAGATACCGGAGATACAGGTCCAACTAGACCAACGGGCGCTGCCGGAGCAACCGGTCCAACAGGTGCAGCTGGCTCAAACGGTGTGACAGGTCCTACGGGCGCTCAAGGTCCAACCGGACCTACAGGCGCTCAAGGTGTAACAGGGTCTACCGGAGCACAAGGTGACCAAGGTCCTACAGGACCAACTGGCGATACGGGATCACAAGGTGTGACCGGTCCAACTGGTGCCGCAGGAGCAGCAGGTCCAACTGGACCAACGGGCGCAGCAGGCGCAGCAGGAGTGACCGGTCCTACCGGAGCCGCAGGAGCCACTGGAGCAACAGGTCCAGGAACCGCCTTTGATGTAGACGTAAACCTAACAGCAGATGGCACCGTTAATATTGCTGCTGACGATGCATATTTGCAGGTTATTAAGTTTAGTGATGCTGTCTCAAATAAGATCGTTCTCCCTGATCCGAGTGAAGACGTGGAGTTTCTTATTCTTTCTCCTGGCGGAAGTGGCACTTGCGTTTTTGAAATAGAGCACGACAGCACTACGCTATACGAAGGCACGGCAAGTATGGCCATTCGTTGTGTTTATGATTACGATAACACAAACTGGTATATATATAGCGATGGAACTTCAATTAAATCAGAGGATGTTTCAGACGATGGGCGGTATTTCGTAGCTATTGGAAGTGAAGCCACTGGATACGGAAAAAGTGTAGCCATCGGAGGAAAATCTGAGGGTTCCGGTTATGGTTCTGCTGTTGGTTATACTGCTAAATCTAATAATTACGGGGCTGCGCTAGGATATTCCGCGAAAGGGTATACTTATGGCGTAGCTATTGGCGCAAACGCGGATGCAGATTATCACGGTGTTGGCGTTGGATATAATTGTGAAGCCGACTTTTATGGAGTAGCTCTTGGAGAAAACGCCGAATGCAAAAACAGATACGGAGCAGCATTTGGCGTTATGGGCGACAACGACAGAGAGGGTACATATAGTTTCCAAGGAGATATTAGTGGAACCGACAAGTTTAGAAGCCAAATAGCCCACTGGCATGGTTACACAACAGACGACTCGGAAACAGAAATATACCTATCGGCTTATAACACCTCAAGATTCACAGTAACAGCAGAAACCGTTATCGCTTTTGATCTGAGGGTTGTCGGCATAGACAGCTCTACTTACGATATATACGACGAGCACATAATCGGTACAATCAAAAGAGACGCCTCTAATAATACATCTATTGTTGGAACAAACGATACAACCGTAATCAATGATGAGTCTGGTTCTGCTTGGAGTGTTTCCGTAGAGGCAGATGACACAAATGAGGCACTGGTTGTCAAGGTAACCGGAGAAGCAGGAACAGCAATCTATTGGGGAGCCTCCGGAATTCTTATTGAAAGGTTTAGAGCCTAAGGGAGAAACCAAAATGGGTCTGGTAAACGAAAATGGACACTACGTCAAAGTCACAAGAGTTGATATTAAAAAGAACAAGATTGATTTTGACCTGTATAAAGATAAGAAGACAAGGGATGATGGTCTCGGGATGTTTGACCAAACTCATGGCAGAACTATTCGTTGTGCAAAGTTGAAGGATGCTCTGGCTAAAAAGCCTGTTGGAGACACCGTGTTGGATTGCATCTTAACAGCAGGATATGAAGCACTAAAAACAGAACCACCCTTCAACAACGCAACAGAAGAAAAGTGGGAAGATGCATAGTCAGTTGGTCTAGACACATCGGAGATAAAGAATGGCACAGATCAGAATTAAATCCCTAGATGAAATCTCAACAGCAGACGGTGTTGATTGGGTTGCTGTTGATCATGTGTCTACCAACACCACAAACAAGATTAGCGTTACCAATCTGCTTTCTGATGTAGCTGGCGTAACAGGACCATCTGGCGCAACCGGACCAACAGGTCCTACTGGTGCAAGTGGATATGATGGGGTAACGGGCCCAACGGGTCCAACAGGTCCTACTGGTGCCCAAGGCGATACAGGGGCAACTGGCCCTACAGGCCCAACAGGTCCTACTGGTGCTCAAGGTGTAACCGGACCTACAGGTCCTACTGGAGCAACTGGAGCACAGGGTGTAACCGGTCCTACAGGACCAACTGGAGCACAAGGTGATCAAGGACCTACTGGTCCAACTGGAGCACAGGGTGTAACCGGTCCTACAGGACCAACTGGAGCACAAGGTGATCAAGGCGTTACTGGACCAACCGGTCCAACCGGTTCTCAAGGTGTAACTGGTCCTACAGGACCAACAGGTGCTCAGGGTGATGCTGGTCCAACTGGACCTACGGGAGATACAGGTGTAACTGGTCCAACAGGACCAACTGGAGATACAGGCGATGCAGGTCCTACAGGTCCAACAGGACCTACGGGAGATACAGGTGTAACCGGTCCAACTGGACCAACAGGTGCTCAAGGTGATCAAGGATCTACTGGTCCCACAGGAGATACAGGTGCAACTGGACCAACTGGACCAACAGGTGCTCAGGGTGATACTGGACCAACAGGACCTACGGGAGATACAGGTTCTCAAGGTGTAACTGGACCAACTGGTCCAACCGGAGCACAAGGTGATCAAGGCGTTACTGGACCAACCGGTCCAACCGGTTCTCAAGGTGTAACTGGTCCTACAGGACCAACCGGAGCACAAGGTGGTCAAGGCGTTACTGGACCAACCGGTCCAACCGGTTCTCAAGGTGTAACTGGTCCTACAGGACCAACCGGAGCACAAGGTGATCAAGGCGTTACTGGACCAACGGGTGCTGCTGGATCAAATGGGGTAACCGGACCAACAGGTGCTCAGGGTGATCAAGGTCCTACAGGACCAACAGGTGCTCAGGGCGAAGCCGGTCCTACAGGACCAACAGGTGCTCAAGGTAATGCTGGTCCAACTGGACCTACAGGAGCAGCCGGAGCGGCAGGAGCAACAGGTCCTACAGGACCAACAGGTGCTCAGGGTGCTACCGGACCTACGGGACCAAACTATTCAGCTGAAGTAAAAACTGCTGATTACAACATCACGACATCTGACGATAATAAAATGATTATTCTTGGCAACAGCACAACAGCCAATAAGACATTTACGTTGCCAAGTGTCGGATCTGGTGAAGATGGGATGACCGTAATTTGTGTCAACGATAGTGATTATTCATTGACGGTCACTCCTAGCGATAGCGACAGCGTATGGAATAGCGGTAATGGATATGGAATTATATCTACAACTAGAGGATCGCAGGTTGCCTTGAAATATATACACAGCCTTACAAGATGGGTAATGCAGTCTAGCGGAGGTTTTTGGCAAGCAGAGGGACTTAAACTACACATCATACCAAGATACCTGTCTCCTCTACAACAGGACAATGGTGACTGGTCTGTTGCGTATGATGCAACTAATAATTTTAGGATACTATGCTATAAAACCACATCTATGCAGGACGGAGCCAGAAACGGATGTTCATATCGTTTAACAGCCGGAACAGCATATCTTAGATTAGAAGACAGTTCGGCATGGGATGTTTTTGCCAACACTACGGATGATTGGACAGTGGGCTTGTGGTATAACCCATTGACAGCTGATGGGTCACAAGAAATTATTGTGAGCCAATACGAAGATGCAGATAATTTATGGTATCTTGAAAGAACGGCAGGAAGCACTCTCGGCCTTGTCTACATATCTGGAAGCACTACATATATAGACATTGATGGGGGAACAATTACAGAAGACGCATGGCACTATATTACGCTTTGTAAGGTAGGAGATGCTGTAGGTATTTATATAAACGGAGATCAGGTGGCCTATGATGGAGCATTCACTGGGGACACACTCTCTGGTAGACTATATATAGGACAACTTGGTGATGACAGCACATATAGCGCTATGTATTTAGATGATTTGTTTGTAGCGAACCAAAATCTATTTAATGCGTCTCCAAATAGTACACCAGACGATACAATATTGGGTGGAAATACTCCTAATGGTGTTATCACTTTAGAGTTAGGGACCATGTAAAGGAGAAAAAAATGACAAGAGGAAAAGGAAAGTGTGGCGGCAAAAGAAGGTTTGATGGTAGCGGTAAGGGTGTTGGCAATAGAGGCTCAAAGCGCCAACCCAGGAGAAAAAAATAAATGCCCAGAACAACAAAAGCAACTCAAGAATGTAGATTTTGAGGATTTTTGTCCTCTCTACATGGATGGCATTATACGACGTAGCAGCAAATTTGTCAAAAGAAAAGATAAATGCCCAGAACAACTAAGGCGACGCAAGAACTTACAAAGGCTAACGAAACTGCCTCTAAGGCAGAGAGCAGCATTGATCGCACCGTTAATCGAATGTCTGAGAAGGTCAAAAGAGCCGAAAGGGAAATGAACAGAGCAGCAACAAGCATGGTCAGACAAATGCTTCTTGCTAACTATGCGAAGTCTGGGGTTAAAACCAGAACAGGAAAATTAAAATCTGCCCTTTCACAAGCACAAGCAAAGGTTATACTAGGAGGAAGAAAGCCGAGAATTATTGTAACTCTTCCTAGTGGTATTGCAAACTACGATGCAAAAGATGGTGGGGGCGATTTTTATAGGGCCGCTGCTGCTGTTAATTACGGATCTGTGCGCAATAGTGGTGAGAAAAAATCAAAGCGCCGTAAGAAAATTAAAAACAAGGTGTTAAAAGGCGCACAAAGAAAGAATCCCAAGGATGTTGTTGTAGAAGGAAGAATTCTCGGTACAGCAAAAACAACAAAGGCGGGAAGTGTTGATGCTGGTGGGGGAACCGTTGTAACAAAGCCTCATGACTTTTGGGAGCTAAACTCCTCTCAGCAGTCGCAAGTTAGAGATGCAGTTATGAAAATTTTTAATCGAGTGGTATTCGGAAAATAAAAGGAGTAAAAAATGCCCGATACACTTAATAGAAACTGGGCTGTAAAGAGTGTGGTTTTCAACTCTGTTACCTACGATGAGGATAATGGAGGCCCTCTTTCTTGGAACTTTGACGACTCCAGTAACGAGATTGGCGACCGTGTAGCAGATCAGGTATACGTCTCCGCTACATTAATTCCGGAGAGAGAATTGCGGGTTACAGTAACAATGCGTGATTTTTATACCGCAATCACTCCTGGAACACAAGACGACCTCGTTATTACTCTGAAGTGTGACGATGGGACAACTGATGTCAGCATGACCTTTGCAGACATGGTGTATTTGTCTCAAGGTGCTTCTGGTCAAAAGTCTGTTCCAGCAGAAGGCACCCTCACATTCAGATATGAGGCTTCTGGTTCAGCAAGACAAACTGGTGCTTCGAGAATTGCCAGAGCGGAAGTTTAATTTTGGGTAGACAGACAGAAGGAGGAAAGCATGGATCTTATTGATTACATGAGAGCACACCTTAGGCTGCATGCAAACAATGCAGACTTGAGAACATGGACCGGAAGCGAAATTATGGAGTCGTTTATTACGCTTCCTCCTCCGAAGGTAACGTTTCAGGAGTGGCTTGAGTCCATGTCTTATCTGTATAAAGAACTTGGCGAAGAAGAAGAGAAAGAAGGGAAAGAACAAGAGGACAAAAGCCTATCCAAAATGGATCCATACGAGAGGCTTACAAAGTATCACAAGAGCCTTATCGATCAGGGAATCGTAAAAATCGAAGCTGTCGCCCCCGAAGAAGCAAAAGCAACGGCCTAAGGAGCTAAAAGATGGCTGGAATGGGTCAATCCTACAACCTTCCTAGCGGTATGATGGAAGCCTTGGGGCAATATAAAACAGCCCTTAAGGGTGCCAAGGCGGAGCTGCGTGATCTTGAAAGACAGGCAAGAAAGGCCTCAAAGACTGGCTCTATATCACCAGAGATGTCCAAAGATCTTGAATTTGCAAGAAATCGTAGAAACATGCTGGAGGACATTGTTGCCCAGCAGAAGGTCATAAAGAAACCGGGGCCAAGAGGCGGGAATAGCTCAGAGGCGAGAATGGAAGGCGGAGGCACTTCTATTCAGGAGCTGCTTTCTTTGCAGGGCATAATGAAGTTAGGTGGCGGTATTGCCAAAAGATTTGAAAAGTGGGGAAAAAGTGCCGCAAGGGCTAACTTTGTTGGTTTAAGGCGCGAATTAGGAACTCTTCAACAGCTTGGTGTTGGATCTGACGTTAAAGATATGATAGCCACGCAACAGGCTATGGGGAACTTTCGTGGCGCAAGACAGTTGCGCCAAATGCAAATGCAAAAAATGGCAGCAGAAAGAGCCTTTTATCGTAGATCCGCAACCATAAGAAAGATTAATTATGTAACCTCTGGTAGAGCTATGAAAGATCTTGCCGCAACGAGATTCTCAATAGGAGGCTCATCAACGACTCTTGGTGCTGCTGGTGTTGCTGCTGGTGTTGGATTGGCGGCAGGCATTGGCGTTAAGGCGGTTATGGACTATGTTGCCGAAAGCAGAAGAGCCGAAGGAAAGTCTGCTGTTGGCACAGAAAGCATGTTACTTGACTTTGAAAGATCTCTATCTCTTGGTGGTATAGGAGATGTTGGCAGTCAGGCGATGATCAAGGAGGCAAGACAGGCTGGAGAATTAGCAAACAGAAAAAGATTTCAAGAGCGAACACAGCCAGGAAAGATATTTGAATACTTGTTCGGAAGAAGTTCTGATGCAATTGCCTACCAGGATAAGATGATTGAAAATTCCCTGAAGAGGCAAATGCAAGTAAACAGATACGGTGAAAATATCAGAAGGCTTGTAGATGAAGACTGGATTAAAAAGAACCAAAGAACCAAAGTAAGAGATGTAATGCTGAAAGAGCTTAACGACGCCAACTATGCTCTGAACTATCTTGGACATTGGAGCGGAGCAATAGAGGGCGATAAATATCTTGATTTTACCAACTTCTTCACCTTTGGTTTTACGGGAAATGACGTAGAGGATGCAGAACATAAGGCTCTTGAGCAAGTCAAAATGTCTAATATTAAAAAATACCACCAAGCCATTAAGGACGAACAAAAAGCCTGGAGTGATAGAAAAAATACAGACTTTGCAATACAGCGAATTGATGCACATGAAAGGCAATCTGCGGTTACTGCATTTGAAAGAGACAGACTCACAAGAGGTCTGACTTGGTAAGGAGTTTTTAAAATGGCTTATGAGGCAACAATAACAGGCGAAAGCACAGCAGGCGTTGTGCATTATCTAGTCAATTCGCACGAAGACGGCAAGTATTTAAGGCAGTTCGACGCAGCTGATGTGCTTGCCGATAATGCCAAATTCAGAGTACCCGGAACCGATGGTAGCCTTATTGTTAGAAACGGTATCGTTGGCCATGTTATTATGATGGGTGTTCGATATATTGTCAATACGATAGAAGATCTTGAATCAACAATTGCCACAGACCTCTTAATGTTTTCAACAGAGGCATGCACAATAGAATATCAAGGAATAAGTTATCTTGGATGCAATCTTATTCCAGGAAGCGCCAGAAAAACATCACCAATACAATCGACCGGAAGAGCAGAAGACGATGTGTTTGTTGATCTTGTTCTCAAATTCACCGAAGACAGATATGGCGATGAGGAATAAATCTTGGCTGCTAAAAATGAAATCACATGTGTCAATCCTACAGTTCGCATTGCCGGTGAAGACAAGACCGACATGGAATGCATTCGTATCACCAAAAGAGTCGGCATCAACCCCTCAACATGTGAATTGAGATATAGCGCTGGACAGGATACAACCGGTCCTGCCACCCTTGTAAATGGCGGAGACTACAAGCACCACCAAAGAGTTATTGTTTACGAATCTGACTTTGACCGCATTTGGTTCCACGGTTGGCTCTCAAAAAGATTAGACCAACATAGATCTAATTGTGTCATTTGGAAGGCTACAGATGACACCATGCTCTTGAGAAATGTGTTTGTTAAGGGGTGTTTTGTAAATGATAATCTTGTTGCTGGTGGACGAGAGCTTAAATTCGCTCCCGCAATGAACGCAATTTTTAACCCAAAAGGCGCTTGGAATTGTACGGGCGTAAGCATAGGCGGAAATGTGTATCCTGTATTTTCTCCTACTGCTATTTATGGTAAAGCTTACGAGTCTCCCGACCAGGACTATAGTGGTGATCCTCCTACTGATGGTTCTCACACTCCATGGACTCCTAGAAGGGTGCTCAAATATCTGCAACTGATTATGCATAGCTACGAGGTGAATGGTGGATTTGTTAACGGAGAGGATAGCGATACGGCTTGCAGCGTTAACTCTGATTATTTAAGCCTTACCTATGGGCATGTAAACACAATTGATGGAATAGACCCAGGCATAAGCGAAGTAGACCCCCTGGATAGAAGCATGCAGCAACTGTCTCTTCAGGGTGATACGTTGATTGGTGCATTTACAAAGGTTTTAAATGTAGCCGGAACCCATCAGCTTGCAACAATATACGATACAACCAGCGTTACAGCAGGAAAAACAAAGCTGTGGTTCAAGCCATTTGGCTATGTTTCTGTTGATGCCTGGACCAATATAGGCGTTCAATTCACCGGAGCAGTCGATAAGTCTCTTGGTACTATATATGACTTTAGTCTTTTAGAAGATAGCACGAACGTTGTCAGAGCAACATATTGCGAGGGGGAGCCAGAATATGTAGAAACAGGGTTGGAGTATGATCCTGACGACGAAGAAAGCAGCACAATCCTTCCTGCCTGGAGTGATGCAGAAGAAGACGCATTTCTTTCCTGTGTGCTTGGTAGTGTTGGAAGGTCCTCTGGTGACACCTCTAAAAAGTACGCAATGATTCCAAAGGTGCAGGGAAAGAGCGCATACTCTGGTGGAGACTTCCAGGTTTGCGATGGTACAAACGGCACCACAATCGTACAAGCAATGACCTCAGAGGCTCTATCTTTGGCTCAGCAATCGTTCCCAATGGTGTTCAGAGCCTTTGTTGTGAATAATATTGCCGCCTTGAAGGACGCTCTTGGGCAATACTCTCTTGAAAATCCAAGACCAATACTTCCACAGCAACTACAATTCTACACATATCAGGCATCGAAAATAGGCGACATAAGACTCAGAATGTCCCTTCCTGTGCGCTTGAGAATTAGGCCCTCTGACGATGATGAATATTATGATGTTCCAAGAGACACAGCAATCAGGGTCACAACAGATGACCAAGGTGTCAATCTAATATGGCTGGATGGTGCTGGAATTGCCGCCGATGGGTCTATAGAATGTATTTATAAACCAAGCATAGTTGAATCGTACAAACACATTACCTCTGATATGGTAAAGCTCAGAGCATTTAAGCTGAATTGTGCTATGCGTACAGATGACAGGGTAAAAGGGTATGCAACATCCTCTGCTTTGGCCAATGTGAGCGATGATATGCATAGTGCCTTTAGTGGCAATATCCCGTTTAGATATTTGGATCGTCCTGGTGCATTTAGACACTGGAAGCAGGTTGACTCTTATCCCGCCAAGAATATCAAGTACTTTGGCGGAACAGATGGAACAACAGAAGTTTCTATGCCTTTGAATAGAGATGTGCCACCTGGAGACGAATCGGACAATGCAGAATATGCAGCAATGCGAGAGCTACAAAGAATCCGCAGACCATCAAGAGATAGCTCTTGGATGCAAGCAGGTATACAAAGAGACCTCGACAGCGGAGACTGGTTAGGATACGTCTATTGCTGGAAGAATGGTACTGCTATTAATTATCTCGTTGATGGGGCTGTTAATACTGTCGTATGGGATTTCCTAAACCAAACAACAAAGATTGGCGATGTATTTGGTGAAGGCAGCCAAGCGGAGATATAAAGGGGATCTTTGTGGACACAATTGGCCCAGAAAGTTTGTTAAATCCGCCGTTTCGTCTTTCGGATAATTCAGAGTTTAATTCTGGAACAAACTCCCTTCCCCAGTCAAGCATTGGGAAAGATAAATACCCGCATCGCGCCTATTTGTTGAGCAGCGAAGATGATTCAGAAGCATTTGGTGTCTTTGAAATATTTTCTCACGAAGATGAAGACGACTACTTTAAAGTACAGAGACCGAGCGAAAGCAACCTTCCTGCAAGTATGCTCATGTTTGGCAGTGGTGTAGTAGAGGCCGGGAAGTTTTGCAGTGTTGGATCTAAGGGAATACGCTGGGTTGCTTTTGATGATACCGATGGATCTCCAGAGGAAGGAGATTATGTCGGAACAAAGGAAGACGAATATAAGCTGTTCATGTATAAATTTGGCTTCCAGGTCCTTGAATATGATGCCTCGAATGGCCTTGTTCTCGTAAGGCCTTGTCCGCTTATCCCCCACCTAGTAAAGGCTGTAGGAGAAGAATCCGGTGGTGAAATAGATGTGCAATTTGCCGATTACGAAGGAAATACATATAAAGATGCATTTACAGTCAAAACATTGCCGTCGTAGGGTTAAAATAAATCCATGTCCAATAATATCGATCTTGAAAATGGAGACTATGCCGTTCTTGTCCGCGCCTGGGATGGAGAAGTAGGCGCTGTTAAGGTTGTCCCTGGTGGCCCATACGGAACGCTCGTTAGAGGTTGGACAGGCGAACTAATCTACGTAACCCCTCCTCGATGTGAAGAGTCTAGTTCTTCCTCCTCATCCTCTACCCCAGCATCAAGCTCATCGTCTGCAGGTCCTATATATGTTGACGATTGCGAGGAGTGTCCTGGATCTACTGGAGACTGGTCTGCGCCTTGGACGAACCATGGAACACTAGAAGATTGCATGTCCGTAGCTGCTGTTCGCTGTCCGGGAGAATATACTGGTGGTGTTGTTGGTGCTTGTGATGCCACCTTTGGCACCGAATGGATTGGCTGTTATTATTGTCTATATAATGGAGACTTTTATAAATTAACTTGCTGTTGCGAGTCTCCATTTTAAGGAGTTGTTGTGTACTGTAGGAATTTATAGATGGCCGAATATTGTGGTGATTGTAGCTACTGGATTTGGTCTTACGTCTAAGGACAGCTTAAATGCCAAGTAGTTCTGCTTCCCCACCTCCAGAGCCCTCTTCCTCAGCTTCTCCTGCGGAGTCTAGCTCGTCTAGCGCTTCTAGTTCTTCTGCAAGTGGATCCCAAGTACAATATGGATATCTATTAAGAGATTGGCTGGGGAATCTTGTGCTGTTTGCTGGAGAGATTTGCGTTGAGTCTAGCTCGTCATCCTCTCAACCAGAACCCGAAAGCTGTGACGATATACCTGGATGCAGAGCGGACGAAGTACACTTGTTAGCATTTGAGTTTGATATTGTCGAAAACCACAATATATGCGCAGACAAGGGGTATGCGAATTATGATTGTACCGCTGGCGTTTGTAACAGTGAGTGCTCATTAGAATTTGGTTATTCTTGTCGAGATCATCCGGTTGGTGTATCTACTTACATGCCATACTTTGGTCTGTGGTTGAATGAGTGTGTTTGTTGCTGCAACTGCACAGATGATTACTGCGAAACCTGCGAAGATACCTCGTCCTATGGTGGCTCTCAATACTTCTCAGATGAGGCGTCTTGCGAAGCAGCAGCCGCATCTATATGCCCAACCTATTGCACTGGAGGCTCTGAACAATACTCTGATTGTCATAGATGTTATGATTCTGGTGGGACTTGGGTTTTGGAATGTTGTTGTGAAGACTTATAATTCTTAATACATCTCGTCATGTTTCTAATTTTTAAACGATGCCTTCTTCCTGGTTCTATGACCCTGCTTACGTCATTTACATCAAATTTAAACCCCAAAAACTCCTCAATTCTATTCAATTCAGCAATCGGTTTATCTATTAGTCTATTGTAGTCAACGATCAAAAGATTGTTGTAGTACGCATATATACAATTCACCATCAAATCAAACGCATCTACAGTACCCAAAACCGTCTTTGGATTCTCATCAGTTGGAAATCTGTACATGTAGATGATTTTGTGTTGTCTGTCTCTAAGTCTCTCACTCAATTGCTGTATTCCGAATGCAAAAATTTTAGTGCATTTGTCCTCTAAACTGTTTATATCCTCAATTCTTCCTATCATCGCAAATTGTTCTTCATAATAGTATGGATTTCCATTTTCAGGATTTGCAATCTTTTCCTCTCTTTCTTTGTCGTAATTTGGCTCTATGCCTATTGTCTTCAAAATATGCATCATCAAACTTGTTCCACATCTAGGCATTCCAGAAACAATATAGATCATTTCTCTTTTTCCTCCTCCTTCTCCTCCTCCGTCTTAAACCCGCTGATCTTGTAACCCTCAATTGCAAGAGCCAGAGCCACACAAAAGTCGTCTTGGTGTCCTCCTGGTCCTGAATATGAGAAATTACCCCACTTATCTTCTCTGAACTCATACATCTCAAGCTGTTTAATCAACTCAGCAAACTCTTCTGGTATGCTTATTTCGTGTTGCTCAATCATCAACAACATATTCTGGATCAATCGCATTTTGTTCTTCATGCCCATATGCACCGCTCTCATGCTTGGTAGTCGCTCTCTGTAGAACCTTGTGTATGCATCAATATCATGCCTTCCTCCTGTTGCACCACCGGTCGTATCTACCCAACATTCTGCTGCATTATATTTCAGACTCAGCTCCGTCAATTTCTGCGCTCCAACTTCGTGCCGCTCTCCAATTCTTCTCAATTCTGCGTGGACTATCTCACCAGTATTTAAGTCGATCACTACCCAAGCAGAAGGGTCAACTGTTTTTCCTAGGTCAACACCAATAGCGTACACATGTTTCTTCTTGGGCTCCTGTGCTTTGCCCTTTGTTATTGTTACTAGGTCTTCTGGTCGTATTGCCGCATTTTGATTTGCTGTTGGTATGCAGGCTATTTCCTGGTCAAACACAGCCCTAGGCAGAGTTTTATAAGCCAACTGTATCTCAGGATGTTCCCAACCCTCATCTCTAAACATCCATCCATGCCAAGAAGGAATAGACCAAGATTTGTAGTCAGGGTCATCTTTGTTTTCTTCGAACATCTTATGCCACCAACATTGTGCGCCTCTGTATTGGCCAGCTACCACAAATGTTCCTTGCCTATCCATAATCAAAGGACGCACAATCATCAACACCTTGTCTCGATCCTGCATTGTTTCTAAGCTTTGAATCTCATCCAATATCACTTCATCAAAACCAAGACCTCTTAACTTATTTGGATCTCCTGACCACATAATGAAAATAATTTCAGAGCCGTTACGAAATTGGATCTTGCGCATCGGCTGTTTTACAACCCTTTTTGTCCTCTTTTTAATTACCTTGTCATTCGTCATGTCTTCAAAAATTTCATTGCACAGACTTCCACTAGGACTCAAATACATGACTTTGAATCCAGGAAAATACATGCAATTATTCAGCATTCTCAATTTGATTGCATGAGACTTACCACAACGCCTACCACCCATCAGCGACAGGAATTTCTCAGAGGCAGTTATGAATTCATGCTGCCATTCCATCACGTCTGCTACAATGGTCATGCGTTACTCTTCTTTGGGATCGTTTTTCTTATTGGCGGGATAAACATTGTAGAAAACCTGCTCTTCTACATTGCTGTTATCTGCGTATTCTTTGGTCATCTCTTCTAACAATTCAAGTGCTTTAATCCTGGCAATACCTGACTCTGCCAAGATTGCATTATTCAGAGCATCGAGTCTCATTGCCTGCGCTTCTGGAGACAATATTTTAACGTATCTATATTGCTTTAATTCTTCTTCGTTTTTGGGGAGTCTGTCTGTCGTTACTAATTGTGCTTCTGGTTCTTGATTGTTTAAATGTGCATCTACTTTAATTATTTCGACCTCTGTCCCCCACCTCTCGATCAATTCTTTTCCTTCTCTAGTATACTGCCGAATTAATTCATAAATTCTATTATTTCCGAGGCCGAATTTCTCTTTTAATAATTGTCTGAGTTCTTTCCGATTTATTTCGC
>Ga0180433_10006504_pt1 | contig 15278 bp, 14 predicted proteins | sample SS_ome_8_FD_132980 | JGI IMG/M metagenome (GOLD analysis project Ga0180433, IMG submission 132980) | Hypersaline lake sediment archaeal communities from the Salton Sea, California, USA - SS_1_D_1 metaG | ecosystem: Environmental > Aquatic > Non-marine Saline and Alkaline > Hypersaline >... | reverse complement strand
TTTTAGCATCTAGAGCCTTGAAAAGTATATTGCCTGATGTATCAAGATTTAGCTTGCTTCTTGGTGCAAGTGTACCTCCATTAATTTCAATTTTTCCAACATTGATTCCCTCTTCGGTCTTCAAATCAACAGCTATGTCATCGACAATTAATTCAATATCATTTTCGTTTGTTACCTCAATATCTGCAGAAAAAAATAAACCATCTTCAGTTAAATCTTCTATATCTGCTTCTAGGAAAATATCAGGAATTTTAAGATCATCTAAAAATTCATCCAAAGAAACTATAGCTAATACCTCAATAGGTAAATTCCTTTCAATTATGCCTAGAAATCTAACGCCCACATCTGCTGTTATCCTATTTTCTAGGACTCTAGGAACATTCCCATTCAACTCAATACTTTTAATAGTTGAAAAAGATTTTTTACTACCGCCTGATACTTCTCCTCCACCAAAATTAAAACTCGCAAATTCATCTCCATCATTATTTACACTAGTGACCTTAATATTTTTCACAACCAAATCAAATAAATTGGGATTTTCAATGTCAAGTTTCGTATCAAGCCTTATTTCTTCAGAACTAAGACCTGCGATTGATATTTCAGCATACATTTCAGGTGCATCGACAGTAAAGATTAAATAAAGAAAAATTCCTCCAATCAATAGATTAACAATAATCAATAGAATTACAAATAGTACCTCAATGTTAATTTTCATGAAATATACCTATACCTAAATTAAGATCAGTCATTATTATATATTTATCTTTAATATAAATACTTTCTTAAAAATAATTTATTACTATTTCCCTCCAAAAATTGTAGTTGCTGCAGGAAGGTAGAATATTGTAAATATAATTATAAATCCAAAAAAATCAGTTAGATTGTAATTATTAAAATAACCCTGAATCAAATAAGAAACAATGATTAAAATTGACGTAATACTATGGTTTTTTATCATATCTAGATTAGCAGGTGCCATAAATTTTGGATTTGAATAATTTTCTTTTAGAGTTTTAATTGATCTTATTGTAAGAGGCAATGGAATAAAAGTTATTACACTAAAAATTGGCAAAATTGAAAGAATTAAACCTAATGCAATTGCTATATAAGTGCATATCCAACTTAAGATGTACAATTTTATACCCGCGTTTATACCAAATCTAGCAACTAGGGTTAATTTTCCGGCTTTTTTATCTTCCTCAACATCTGGAATTTCGTTTATTATTATCATTGAAAAAAGCATTATTCCACACGGTAATGTTGCAAAAAAAGCTTCGAGGTTAATAGATTGAGACTGAACAAAAAAGGAACCTAGTCCCAATATTGTTCCAAAGTTTACCAACAAACCAATTTCACCAAAACCATGATGTGAAAATTTAATTGGTGGTGAGGTGTAAAAAAAGGATGAAAAAATGCCTATTAAACCAAATACTAAAATTTGCCATCCAATTTCCATAATTAGATATATACCAATTATAATTGTTATAAAATATAAAATCATAAAAAATCTAAACATGGCTTTTGGTTTTATCAAACCACTTGTTAATGTTCCACTTCCACCAGTATATGGATTTTTTTCACCAGGTTTTAACTGATCAACTGAGTACTTATAATCAAAATAATCATCATTCATATTTAATGCAATGTGATTAATTACAACAGCGAAAATAACAAGCAAAAAAAACCATAATGAAAAAGTACCTTTGGTTGCCCAACTAATAATTGCACCTAGACATACAGGAAAAATACTAGGAGGAATGAAATGATATCTGCAAGCTTGCCACCAAATTTTCAATTTTGATGTTTTATTTGACATTTAGTTCATCTTTCCCCCAATAAATTAAAAAAGTTATTTAATTTCAATTTTAATGGAATTTAATTCTAATATAAATAATTTTTTTTTAATTTCGGGTGATTTTTATAAAAAACCAAAATTTATATGCTAGATACACATATTAATGGTTAAATGAGAGTAGTAATAATTGGGGGAGGTTTTTGCGGAGCTCTAGTTGCAAAAAAATTAGAAAAGAATGATTTTATTGATGTGGTATTGATTGATAAAAAATCTTATTTTGAGTATCAACCAAGTCTTCATAAAGTAATATCCGATCCTTCTCATATACATAAATTGAAAATAGATTATAAAAATAGTTTGAGAAACGCAACTATTATTATATCAGAAGTTAAAGAAGTTAAATCTGACTATGTTGAAATCAAAGAAGGGATTATTGATTTTGATATTTTAATTGTTTCTACTGGAGCAGATTACCCAATTTATCTTGAGAATAAAGAAAATGTGCATGTACTAAAAAATGGTCAAGAAGCCCTGGAAATATCGAATAAAATAGTTAATGCAAATGATATTTTAATTGTAGGGGCAGGTTTAATAGGTTCAGAAATTGCTGGTGAGATTCTAACTAAAATGCCTGAGAAAAATTTGATTATCGTTCATCCATATGATAAAATATTAAAAAGAATACCAGATGATGCCTCCGATTATACATTAAAATTTTTTGAAAAAAATGGGGCAAAATTAATACTTGGTGAGAAGGTTGTAAAACACATTGATGATATATTTGTTACTAATAAAAATAGAAATATAAAAGCAGATCTTTGCATTTGGTGTACTGGAATTAAATGTAAACCTGATTTCATGATAGATTTTCCAGATAACTGCTTTTCAGAAAAAAAAGCATTGAATGTTAATCAATTCTTACAACTAGAAGGTTATGATAACATATTTGTCGGTGGAGACATAAGTAGTATAATTGAGGAAAAAACTGCTAGAAAAGCTGAGAATCATGCAAAAATAATTGCAAAAAATATTAATAAGATATTAGAAAATAAACAACTAAAAAGTTATAAACTCGGAACTTCCCCAATGGTAATTGGACTAGGTGATTGGACAGGGATTATATTTTTTAAATATGTATTTCCCGGACTTTTTGTTCCAGGGATTCTAAAATGGTTTATAGAATGGTGGTTTTTGCATATATTAAAATAAAATAATTATTGAAATAATAGAAAAACCTTTAATTTATAAATGTATAAAGTTTTTAAATGTTAAATTATCTAATTATTGATTTCTTAATATTTTTATTCCCTTTTTTACTATCTTTCAAATGGAAATTTAAATATTATAAATTCTACAAACCATTATTTGCTTCAATAGTTATTGTAGCTATACCCTATATTATATGGGATGCAATAGTCACTTATAGGGGTGATTGGTGGTTTGAGAAAGAATATTTAATTGGAATTGAATTTATTGGCCTTCCCATAGAAGAAATATTATTTTTTGTAGTTGTTCCTTTTGCATGTATCTTTATTTATGAAAACTTAGTTTATTTTATAAAAGAAAAACAAGTTTATTTCAACAAGTGGTTGTACATTGCAATTTCAGTTATATTTATGATTGTGGGAATTATTTATGTAAATCAAGATTATACTATTCTTGCAATGTTTTCATGTGCTTTTTTCTTTATTATCGCATCAAATTTGGTACCTGAAATGTTAAAATCAAGAAATTATTGGTTTTACATAATATTGTCATTTATTCCATTTCTTATTTTTAACTATCTTTTAACATCCATTATTATTGTTAGTTATAATCCAATTGCAATATGGGGTGGAGATGGGGCATGGAATGGAAGATTTTTCACAATTCCAGTGGAAGATTTCTTCTATAATTTCGCAATGCTTTCGTTTTATTTAATGGTGTATTTATATTTTAGAAAAAAATGGATACATCCTAAAAAAATTAAGAAAAATAATTAATACTCTTTGGACATTAGAGGATAGGTGATTCTTCATATGGGGGAAAAAAAAGTTATTATTGTTGGAACAGGTTTTGGTGGTTTAACTGCTGCAGGTTTACTTGCCCGTGATGGTTTTGATGTAACAGTTATTGAAAAAAACGATCATCCTGGTGGTCGTGCATCAGTTTGGAAAAAAGATGGATTTATGTTTGATATGGGTCCTTCTTGGTATTTAATGCCTGATGTTTTTGAAAAATATTTTGATGAATTTGGTAAAAAACCCTCAGATTATATGAAACTTAAGCGTTTAGATCCATCATATAGGGTGTTTTTTGGAAAGAATGATTTTGTTGATATCTCAAAAGATCTAGATAAAAACCTTAAGATATTTGAAAAAATGGAAAGTGGTGCTTCAGAAAAAATGAATAAATATCTTGAGACCTCAAGATATCAATATGAAACTGCCATGAGAGATTTTATCTATAAGGATTATCGTCATTTAACTGATTTTTTCAAACCAAAGTTAGTAAAAGAAGGGCTTAGACTTCATATGTTTGATAAACTTGATAATTATGCAAAACGTTTTTTTGACAATGATAGAATAAGAAAGATATTAGAATATACTATTGTTTTTCTCGGAGGAAGTCCTTTTGATAGTCCTGCTTTATATTCATTAATGTCTCATGTTGATTTTGATTTGGGTGTATGGTATCCAATGGGAGGTATGGGAGAACTTGCCAAATCAATGCATGAAATTGCAAAAGCAAATGGGGCAGAATTTATTTTTAATAGTCCTGTTAAAAAAATCATAATTGAGAATAATAAAACTACTGGTGTTGAAACTGAAGATAAGAAATATAAATCAGATATTGTAGTTGTAAATTCAGATATGGCTTGGTCAGAAATGAACTTGGTGGATAAAGATTATCGGTCATATTCAAATAGATATTGGAATTCAAGAAAAATCGCTCCTTCTGCATATTTACTATACTTAGGATTAAATAAAAAACTCGATAGTCTGGTTCATCATAATCTTTACTTTGACCCAAATTGGGAAAATCATTTTTCTCAAATATTTAAAGAACCCAAATGGCCAGATAGCCCTTCTTATTATGTTTCAGCTACCTCAAAAACTGATCCTAAGGCAGCACCAAAAGGACATGAAAATATTTTTGTTTTAGTCCCAGTTGCACCCGGACTTGACAATAATGAAAAAATTCGAAACAAATATTTTGATATGATAATTAAACACATGGAAAATTTATTTGGAGAAAGCATCACCGATTCAATAATATTAAAGCGCATCTTTGCACATAATGACTTCTCAGACAGATATAATGCTTTTAAAGGTACTGCACTAGGTCTTGCACATACTTTAAAGCAGACAGCAATATTCAGACCAGCCCATCAAAGTAAAAAAGTCAAAAATCTATACTATACCGGTCATTATAACCACCCTGGAATTGGTGTTCCAATGGTTGTAATATGCTCGCAGATTCTTGCTCAAAGTATAAAAAATGATCATGTAAAATAGATTAGATATATAGATTTTATTTAACTAAAATAATCCAGGTCCTCTATTACTGCATTTTTTAATGGGAACCTGGCGAATTTTTTCTTTTATTAAAATATGATTTGCTGCAATTCTACCAGTTACTGTTGCTCGCTCCATCAATGCAGATGGAAAAGATGTTTGTACCCAATCACCAGCAAATAGAAGATTTGAACATCCTGCTTCAATTGGAAAAGAAGATGAAGGTCGAATTTTACCTTGACCAATATCAAAGGATGTAAAATTTGAATAAGTTCCTAAAGTAAAATCTAGTAATTTAGCATCTTTAAGTTCAGGCAGGACCTCGGTTACTAATGGTTTTACATGATCCCAAACCTCTTCTCGAGGAAGATGTGCAATTGTTTCGTCAGCATAAAAATGAAATTCAACTACTGATCCTCCTGTTTTTTTAGACCATTTCTTAGATTCTTCCTCAAGGAGATGAAATTGTGCAAGTAAGTGCAATGGACGATATTGGGGAGTTTCCATTATATCAGGTCTATCTGAATTCAATGGACGATCAAACCATGCACGCATTATACGATATGAAGGCGCAATTTTCAGTTGATTTAATTTATCACTTATTTTTTCTAACAATTTTTTTGATTCATTATCTTTGCCTTTTGATTTTTTAATTATTTTTTGTGCAGCACTAACGTCACATGCAAGAACAACCCAATCATATTTCTTGCCATCTTCACCAATTCCTAAAACCTTTTTTTTGGAAAAATGTAATTCAGATACACTATGATTCAATTTTATATCTGCATTTAACTCTTTTAATCTCTGAGACCAGGGATCTAAGAGTGTCCTAGCATGATGGTCAACTGCAATTTCTCTCCACATAGCTTTTGGATGACCAATAAAAAAATAATGAGTCCACATCACAAGTTCAGCAGCGCTAATAGTCTCTGGATCGTTTATTGTAACTGAAGCAGCCGGCTCAAATAAAATCGCAAATAATTTTTTGCTAACACCATGCATTTCAGCCCATTCACTATAACTTATATGATCTAAACGATTATAAATTGACTCGTACTGAAAATACATCAAATCAGGAATTATATTCAACAAATATTTCATATCAAATAAACTAAGATTTGGGGATCTTAATAAAATTCCAATCAGATTAATTGGATAAATAGGTGGATTACTTTTGATTACTTCCTGTTTATATTTTCTAAATGCAACAGTTACTTTACGATATGGTAGGAAAAAATCTCTTAATCCCAATCGATCAATAATATCACGACATGAATGATAATGAAAAAACCACATATGCAATCCATGTTCCACATGGAACTCTCCTTCCTTGATTTTTTTTAAGGGTGTTGCAAGTTTCCCTCCAACTACTGACTTTTCCTCTAATAAAGTTACAGAAAACCCTCGTTCGGCTAATTCCAAGGATGCAGATAAACCTGCCAATCCTGCTCCAATAACTAATACAGATCGATTGACATTATCTTCAAGTTTAACAGGATCTGTTGGATTATTTGGGTGAATTATTTCAGGTGGTTGAGGATGAGGAATAAATCCAAAAGTTTTAAGATTATCCTTTGAAAAGGCTTTTAGAAGTTCCATAATTGACACCTATTTAATTTACATTATATTTCTTCCCGACAATAAAAAATCCAAAACTTATTCCATCGGTTGCTGTGCTTTTTTGATGATGCGTTTTATGAGCGTTAATAACTCTTTTGAGATATTTCATCTTTGGTTTATACTTTATTTTTATACGACGATGAAAGACCATATCGTGGTAAAGAAAGAATCCCATTCCGTAAATAAAAATTCCACATCCAATCCAAAATTTGAAATCAAAATTATCTAGAACGCCAAAAATTAGCAACAACAATGTTATGGTGGTAAAAAAAAGAGAAAAAACATCGTTTTTTTCATATTTTCCTTTTGTATATCGATGATGATCCTCATGTAAGAACCAAAGAGGTCCATGTTGTAGATATTTGTGCATTAATAATGAGATTATTTCCATCAAGAAAAAACCTACTAATATGAAAATAATATATAAAAAAATCTGAAAAATAATATTCATATCATTACTCCATAATTTATCGCTATCTATAGTTTTAATTATTCGAATTTCCAATCATTTTATTTTGCACTATAAAATGCAACATTACTTATGTATTTCGGTTAAGGTGAATTTAAATATTTTTTTAATAAATTATAAAAATTCATCCAATGCTTTTTTAACTTCAACAATATAAGTCATTGCAGGACCGCCGCCCATTAAAATTGCAACTGTAGCAACTTCAAGTATCTCTTCTTTGGTTGCACCAGCTTTCAAAGCTTTTTCTACATGAATAGCTATACAATATTTACATCTTGCAGTAATTGCTGTACCAACAGTAACAAGTTCTTTTGTTTTTGTATCCAAAACACCTTCTTTTAAAGTTTGACTCATAAAAGCCTTGAAGTGTCTTATTGTTTCAGGCTGATGATCGGAAAGCTCTTTCATCATATCCATTACTTTGTTAACCGATTCTTTCATTTCTCCCATATTTTCACCCTTTTAACAAATAATTCATTATTATTTAAATAATCATGCTTTTAACCTAGAGGGAAAGTTAAATACTTTAAATCTATTTATTTATCGGTGTTATTTTTTGGGGGAATCAAAAATTACCAAAAAACAAACTTTTTATAATAACACAAAAAAATCAGAAGAAAGACTAGATCTCTGCTTATCTGCTGGAAATCTTGCATGGTGGGAAATGCAGCTTCCTTCAGGAAAAGTTATTTTTAATGAAAATAAAGTGAAAATGCTTGGTTATTCAATCAAAGAATTTGAAGATGTTGATTACAAAGCATTCACCGATTTATTACATCCCAATGATCATAAAAAAGCAATGAAGGCAATGAGAGATCATCTAGAAGGGAAAAAAGATTCTTACGATATTGAATATAGAATTAAGACAAAAAATGGAAATTATAAATGGTTTTATGATAAAGGAAATGTTGTTGAGAAAGATACTAATGGCGTTCCTTTACTTATAAAAGGAATTGTAATTGATATAACAAAAATAAAACAATCAGAAATTTTGGAAAAATTATCAAACCAAATACTTAAGCGACTTAATGAATCAGGCGAACAAGTTGATCAAATTAAAGACATTATTCAATTAATTAAACAATCAAGTGATTTTGAAGCTGTTGGAATTCGAATCAAAGAAGAGGAGGACTATCCATACTATGAGACAAACGGTTTTCCTACAACTTTTATAAAAAAGGCTGATCACATCTGTAAAAATAATTTAAAAAATGAACCAAAAACCCGAATTTATGATTGTATGTGTGGTAAAGTAATAAGTGGAAAAACTAATTCAAACTATTCTTATTTTACAAAAAATGGAAGTTTTTGGACAAACAATTTTATTCGTCTTATTAATAAAAATCCAAATAATATAAGTAAATCTTTTTCAAGAAATTATTGTATAAATGCAGGTTACAGTTCTATTGCACTGGTCCCTATTAGAACAGATAGTGAAATTATTGGACTCATTCAAATAAATGACAAGAGAAACGATATTTTTACATATGAGATAATTAAAACACTTGAAATGATTGGAAATAGTATTGGAATTGCTTTTGCAAGAGATAAAGCAATAGATAAAATTCAGATTGATGAGAAAAGATTTAGGCTTGCTCAAAAAGCAGCAAATATTGGAAGTTGGGATTGGAATATAATATCTAATAAATTAACATGGTCAGAAAAAATTGAGCCTATGTTTGGTTTTAAAGAAGGGAAATTTAAAGGCACATACGATGCTTTTTTAGATTGTGTATATAAAGATGATAAAGATTTTGTTGTAAAGTCTGTAAATGACTGCCTAAAGCACAAAAAAAGATATGCAATTGAGCATAGAATAGTATGGCCCGATGGTAGTATCAGATGGGTTTTAGAAAGGGGAGCTGTAATTAGAAATAAAAATGATAAACCGATTCGAATGCTAGGGGTTGTTCAAGATATTACAGAAAAAAAAGAAATGGAATTTGAATTAAAGGATAAAAAAGAACATCTAGAGGAGTTAGTTGAAGAACGGACAAAAGAGCTATTAAATGCAAATAAAAAATTGAGCATTGAAATTTTAGAAAAGAAAAAAGCAGAGGAATATTCTTATCGAACGAGAAAATTTCTTAGGGATATTATAGACAGTGCATCTGAATTGATTATCTCTTTTGATATGAATAACAGGATATCAACATGGAATAAAACAGCAGAGAAAATAACAGGATATAAGAATATTGAAGTTATTAACCGAAGTGTTGGAAGATTAGATGTTTTCGACGATCCAAAAATGATTATGGATTTTATAAAAACAATATGTGAAAAACAGAAAAGTGAATTAGAAAACATTATTTTAAAAACAAAAGACAATGAGAAAAAAATAATTAGGGTCACGGGAACAATAATAAGTGAAGGAACAAAGGAATGTCTTGGTGTTTTATTCGTGGGACGTGATATTACCAAGGACCTGGAATTACATGGTAAATTGCTTGATGGAAGTGGATATTTAATTACAAGTAAGAATATCAAATCATCTATTGATTTGTTTGTAAATTTGATTCTTACTGGTCACAAAGGCTTATTCATTAGTAGAGGAACCCCTTCAATAATTAAACGTACAATTCCTCAGATGAATAATTTAAAAATCATTCTATTTAGTCAATCTAAACTTTCTGAGTTTCCAACAATTTCAAATCTTGAATCCCTAAAAAAAGAGATTCAAGAGTTCATTAAAAAAAATAAAGACTCAATGGTTCTTGTTGATGGGTTTCATTATCTACTTACACGTTTTACATTCGATGAATTCATTTCTACATTATATGAGATAAATGATTTGATTTCAAAATACAAATCAATTCTTTTTATCCGCGTAGATCCCACAACAATTTCATCTCAAGAATTAGCAATTTTTGAAAATGAACTTCAATTATTGCCAAGTCAAAAAATTGAAGGAGTAATTATTGAAGATGAAGCATATAATATTCTAAAATTCATCTATGAGCAAAATCAACTTAGTTCTAAAGTATCTTATAAAAAAGTAATGAAAAAATTTAAAATCGCTTATGTAACGGCTGCCAAAAAACTTGAAATTCTGGAAGGAAAAGGTTTAATTCTTACTAAAAGAGAAGGAAAATTAAGAACGATTTACATAACAGAGAAAGGTAAAACACTTCTACATAAAAGACAAAAAGCATAGACGTTCAATAAATTGTTATTTTAATACGTTTTTAATTCGTTTTTAATTCGATTTTTAATAAAGATTTAATGTGATTGTTAAATATTACATTTGAATAGAGTTGAGAAAGGAATTGAACAAAATAATTGAAAAAACTGAAGAAAAATCAAAACCAAATTATTACGATTTAACTAATCCTAAAATGTCGTATATAGAGATGTGAAGAAGAGTTAATATTGCAGAGGTGCCAATTATTTTTTTATTTCCATCCTTTCCTCCCTTCCAACGAACCTCTGCAATATTACAAAAAAATTTAACTTGATATAAATATGAAATAATATAGGAAATATAAAAATAGGAGAGAAAATAAATGAAAAAAACATTGGTAAGCACGCTGGTTGTTGCATTGTTAATCGCTCCCATTTTCTCAGTAATTGGAACAAATTATCAACAAAGTGAATTAGAAGATATTATTAAAAATAATTATTTACGTGCAGAAGTTCCTGAAGAGACTATTTCAGTAAGTATATCATCTGCACCAGGTTTTGTGGGAGTGGATCTTGAAGTAACAAACTCGGGTATAGAAATTGTAGAAGATGTTGAATGGAGCTTTAGAACTAAACCAGTCATCTTTGGAACTGGATTTTTAGTTAATGAAAAAGTTAGAAAAGGAATGATAGAAGAAATCCAACCTGATGAAACAATAACTCTTAATTTTAGACCATTTAGACCAAATGCACCAAGTCCATTTGGATTTGCAAATCTATATATGAACGCAACAATAAAGACTAATGAAGTTTTTATTCGCACACAGCAAAAGGCTATGTTAGCACTCTTTTTTATTATAGATTACAAGGATACTTATATTGATATACCACCATCTGAAGCATATTCAAAATATCTGAATGGAACATTTGATTTAATAATAGATGTTGTTGGATTAGATATTTACGACCTTGGACATCTACCTGGTGCTGTTAATTATGTCTGGGCTGATGGAACGTTAGCCGATATGATCCCGACTTTAGATGAAAATTTAACATACTTAGTTTATTGTCATACTGACCCACCATCAACTGCTAGTGCACAGGCAGTAGTAAATGCAGGGATAAAAAATACATACAGATTAGAAGGAAATTATCGCGCATGGGTAGATGCAGGTTACCCCACTGAAACAGTTTAAAACAAACTAACACTCAATAAAAAAACTTCATCTATTTTTTATTTGTTTTTAAATCGAAATTAAATCATGAATTTATAGTAAAAAGTTCTAATAATAATGAGGTATGTGATATGAATAATATTATTGAAACAGCAATTAAGGCAGGTAATTTTAAAACACTGGTGAAAGCAGTACAAGAGGCAGGTTTGGTTGATACATTAAGCTCTGACGGACCTTTTACCGTATTTGCCCCAACAGATGAGGCATTTGCAAAAATTCCAAAAGAAACATTGGATGAGATATTACAAGATAAGGAAAAACTAACAGACATTTTGACTTATCATGTTGTAGCTGAAAAGGTAATGTCAAATGAGGTCGTTAATCTAAATACTACTAAAACAGTAAATGGAAAAGACATAATGATTGACACAAAAAAAGGAGTAAAGATAAATAAGGCAAGTGTAATTAAAACAGATATAGAGTGCTCAAACGGGGTTATCCACGTAATAGATGATGTACTAATACCAAACTAAAATTATAATAACCCCCTCTACATTATTTAATATAAATTAATAAAAATTAAAAAAATAATAAAAAAATTGATAAATATGATAAAAAAAACGTTCTACTCAATATTTCAAAAAGGAAGTAAAACTTACTTTTATAGTAGTTTATTCTTTCCAACCAATATTAAAAAGGATGTTTTTGAGCTATATGCATTTGTAAGAAAAGCAGACAATTTCGTGGATAGCATACCACAAGATAGCGAAGGCTTTTATGATTTTAAAAATAAATATCATCTTGCAATCGAGGGAGAAGAAACTGGTGATGTTGTAGTAGACTCTTTTGTTGAACTTGCAAATAAAAAAGGATTTGAACATAAATGGATTGATGCTTTTTTAGATTCCATGGAGATGGATTTAAAAAATGTAAAATACCATTCACTTCAAGATACAATAGAATATATCTATGGTTCTGCTGAAGCAATTGGACTAATGATGGCAAAGATAATGAACCTTCCAAAAGAATCATATCCTTATGCAAGAATTCTTGGCCGTGCAATGCAATATATAAATTTTATAAGAGATATAGCAGAGGATATCGAATTAGGAAGAACTTATTTTCCTTCATCGGATTTTAAAGAATTTGGTTTAAACAGCTTACAACAAAATGAAATTCTAAATAATCCTGATGAGTTCAGAAATTTTATTCATCGTCAAATACAGCGTTATTGTCAATGGCAAAATTATGCTGAACAAGGATACAAGTATATCCCAAAAAGATATTTGATTTCAGTAAAAACAGCTTCTGAGATGTATTATTGGACTGCATTACAAATAAATAAAAATCCATTTATTGTATATGAATGGAAAGTAAAACCGTTGATCATTCAAATTCTAACAACAACCTTAAAAAACATAATTGATCCATCAAAACCACAATTTAAACCTATTATACATAAACCACCAAAAACCGTAATTAACTATTGCCAGCAAAGATTTTTTTAAAATAAAGATTTAAATTTTTTAATATTCTTTATCAAAAAAACAATAAACTTAATTATTTTAAAAGGTAAAAAAATGCAAAAAAACACTAAAAAGGATTGGAAAAGAAGATTAACACCAAAACAATATCATGTTCTGATAGAGAAAGGAACAGAGCGACCATTTACCGGAGAGCTACTTAATAATAAAAAGAAGGGTACATATGTTTGTGCCGCCTGCGGAAATATTCTTTTTTCATCAGAAACAAAATTTGATTCAGGGACTGGATGGCCAAGTTTTTATGATGTTATAGATGAAAATAGAGTAAAAAAGATTGAAGACAAAAGTCTTTGGATGAAGCGTATAGAGGTAATTTGTAATAAATGTGGTGGGCATCTAGGTCATGTATTCAATGATGGCCCAAAACCTACAAATCTAAGATATTGTATAAACTCTATTGCTTTAAAATTTAAAGAAAGCAAATAAGAAAATATTGGAGGAAAAAATGAAAAAGAATCAAATTATTGAAAAGATAGGAATATCAAATAAAAGTCATTCTGATGCAGTTGCCAATGCAATAAAAATGGTACAAAAAGAAAATGAAGTATATTGGTTCAAAGTAAGTGAATTTCGTGGTCGAATAAACAATAACTCTATAGAATATCAAGTGATTGTAAAAATCGGAATATAGTTTAGTATAATACATACAAGATTATATCATTTAATATGATAGCTACATTTTTCTATAATTATTATTGAGTAAAATAAGAAATATAAAATTTGGTCAAAATGTATGAAAATGTAAAACCAAGAATAATTATCAGTAAATGCATCGAATTTGATAAATGTAGATACAATGGACAAATCATATCTAGCAAGGAAATTAAAGAATTAATCCCCTATGTTGATTTCATCCCAGTATGTCCAGAGGTTGAAATTGGATTAGGAATTCCTAGGGCCCCAATTAGAATCGTTTTTATGGATAATAAAAATAAACTAATACAGCCGGAAACACAAAAAGATGTAACAAAAAAAATGAGAATTTTCTCCTCAGCATTTTTAGATTCACAAAATGAAATTGATGGATTTATTTTAAAATCTAGGTCACCATCTTGTGGTTTAAAAGATGTAAAAATATATCCTGGTGAAAAACAAGTACCCCCAATTGCGAAAAGCTCGGGATTTTTTGGTGAAGAGGTACTAAATAGATTTCCAAATCTAATAATAGAAGATGAAGGAAGATTGAGAAATCCAACAATAAGAGAACATTTTCTCAGAACAATTTACACTTACGCTCTATTTCGTGAAGTAAAAAAATCCAAATCATTATCAAATCTTATAAATTTTCATGCTCAACAAAAATTTTTATTTATGGCATATAATCAAAAGCAATTAAAAAAATTGGGACAAATAGTAGCAAATATAAATCACCTAGCTATAGATGAAGTAATCAAAGAGTATGAAACAAACCTTTCTATAATGTTTAGTAGATCTCCAAGATGTAATTCTAATATAAATGTATTAATGCATTCATTTGGTTATTTCAAAGATAAACTTTCTAAGAAAGAAAAATCATATTTTTTAAATTCTATAGAATCTTATAGAGATGGTAGATTGGCACTTGCTTCTTTGATTAGTATTATGAAATCTTGGATTATTCGATTTGATGAAGAATATCTTGATAAGCAACGTTTTTTTACCCCTTATCCAGAAAAATTAATTCATGCAGATAACATTGATTCTTGTTTTATCAGGGATTATTGGAAATGAAAATTGGATATCCATGTATAAATTGGACCATAGGTTGCAAAGGAGATAAAACCTTTCGTTTAAAATCCTACTCTGAAAAAAGATTGAAAGACACTGTTGAAAACAATCTTTCATGTCTTTTGAAAATGTTACATTTTAACTGTAAAAACAATATCCTTTTTTTTCGAATAACCTCTGATCTTGTCCCCTTTGCATCCCATCCAATATGCAAATATAATTGGCAGGAAGAATTTAAAGATCAATTCTTAATGATAGGGGATTTCATTAAAAAAAATGATATTAGAATATCCATGCACCCTGATCAATTTATAGTGTTAAATTCACTTGATCCAATAACTGTTGGTAGAA
>Ga0180433_10006503_pt1 | contig 15280 bp, 11 predicted proteins | sample SS_ome_8_FD_132980 | JGI IMG/M metagenome (GOLD analysis project Ga0180433, IMG submission 132980) | Hypersaline lake sediment archaeal communities from the Salton Sea, California, USA - SS_1_D_1 metaG | ecosystem: Environmental > Aquatic > Non-marine Saline and Alkaline > Hypersaline >... | reverse complement strand
TTAATCATATGGGCAGTATTAATAGCCGTCTTTGCTTTATTTGCCTGGTATATCAATAGATTGCCTGCTGATGCCATTGTCAAGAGTAATGCAAAGGCAATAGAGAATAAAAAGAGATTAGGGATTAAGATTTATAAAATTTAACCTTATAAATGAATGTTAATAGTATTAAATATGGATTTGGAAAACATTTATTTTTAACAACTAATTGATTATTTCCTATTCTTTTGCATTTATATTGCACTAATAATTAATATATTACAAAAGTTTATATGGAGGCAATTAAATCAATGTCTACTTATTCAGAAGAAATTAGCAGTTTTGTTAGCCAACTAAAATATAAAGATATTCCAAAAGAAGTAGTGTATAAGACAAAACTTCATTTATTGGATACCTTGGGGGTTGCAATATCCTTTTCCCAAAATACCATTATTAAAGATACAATTGTTAAAACGGTTAAAGAATTGAATACTAATAACGAAAGTACAATAATCAATTCTGAACTATTATCATCTTCTGACTATGCTGCCCTGGCAAATGCAAGTATGATACATGGGCAGGATTATGATGATACACACCGTCCGGGAGTTGTGCACTCAAGTTCTATTGTTGTTCCTGCAGCTTTGGCTTGTGGTGAAGTAAGGAAAATTAGTGGTAAATCTTTGATAGAAACAATGGTTTCGGGCTATGAAATATTAGCCAGAATTGGAATGGCAGCCAATGAGGGTTTCCATAAAAAAGGGATGCATGCAACTCCTATGTGTGGTACTTTTGTAGCATCTTTGATCGCTGGTAAAGTGAATGGTTTGAGTAATAAGGAATTAGTGAATGCATTAGGTATTTGTGGTAGCCAGGCAGCTGGATTGCAACAATTTTTAATTGACGGAAGTTGGGCAAAGATTATACATCCTGGTTGGGCTGTACATAGTGGTATTATAGCTAGCAAATTAGCTTCAAATGGCTTTACAGGCCCCTTGGCCATTTTTGAAGGAGAGCTTGGATTTTTTGCCTCTCATTTAGGTTTGGAGAATGTCAGACTTGAATATTTAACTAAAGACCTTGGAAAAGTTTGGGAAACGTTAAATATATCAATGAAGTACTATCCTTGTTGCCATGCTATTCATACTTTTATCGATGGTGTGTTCTACTTACAGAAGAATCATAATATTCAATGGCAAAAAATAAGAAAAATAATATGTGTTATCAATCCTTTGGGGGCAAAGCTTGTTTGTGAACCTATTGAATTAAAACGTACACCCAGGACAACTTATGGTGCTCGCTTTAGTCTTCCTTATACAATCGCAATGAGTTTGTTAGATGGAGAATTAGGATTAAAACAATTCTCTGCACAGAAAATCAGTGATAAGCAGGTTTTTGAAATCACGAAAAAAGTGGATTGCATTAATGAAGATTCTTTTCCAAGAACAGGAGGCAATATTTCAATAGAGATGGAAGATGGCAATAAGTATCACTATCTGAAGGAGCATCCGATTGGCAGCCCCCTCTATCCTCTTGGGGAGCACCAGGTTTTGGATAAATTTAAAAGAAATGTACTTGATATTATCCCTAAAGACCGAGCTGAGCAGATAATCAAGAGTGTTCTGAATATCGAAAGTGTTGATAATATAAAAACATTGATGTCCTTATTGCAATAATAATAGAGCTTGGTATCTTTAATCAAATTTCTCACCCCCGCCCTATAAGCGGGGTGAGAATATATTTTATGTTTGTTCCGGTATTTCTTTAAATACAGGGGACAGGACAATACAGAATTTCGAAAATAAAAGGAGGAAAAATGCCAACCACTACTTCAAGAATAAGTGAATTTATTACCAAATTCACATTGAATGGTATTGAAAAACAGACTATTAGTTATGCCAAAAAGGCTATTTTAGATACAGTAGGAGTTGCTGTTGGTGGTTCAAATACCGAGGCATCTACCCTGTTAGCCAGTTTTATAAGTAATTTTGGAGATAAAGAGGAGAGCTCTACTCTAGGTAAAGATTCTTTTCAGACAAGCTGCCTAAATGCAGCTTTGGTGAATGGTTTCAGGGCTCACGTTTTAGATTATGATGACGTCTATCCTGAAATGTCTGGCCATCCAAGTGCACCACTGGTTTCAGCAATTATCAGTCTGGGAGAAAAAGAAGAGATTTCAGGTGAAAAGTTTTTAGAAGCCTACATAGCAGGATTTGAGGTACAATCACGGCTTGCTGAAGTTATCTTCCCGGAACACGACAAAGAAGGATGGCATTCGACTAGTACTACCGGTGTTATGGGGGCAGCTGCAGCTTCTGCCAAGATCCTTAATCTTAATCTAAAAGAGGTCAATGTTGCCTTAGGTATTGCAGGTTCTTTAGCCTGTGGATTGAGACAAAACTTTGGAACCATGACCAAGCCACTGCATGCGGGTAACGCTTCAAAAAATGGTATTTTTGCGGCATTATTAGCCCATAAAGGGTTTACCGCTTATGAAGATATTCTAGACGCTACTTACGGATACTGTAAAGTATTTTCCGGTAACAAAGATATTAATTATGAAAAATGGAGCAAATCTTTTGGTAAGCCGCTTGTCTTAAGCTTGCCTAATGTGGGGTTAAAGAAATATCCATCCTGTTTTGCTACTCACCAGGCTTTAGATGCTATTTTAGGCTTACTATCCGAAAATGATTTTGGTTATGAAGATATCGAGGAAGTCAGATGTGAAACAGCACCACGTTTTCTTCGAGTACTTAGTTATCACTCTCCTAATACTGAAGTTGAGGCTAAGTTTAGTATGGAATATTGTATAGCAAGGGCTATTATCGATAAAAAACTGGGTTTAGAACAATTTACTCTTGCCAAAATCAAAGATCCACAAGTAAGAGAATTAGAGACCAAAATTAACTTCACTGTTCATCCTGAACAGCAAAATGAGGAGGGTTTTGGTTTCAGCAGTGTAACCATAAAATTAAAAAATGGAGATCATCTAAAGAAAGAAGTTATAAAACCAAGTGGTAGTCCCATAGATACAATCAGCAAAGAAGGCCTTCTGGCTAAATATCTTGACTGTACTAAAAAGGTTCTATCCCAGCATAATATTGACCAATCTATAGAATATCTGGAAAATCTCGAAAAACTGGATAGTATCAACAAATTAATTTCGGTAATTTGTATAAAATAGAGGATAGAACCGGGGAAGATTATATTATTACACTAATAGATTATACAATAATAGTCCAATGATTTAAAAATATTAAACAATTTAAACCATGAATACTAATAAGGAGATAAAATGAAATGAATACAGAAAATAAAACAAGTAGAATTCATATAGTTCCACCATTAAAGATGCCAAGATTAATGATTGGCGAGGGCAGTATTCAATTTATTGGGGAAGAGGCAGAAAAATTAGGTGGAAAGAATGCTCTTATTATTACAGATAAAGAAATGATTAAATTTGGTTTAACTAAAGCTGCAGAAGATTCATTGAAGCAAAAAAATATAAATGTTACCTATTTTGAAGAAGTAACTGCAGAACCAACGGTTGGTGTAGTTGAAAAGGCAATATCAAAAGCCAGGAAAGACCAATCGGATATTATTATCGGAATTGGTGGCGGAAGTGTTATAGATGCTACAAAAGTAGTTGCCTGTGTAGTAAAGAATGATATAACTGTTCGGGAATATATGAAAAAAACCAAGAAAATAGATGACAAACATTTGCCATTTATTCTAGCACCAACAACTTCTGGCACAGGAGCTGAAGTAAACTCTGGGTCTGTCATTATTGATGAAGAAGAGAATGCTAAAAAAAGTGTTAAAAATGCATTTTTTGCAGATTTGGCAATGATTGATTCAATGTTAACTCTTTCCCTTCCTCCAAAATTAACAGCCTATACCGGAATAGATGCTTTATGTCATGCAATGGGATGTTATATTACCAGAGATGCAAATCCTTTAACTGAAGCAATTGCCATTGAAGCAATCTATCTGATTGCAAAATACTTACGCCGTGCTGTTGCCGATGGTCAAGACAAAGAAGCCAGGTATGCAATGTCTGTAGCAGCTTCTATAGGGATGATAGCCAGGGTAAATAGTGGGGGAGGAGCGGTTCATGGAATGGCATATCCTTTAGCAACTAAATATCATGTCCCTCATGGCTTATCCATAGCGTTATTAATGCCTTATGTAATGGCATATAATGTTGAATCGAGTGTAAAAAAGTTTATAAGGATTGCAGAAGCGATGGGAGAAAAAATAGATGGTTTATCCGAAGATAAAGCAGCTGCAAGAGCAATTGAATCTATAAAATCTTTATTGACAGATTGCGGAGTGCCATTAGGTTTAAAAGCATTTGGAGTTAAGAAAGAGGATTTTGTCAGCTTTGCAGACGAAGTATATCAATTTTCCTATCGGCATATAGAGCGCAATCCAGTCATGCTGACCAAGGAAGATATTATAAAAATATATGAAGATGCTTTTTAAATTTTAGATAGGGATTAGAAAGGAATTCAAATATGAAAGGATATATGGGAAAAATTCTAAGAGTGGATCTTACTAATAAAGAAATAACAAAACAAGACCTTTCAGAAGATCTGACAAAACAATATATAGGCGGAAGTGGTTTGGGAGCCAGGCTTCTTTTTGATGAAACTGATGAAAGGACCGATTCTTTTGGAGAAGACAATGCTTTAATATTTTTGACAGGTCCCCTAGTAGGCACATCTATACCCTGTTCAGGAAGACATGCGGTAATAACTAAATCACCTCTTGGTATCTGGGGAGAGGGTGACGTAGGAGGTAGTTGGGGAGTTTATCTTAAAAGAGCAGGATATGATGGAATCATAATAAAAGGAAAATCAAAGAATCCAGTATATCTATGGATAACAGAGGAAGAAGTTTTAATAAGAGATGCAAATCACTTGTGGGGGAAAGATACATACGAATTAGATGAAATAATAAAAAAAGAAACTCATAAAAATGCTGTTATAAGCAGTATTGGTCCAGCAGGAGAAAAATTATCAAGAATTGCAAATATTTTTAGTAATGGCAAACATGCTCGAGCAGCTGGCCGAGGTGGCTTAGGAGCTGTAATGGGTTCCAAAAATCTAAAAGCAATTGCTGTTTATGGAACTAAGAAACCTGAAATTGCTCATCCCGATAAGCTCAAAGCACTGATTAAAGAGGTAGTAAAAAAAATAATTGAAAGCAAAAAAGGTTTACGTGAACATGGAACTGCAGGAGGTGTTATTTCAAAATATAAGGTAGGCGATCTGCCTATTAAAAATTGGTCAATGGGAAAGTGGGATGATCAAAAAATTGAGAAAATTTCAGGACAAACAATGACAAATACCATATTAACAGGAAGATATGCCTGTTCGTCTTGTGTTATAGCTGGAGGCAGAGTAGTCAAAATTACTGATGGGCCTTTTGCCGGGGTTGATGGTGCTGGTCCTGAATATGAAGCTTGTGGTTCTTTGGGATCACTATGCCTAATCGATGATCTGAATGCAATTGCTATGGGGAATGAATTGTGTAACCGTTATGGTATTGATTGTATTTCTGCAGGTGCAGCAGTCGCATTTGCTATGGAAGCTTATGAAAAAGGTTTAATTGATGAAAATAATACGGATGGGATAGATTTACAATGGGGAAATGCCCAAGCTATGATAGAAATGATACACAAAATTGGAAAGAGGGAAGGAATTGGGAAGCTTTTAGGTGAAGGAGTGAAAATTGCAGCACAAAAAATAGGCAGAAATTCAAATGATTTTGCTATAGAAGTCAAGGGGCTTGAACCACCCATGCATGATCCAAGAGCTTTCGGAAGTTTTGCTGTTGCATATCCGACGTACCCGCGAGGTGCTTGTCATAGAGGCTGTAATCATTACCTGGAAAGAAATGCATTTCCAGAACTTGGTTATAATGAAGCGCTTGATCCACGCGAAGATAAAGGAAAAGGTATAGCAGTTGCAATCATGCAAGATTATGCCGGACTGTTTAATTCTTTAAAGTTATGCCAAATAATTGCCTCTTCCATGAACCCTACTCAGGTTTTAGAGAGTTTAAATTATGTTACAGGTTGGGATTTAGATTTTAAAGAACTAATGCTTATTGGAGAACGAGCCCAAAACGTAAAAAGGATGTATAATGTGCGTCTTGGTTTAACTAAAAAGGATGATATATTGCCCGATAGAATGAAAGAAAAATTTACCGAGGGGGGGGCAGCAAATTATAGTCCCGATCCTGATAAAATGCTGGAGGAGTATTATCGTCATAGAAAATGGAGTAAAGAAGGGGTCCCCCTACCCTTAAAACTAAAAGAATTAGGTTTAGATAAAGAAGCCGAGATGATGGAAGGATTAGATCCAACTATGCTGGAATCTTTTGAAGAAAAAGAATAAATTGAATTTGGAAGGATTTGAAAAGTGTTTCTTTTCTATAATTTAAGAATATTCATTCTATAGGCAATCTAAAGATGAAAATTAAAGTAAGATTATTTCTTGATTTTAAAGAAATAATTGGGAAAAAAGAACTTGAAATAGAAATAAAAAGAGAAGTGACTATTCAAGAATTAATTGAATTATTAGAAAAAAGTTATCCTGAAATTAAAAAGGTCACTAAATATCCTGAAAACTATAGTATTTTGTTGAATAGCGCATATTCAAAGCTCACAGCAGATTTGAAAGATAATGATATGATTGATTTGTTTTCAGTCATAGACGGAGGATAATTCTTTGATTAAAGAATAGATTTTATGGATTGTAAATGATCAATATCAAAATATATATGAAAAGGAGTAGGAAAATGAGAATTGCCATTGCTCAGGTATCGCAGGAGACCAATACTTTTACCCCGGTCCCCTGCACTTTAGAGGTTTTTAAACAGAATGGTTTGAACTATGACACAGATTTTTTAGAGAAGTTGAAATATAGAGGTGCTACGGGTGGTTTTCTTGATGTGGCAGCAGAAGATAAGTTTGACTTAGAGTTCTTTCCCATCTTACGTGCTTCGGCAGGTGCCGGTGGCCGGGTAGAAACCAGAGCCCTCCATTTCTTTGAAGAAAAGCTGGTTGAGGGACTGAAAAAAGCCCTGCCTTTAGACGGCATGTACTTTGCCCTGCACGGTGCTGCCTCATCCCAGGAGCATGATGACCTGGAAGGCTATCTCTTATCTGCAGTCAGAGGAGTGATCGGTCCTGAGGTTCCCTTGGTGGCCAGCTTAGACCATCATGCTAATATCACCCGTCAAATGGTTCAGCTAACCGATCTGATGGTCGGCCATGAGACTCAGCCCCACAAACCCTATGAAACAGGTAGAAGGGCAGCTGAGCTCTTCTTCCCCCTCTTAAGAGGCGACTTCAAACCCACCTTAGCCTGGGAGAAGATCCCACTTATCGTGGGCTATCATGAGAGATTGGATACTGCCCCCGGAGAGCCCATGAAGGAATGGTTTGACTTAGCCCGCAAGTTAGAAAAAGAACCCGGAGTCATCTCCATCTCCAATTTTCCCATGCAGCCCTGGATGGATATCCAGGAAGCAGGACTGGCTACTCTGGTCTATACCGACAATAACCCCTCCTTGGCCAAAGAGTTAGCAACCGAACTGGCCAACAAGGCCTGGAGCTTACGTGAGCGATTCTGGGTCAGTACCCGCCTTTCCCCGAAAGAGGCTATCGAGTATTGTGTCAATGCTCAGGAAGGCCCAATCCTTCTCTCTGATCCTGCCGATACCGTCTCCGGAGGTGCTCCCGGTGACAGCACCTGCATCTTAAGTGAGATGCTTAGACAGAAAATCACCTGCCCAGCCTTAGTCCCCATCTACGACCCAGAAGCCTACCGCCAGGCAGCTCAGGCTGGAGTTGGCACTACGATTACCGTGAAGGTAGGAGGCAAGTTCGGTTCGCAGTTCTATTCACCGCTAGAGATCACTGGAAAGGTCACTGGGATAACTGAGGGTTTTGAGGTGGAAGCAAAGTCAGAAACTAAAAAATACTTGTTAGTCCAATTGGGTTCAGTTATTATGGAAGTAGGTAATATCAAATTATTAATCAGTGAAGGAAGAGCACCGGCCGGCTGGCACCCTGATATCTATAGACACTTTGGCATTGAACCGGCGGAGGCCAGGATTATTGTTATGAAGACCGGGACCAATTTTCAATACTACGAATCCATAGCTAAGAAGGTCATCAGGGTTGACTGTCCTGGCTATGCCCAGGCTGACCTGACCAAGTTTGAATGGAAGCGAGCTCCCAGACCGATCTATCCTATGGATAAGAATACGATGGGTGACTGGCAGGCGAATCCGGCTATCAAGTTGGATAGCTAAATAACAAATATAGTACTATTTATTAAAATAAGATTAAAAAGAGATAATACCGAGACAAGATGAGAGAGATTTTGCAGGAGAAATGAAAAAGGTAGGAAAATATCAAAATGGTTAAAGAAAAGCTATTAGAAGTAAAAAATTTAAAAACATATTTTTATACCTATGAAGGAGCATCAAAGGCAGTTGATGGTATAGACTTTGAAATATACCCTGGTGAAACTCTAGGTATAGTAGGTGAATCTGGTTGTGGAAAAAGTGTAACTGCTTTATCAATTTTGAGACTGATACCTACCCCACCAGGCAAGATTGTCGAAGGGGAAATATTATTTAAGGATAAGGATCTTCTTAAGCTAAGTGATAAGGGAATTAGATCAATAAGAGGAAAAGATATATCGATGATTTTTCAGGAACCAATGACCTCTCTTAATCCTGTTTATACGATCGGAAATCAAATTTCTGAAGCTATAATGACACATAAGAAGGTTGGTAAAGAAGAAGCAAAAAAGAGATCTATTGAGATGTTAAAAAAAGTAGGCATTTCCTTACCTGAGCAGAGATATAATGAATATCCATTTCAGTTTAGTGGCGGTATGAGGCAGAGAGCAATGATTGCTATGGCACTTTCTTGTAGTCCTCAGCTACTAATTGCCGATGAACCCACAACAGCCCTTGATGTGACTATACAAGCCCAAATACTGGACGTCATAAATAGTCTCAAAGACCAGTTTAATATGTCTATCATGATTATTACTCATGATTTGGGTGTTATTGCAGAAGTTTCAGATAGAGTTGTTGTTATGTATGCAGGCAAAGTGGTAGAATATACTGATGTTGAAACATTATTTGCAAATCCAATGCACCCTTACACCTGGGGATTAATGAATTCCATTCCTAAGATAGGTCATAGAATAAAGAGATTAGCTACTATACCTGGTGTAGTCCCGAGTTCTTTAAGATTCCCAGAAGGTTGTAAATTTAACAACAGGTGCCTTCTAGCTGATGAAAAATGTTTCTCTCTTGAGCCAGATTTAGTGGAAACAACAGAGGGGCATAAAGTAAGGTGTTGGCATCTCCAAAGATTAGAAGACTTAAAACGAAAGCAAAAAGCGATAAGCTATTAAAAAGACTTTTTAGATCATAGAGGTGATTAATTTGGCGAGTTTCACAGAAGCATTATTGGAAGTCAAAAATGTAAAAAAATATTTTCCCATTAAGGCAGGCGTATTCAGAAAAACAGTGGGTTATATTAAAGCAGTAGACGATATTAGTTTCTATATTAAAAAAGGAGAGACATTGGGTTTGGTTGGGGAATCCGGGTGTGGAAAAACAACTACAGGTGCTACGATTATTAGATTAGAAGATCTTACCGAAGGGGAAATCCACTTTAAAGGTAAAAATATTTTTTCTTTAAATAAAAAGGAATCCAAAGAGATGTGTAGGAACATCCAAATCATTTTTCAGGATCCTTATTCTTCCTTGAATCCAAGAATGACTGTTGCCGATATTGTAGGTGAACCTCTTGCTCTGCATAAATTAGTGAAAGGTAGAAAAGAGAAATATAAGAAAGTTAAAGAAATATTAGCAAGCGTAGGTATCACTGAAGATCAAATGAAACGTTATCCTCATGAATTTAGTGGTGGACAGAGGCAGAGAATTGGCATAGCCAGAGCGTTAGCAGTTGATCCGGAACTCATTGTAGCAGATGAACCGGTTTCGGCTCTAGATGTTTCCATTCAAGCCCAAGTTATTAACCTACTTCAAGACTTACAAAAAGAGTTTGGTTTAACCTATCTTTTTATTGCTCATGACTTAAGTGTGGTTGAACACATTAGCGATCGTATAGCTGTAATGTATCTTGGCAAAATTGTTGAATTGGCTGATAGAGAGACTCTATATAACAATCCTATGCATCCTTATACAAAATCTTTAATTGCATCTGTTCCAATACCAGATCCAAGCCTGGCTCGCAAGAAAAAAAGACAAGTTCTACAGGGGGATGTTCCGAGTCCTTCGAACCCACCTTCAGGATGTCGTTTTCATACTCGTTGCCCTGAGGTAATGGAGAAATGTAAACACGAAGAACCGACATTTAAAGATTATGGAAATAATCACTTTGTAGCATGTCATTTACATTAATATATGAAGAGTTTTGTAAAGTATTTTATTCAATATTTTGAATGCCTTTGCTAGTAATATAAATGACCTAAGCGAAAAGTATAATAGACTTAAATAAATGGTTTATTATTGATCATATTCTTTGGCTTAATAAAGTTAGAGAAAATGGAAAACAGTGTAAAATGATAGGAGGTTTTATTTCCCTGTATTTTTCCAGTACCGGGATGAACTCAGCCAGGAAGTGATCCAGTCTCCTGGAGCAGATGGAATCTGCTTCCTCCCAGAGTTCTTTTAAGGCTAGGAGGACTTCCTGATCATATTTCTTCTTTCTCCTGATTTTTTGGTGATCTCGCACATATATTTGAGGTTTTGTCCGGCTATATGCGTATACCCCATTACTTTCCTTTGATTGAGTATTTGACTGGCATAGGAGCGGTTGTAACCGGTCAGTTGGGTAAATTCGTTAAGGATGATTATTTTTTCCTTCTTTCTGGCCTTCTGATACCTATTTTGTAGTTCCCTGGTGACTGCTTTTTTCTGCCTCATGGTTAACATTCCCTTTCTACCCCCTCTATGAGAAGATTTTTTGTTCTTCCAATATAGAGGAGATTGTCCTATAATGAAAATGATTTCATTTAGATTTTTATCTGAGGCATCGATAAAATTTCATATATATTTTTGATGAGGCAATTCGTGAGATTGACTTAATTATGGATTAAATTTATAATATTATTAAGGATAATATTGGAGATGGTCCGGTTAAAAGTTAATATGAATTAAAGAATTCTAAGATTTTACTGGATTTATAAAAACTAAATATATTAAAAAAATACACAAAAGGAGGTAATAATTAGAAAGAGAGTTAATTGCAAAGTAAAAATATTTAATAAGGAGAAATTTTATGTTTAAAAAAATTGCAATACTTTGTCTAGTTATGTTAATAAGTTTAATTACTTGTCTTACAGCAGTTTCTTCAAATAATAATATGATCCCAGCACTTTTTCAAACAGAAGAGAATCTTTTAAAGGATTATGTTGAAGGATTACCTGATATTGAAATTACACTTGCCCATAATGATGTAGCTGATCCAACACAGCTAATCCAGGCTATGAGTTTGGCTTTTAAAGAATCGGTAGAGACAGGTTCAAGTGGAAAAATATCTGTTACTATTTCACCAGGTGGTGCACTTGGTAATACTAATGAATTAATGGAACAAACCATGACTGGTGAAATACAAATGACTGATGTTACTGAAGGAAGCCTGGCAATAATTTTTCCGGATATTCAGGTTATTTCAATTCCCTATTTATTTAATTCTATTGAACAGGCAAATGAAGTATGGAGAGGTAGTTTTGGGGTAGAAATGTTTGAAGAAATGCGAAAAGCAACGGGTCTCAAAGTCGTTAATACCTATGCCGGAGGATTTAGAAACTTTACTAATAGTGTCCGTCCTATCCGTACACCTGAAGATATGAAAGGGCTTAAAATTAGAACTATGGATATTCCTGCCCATATGGAAATCGTAAGATCACTTGGTGCTGTTGCGACTCCAATTCCATGGGGGGAAGTGTATACTTCGTTACAGACGGGCGTAGTTGATGGCCAGGAGAATGCTATTCCGTCAATCATTATTGGATCACTTCAAGAAGTGCAGAGTTATATGGTTGAAGATGGTCATGTCTATACACAAGAATTTCTAATTATGAATGATGCGTGGTTTAACGGACTACCGGAAATTTACCAATTTATCATCATGCAGGGAGCTGAAAGAGCAGGTTATATTGGAGATCGTGCCGCTCGAGTTGCTGAAGACAAAGGGATTGAAGTCTTAAGTAAAAATATGGAAATATATACACCTACCATGGAAGAAATAGCCATGTTCAGGGAAGCAACCCAGGATAAGGTTTTAGAATTTATAAAAGGAGATATAGACAATCCTGAATGGATTGATAAAATCCTTGAAGCAGCAGAAGAGGCTAATAAGAAACTTGGCTATACTAATTAATTAAAAAAGAGCGGAGAAAAGTTTTATCTTTTATCCTTATCTCCGCTCTTTTTATATGTGTTGTCAAATTGTTTTTAGATTACCTCAAGTATTATTTATAGAGATAGTATTTTAAAAAATCAGATGGAGAAATACCTTTGCTTATAGGTAAAGTTCTTATAAATATCAGCAAACAATTAAACAAATTATTGGAGATACTATGCATTTTAATATTTATAGTCATGACCTTGGTTATATGGGGACAGGTTTTTTATCGATATGTTTTAAACTATGGCATTCCCTGGGCAGAAGAAATAGCCAGATTCTTATTGATATGGCTGGGATTTTTTGGTAGTGCAATTGTTTTTTATGAGCAAGGTCATGTTTCTATTGATTTTATCATTGAAAAATTTTCTCCAAATCGCCAAAGATGGATTAAAATATTGAATTTATTTCTAGCTCTTTATTTCTTTTTCTTCTTATTTAAATATGGTTTTGATTATGCATATTTTGGCATAAGATTAATTTCACCTGCAACAGGCATAAGTCGTTTTTGGTCACACCTCGCTGTTCCGGTAGGGTGTGTATTTTTAATTTTACATAATGTTACTCTTATCTATAATAAAGCTATATTAAAAATAAACAAAGAGAAAATAGATAATTTAAATAATTTGGATAGTTTTAAAAAATTATAGAGGGAAATAGTATCAGGTGAAAACATGCTTTTAGGTCTTATACTGTTTATTGTTCTTATCATTCTTTTGTTAGTTGGTCAGCCTGTAGCTATTGCGTTAGGGATCATTTCTTTAAGCTGGATCATCCTTGAAGACAGATCTTTAATGATGGTTGCTTCCAAGATGTATTCTCAAATGAATCAATTTACTCTTTTGGCAATACCCTTTTTTATTCTAGCTGGGGAGATTATGAATTGCAGTGGGATAACAAGCAGATTAGTTAAATTTGTTAATATTATGATTGGGAGAGTTAGAGGTGGGTTAGCCCAAGTAAATATATATACCAGTTTACTCTTTGCAGGTATTACAGGGGCAGCAATTTCAGATGTGGCAGCCCTAGGTGCCATATTTATCCCGGCGATGGAAGAACAGGGTTATACTAGGGAATATTCGGCAATGATAACAGCAGCATCTTCTATTGTAGGACCAATTATTCCTCCAAGCATTATTATAGTGCTCTATGGTTCAGTAACAAGAGTATCTATCGGAGCAATGTTTGCAGGAGCAATTATTCCCGGAATAATATTGTCTTTTGTTATGAGTATTATGGTAGGGATTACGGGTAAAAAGAAAAATTTACCAAAAATTGAAGAAAAATTTACCTTTAATGAATTGTTGATCAGTTTTATAGATTCTATTCTTGCACTGATAATGCCAATAATTATACTTGGTGGTATTTTAGGTGGTATTTTTACACCAACAGAAGCAGCTGCTGTAGCTTTGTTCTATGCTTTAATAGTAAGTGTTTTTATTTTTCGTTCAATGAGTTGGAATAAGTTTATTCATGCATTAAAAAGTTCTCTCCGCACTTCTGCAGCTCTTTTATTTATTATGGGAGTATCCGGAATACTAGGATGGATAATTAGCCGTATAAATTTACCGGGAGAATTAACAAGTCTTATGCTAACTGTATCTGATAATCCAAATATTATTTGTTTAATTGTTGTTGGTCTTTTACTTTTTGTTGGTACCTGGTTAGATAATGGGGCTGCCTGTATTCTCATGGCACCCATACTTGCACCCATTATGGAAAATATAGGTTTTAATCCTATTCACTTTGGGATTATTATGATAGTAACATTAAATATAGGGTTAATAACTCCGCCACTAGGTGTCTGTCTTTTTGCCGCCGTAGAGGTAGGAAAAGTGTCATTTGAGAAAATTGTACAGGAGATTTGGCCTTTTATTATTTTGGATGTTATAGTAGTTCTATTATTAGTCTACTTTCCTGAACTTACACTTTTTTTCCCTCGACTTTTTGGACTAGTATATTGACTGTTAATAATAAAGTAGACTTTGTACATTAATCATTTTGTGTAAATTGTTGCAAATCTTAATATTATTTTACAAAAGGGATTTTATAAAAAAAATAATTATATGATTTTAGAGAGTAACAAAATTATATAATCGAAAAATATCTATTACCCATATAGAAAAATGATTTCATATAATTTCAGATTAAGTTTATATTATACAAAACAAATATTAAGTAAGCCGGTGTGATTCAAAACTAACAGTTGACTTCTATGAAAGAAATTAGGTTTTACAGAATTCAGAATAATTTTAGTTTTTATATCTTAACATTTATGATAGTTTATGATGTTTTAATCTCTTAGGAATCAATTTCCCACCGCTCTACCGCGGAGGATTCATTAATTTTCTATTTTTTCTATCAAAAATAGTTTTAAGTTCTATAAAAATATATGTCATTCGTGTATGGGAATGTATTGTTATCTTGCATGAATGTAATACCATAAAAAATATAAATAATCAATATCCAGGTAGGTTACACTTTATTAAAGTTATATTTTTTTAGTTACTATATATGGTTAACAGTTAGTATAAACTATTAAGTTTGGCTACTGATAGAATAAAATTCAAGGGGGAGTGATATTAGATGGATTTTAGGGAAAAAGTTGTTATCGTAACTGGAGGTGCTAGCGGTATTGGTAAGGCAGCTGTAATAATGTTTGCTCATTATGGAGCCAATGTGGTTATAGCTGATTTGGATGAAAAAGGCACAAATGAGGTGAAAAAACAAATTGAAGACCAGTATAACCGAGAATGTTTTGCCGAACGGTTAGATGTGAGTCAAAAGGAAAGTATTGATAATTTAATTACCAGGGTTGTTAAGCAGTAT
>Ga0180433_10006502_pt1 | contig 15284 bp, 10 predicted proteins | sample SS_ome_8_FD_132980 | JGI IMG/M metagenome (GOLD analysis project Ga0180433, IMG submission 132980) | Hypersaline lake sediment archaeal communities from the Salton Sea, California, USA - SS_1_D_1 metaG | ecosystem: Environmental > Aquatic > Non-marine Saline and Alkaline > Hypersaline >... | reverse complement strand
CGTTTCAGTGGATGACTTGCAACCCGCGACGATCTATAAGGTCCAGGCGATCAGTTCGGATGCGGAAGGCGTCACTCGAAGTCCCGTCTGGAGGGTCTCCACGTCTTCGCCGCCTGAGTGCAGTGGTTCCATAATCGCCCATTTCAACCAGAGTGTAGAAACGCGCTATGTGCTTTACGACTATGCCAATGGAGATGCACAGTATCAAAGAAGGTTACTCGATCGCATCAACGGCGCTGAGTTTTCCATAGACGCATGTCTGTATTCACTGACAGTGCCCGAGATCACATCGGCACTCATAATAGCTAAAAACCGAGGTGTTCGAGTACGATTTATCTATGAAGCAGATAATGAAAACGGAGAAATCACGCAGCTGCAACAGGCGGGTATTCCGATTTTGAATGACGAATCCGGACCCAACAACGGATCCGGTCTGATGCATAACAAATTCTTTGTTTTCGATTTCCTCGATCAATCATGTGCGACCAATGACTATGTCTGGACCGGATCAGCGAATATTTCATATAATGGATTTCATAATAACGCTGAGAATGTTGTTATCATTCAGGATCAGGCGCTGGCAGGGGCATATACGGCTGAGTTTGAAGAGATGTGGGGCGGTAGCGAAGGGATGCCCGTGGAATCGGAAGCCCGTTTCGGATCACGAAAGACCGATAATGTTCCACACCGTTTTCGCATCGGTGAAATTGATGTATGTATGTATACGAGTCCCAGTGATGAGGTGGCTTCACACATGCATGATTTCATCATGTCGGCTAAACGATCGATATATTTTTCGATCTATAATTTCACGAATGATGATATTTCCGAGTCGATGCGTATGGCGGGAAATGCGAATTCAATAGAGTTTTCGGGTGTATTCGATGCCAACCAGATAAGTTCATCAAGCGAATACTGGCCCATGTCGGGCCAGGGATCGGGAGCATGGAATCCACCCGCGGATGTCCACAGTATCGATCTGTACCCGTCATTTCATCATAAATACATGCTACGGGACGCAGACAACCTGGGCACGGATGGTGCCGTACTTACCGGAAGCTATAACTGGTCTTTCAGTGCAGAGACGATTCACGATGAGAATATACTCATCATATACGACGGGCGAATCGCTAATCATTTTGCACAGGAGTTCATGGCGCGTTACGAGGAGGCGGGTGGAAGCGATTCCCTGGTATTGAAAACTCCCGATGTTGCGCAGCCGGTTGTGTCCACCATCAGGATTCATCCCAATCCATGGGTTCGGGGCTCGGATATGTTCATAACCGGACCGGATGTCGAGACCCTGGAGATATACGATATCCACGGTCGAAGGATTTCATTCGGCATTGAACTCATTGATCCCCTGACCCGGCGTGTACATGGATTGGTCGGTACGTCCGGGGTATATTTCGTAACGATCGGCACTCTCGAGGGAAAACGAACTATACCACTAGTACGCGTACAATAAAAAAGGCCGGAAGGTTTTTTTACCCTCCGGCTCTTCTCTATGAAATAGAGGTTCTAATTCGTTTCCAAGGCCTTGTTCATGACCTTTTCCGTTTCTTCCATGGCCTCTCCCGCTTCTTCCTCGGTTTCTTCCATGGTTTCCTTCATCTCTTCCTTAACGTCTTTAGCGCCTTCTTCCATTTTCTCCATGGTTTCTTCCATCTCACCTTCATCGGCAGCATCTTCACGGGATGATACAGCGGGAGACATGGCCTTTTTCGCCGGAGCGGTTTTTTCCACAGGGGCTTTTGTGGTTTCTTGCGTGGCTTGTTCGCCTGAGCAACCAATCAGGAATATACATGCAATGAGAATAAGAAGCGAACACCGTAAAATCATGAGATCCTCCTGTCGGCAGAACGATTGGGCGTAAAGGGATAAAGAATATCAACACTTCAATATATAGAGTGGGGGTTCACAACTCAACGAACTGAATTTACTTTGAACTCCGGCCATATTGCCGACTTTCGATTTTTAGCCCGCATTTCTCGCCAACTTTCTTTGCATTCACGAAACCGTATGCGCTGTCCTCGTTAATGATCTGTACCTCATATCGCTCGATGTTCAGATCGTTGTCAGTTGTGACAGCTTTCAGCCATTCGATGTCGCTCATGGACTTGGTCGTTCAGCCCTCGACTTTACTCACGGACCTTGTCTGTCAGCCATCAGCTCAGAAAAAAGAAAAATCCTCCTCAATCCTCCTTTTCGAAAGGAGGAAGGAAGAGAAAGAGGGCTTCGCCTGCTCTGAGCGCAACAAAGTCCCTGCTTGCCACGGACATAGTCCGTCTGACGGACGGAGCCGGGCGCAGAGCCGAAGGGGTCGAAAGGTCGAAGGGATTATATGTACTGATATCACAAGCATATTCGTGCTTTCGCGACCAAGCCTTGTGATAAATGCGGGCTATTTTTTGGAGAAACCTCGAGATGATCGAGACCGGCATGAATAAATGTATTCATACTCATTCACGAAGGAATGGTTCGAGATTACGCCGAGACCGGGCATCCTTCTCTATCTATCGGGGATCCCGATACTGTAACAGGTGTTTGTAACGCATGTGAACGTGTCTTGACTTCCATGTCATATGTATCAAGAATGCATCCCTTGTCGAGTTGGATTCACGGCGAATGATTATATCGATGGTATGAATTGCCACACGTTCTGATCCCAATTCGGAGATAACCATGGCTCAACTTAAAAAGATCGATGAATACAGATGGGAAATAGAGCGATATGGGGATATGAATGTCCCCGGGCGCATCTATGCTTCCGATGCCCTGATCGGCGATATTCTACGCGATCGAGCCCCTGAACAAGTTGCGAATGTGGGATGCCTTCCGGGTATAGTCGGCGCCAGCCTGGCGATGCCGGACATTCATTGGGGATACGGATTTCCTATTGGTGGTGTCGCGGCTTTCGATTATCAGGATGGGGTCGTCTCACCCGGCGGAGTGGGATACGATATCAACTGTGGTGTTCGTCTCATGAGAACCGACGTGCAGCATGACCAGGCCCGAAACCGTATCCGAGATCTCATATCCCGACTATATCGGAAGATACCAAGCGGTGTGGGAGCGAGCGGTTCAGTTATATTATCGAAACAGTCGGAGCGGCAGGTGTTGATTCGAGGCGCTCATTGGGCCGTGGAGAATGGTTTCGGTATTCCTGAAGATGTTGAATATATAGAGGAAAATGGATGCATGAGTAATGCGGACCCTTCAACGGTAAGTCGCCGTGCGCTTGAACGAGGCAGACCGCAACTTGGAACGTTGGGATCCGGGAACCATTTTATTGAAATCGGATATGTTGAAACCATATATGATCGAATATCGGCGGAAGCCATGGGCATTACCGAGGGAACCGTTACCGTGTCTATCCACTCCGGTTCCAGAGGGCTTGGATATCAGGTATGCGATGATTCCATTGGAATAATGGTAAAAGCTGCAGCCAGATATGGTATCCACCTGCCCGACAGGCAGCTTTGCTGTGCCCCGGTTCAGTCAGCGGAAGGACGGGATTATCTCGGTGCCATGTTTGCCGCAGTGAATTATGCTTTTGCCAACAGACAGATTATGGCACATGGTGTTCGATCCGTATTCAATGAGCTATTCGGAGAGAGAACGGCTCATGTACGGACCGTATACGAAGTGGCTCATAATATAGCGAAGATTGAAAATCATGAATACGAAGGTAAAAACCGTACATTGTGCGTCCATCGAAAAGGTGCGACGCGGGCATTTCCGCCGGGCAGCCCTCACATCCCGTTACGATACCGTCACGTGGGACAACCCGTTCTGGTACCGGGCGACATGGGGACGAATTCGTATATTCTGGTTGGAAAGCAGGGGGCAATGAGCGAGACCTTCGGATCCGCTTGTCACGGAGCCGGCCGCGTGTTGAGCCGGAAACGAGCAGTGAAACAGTCCAGGGGAAGATCGATACCTGAAGAGCTTGCTCAAGCGGGAATCTACGTCATGGCAGCCGGCCGGCGGACTCTCCAGGAGGAGATGCCAGAAGCGTATAAAGATGTTACCAATGTAGTAGATGCCGTCACAGGAGCCGGTTTATGCGCGAAAGTAGCTCGACTGAAACCGATCGGGTGTCTAAAAGGATAGTCACGGTAAGCATGAATTTTACACCTACACATATAAGCAGGGTGTGTCTTGTCACCGTGCTCTTCTTTATCAGTTGCAGTACCGCGAGATTCAATACCTTTTACAACGCCAGACAAAACTACAAGGAAGCTCTGCGCCTGGCCGAGACGAGAAATACAGGATCAAAACCGTCCTCCGGCGAAATAGCCAAGTTGGATAAATGTCTCGAAAAATGCGGCGTAATCATTGCCCGTCATCCGGGCAGCAGCCTGGTTGACGATGCACTTTTTCTCATGGGCAAAGCGTTATCCCTGAAACAGGAACACGCAACGTCGGCAGAGAAATTCTCTGAGCTCAGGGAATACTTTCCAGAAAGCGAATTCGTTGGTCCTTCATTGTATCTGGAGGCTGTGGAGCGACGCGCGCTTGCACAATGGGCGCGCGCGGAGAATCTCATAGAAACGCATTTGAACACCAGCGATACCTGGTCTGTCTGGCAGGAACGGAGTGCCGTGCTCTATGCTGAAATCGCCGAGTCGAATGGACGATACGATCAGGCTTTGAGCCGGATTGAACAACCACTGACGCGAAGTAAGCGCAAAGAAATTGTCGGTCCGGCGTACCTTTTGAAAGGGCGCTCTCTCCGCGGAACAGGAGAACTCGAGGCTGCTATGGATGCATTCAGACAGGCATCGGAGCACGCGGATACTCACTCAAGACGTTTTGAAGCGCAGGTGGAGATGGGAGAAACGGCATCCTTGCTGGGCCGTGGCGAGGAATCATTGGAAATATTTCGTGACCTGACCGCATTCGCCAGGGCTGATTCAGAGCTGGCGCAGGTCGGGTTATCCATAGGCAGAAGCTGGCGGTCTCTCTCCGATTTCAACGAAGCAGAGGAAGCCTGGAGAAATGTTATACTCGCGTATCCACGCGAAACTGCGTCAAAGTATGCTCGGATGGAACTTGCTTCCATGCTGGAAACCGAACAGGGAGATCTGTCGGCTGCGCTGGTGGAATATGATGAACTTGCAAAGCAGGGCAGACCCCGAGATCTCGTTACCAGAGCCTCCAGACGTGCCAAGGCATTACGAGCCGTTGAACAACTCGGTCTGTCACTACAGGACAGTAGTCTGAATCGCGGTTCAAATCTGATGAAACTCGGGGATACGTTCTTTTTCAACCTCGAGCTTCCGGACAGTGCTTTACCGTACTATGCGAAAGCCCATGCGGAATTCCCGGAAAGCTCTTGGGCTGCTCGGGCGCTGTATGCGGAGATTCGAATTCGTCGAGAGCACCAGTCCACGGGAAATGGCGTGATCGATTCACTTTTAGGCACCCTGACTTCCCGATATCCTCATTCCGCCCAGGCCCGGTCGATACGTGTCATGAGCGGAGAACTCCCTGAAAGCACATACGGGCTTTCCAAAGCAGGATGGTTCTATGAGCGTGCCGAGGAGATCTGGCTGGATAACGATGATTTCACCGCCGCGTTGGATACCTTTACCATGATAGCCGATTCATTTCCCACGAGTCCCATTGCTCCCAAGGCACTCCTGGCATCAGCCTGGATCAGTGGTGAGGACCTCGGAGATTCCGTGGGTACCCGGGCGTTTCTTCAACGAATCCTGGATTCCTATCCGAAATCAGAAGAAGCCTCCTACGCGTCGCGTGTATTAGGCGTATCACTCATAGATAAAAAACTACCGTATGATACCGCTCCGAGTATTGTTCGAATCGATACCGTTGAATGCGCGGAGATTGCTCCGGTGGATAGTCTCCATCGTCTCGGTATCGTTCGGGTACGGGTGCTCGTAGATGCGAATGGCGAAGCAAAGAATGTGGAACTCGTAAAAGGAACACAGTCCCTGTTGTGTGATGACGCGGCAATCCAAACCGCAAGAATCGCTGAATATACTCCTGCTCAGAAGGATTCCATCTCGGTTGAAGCGTGGTTTGACGTTGACGTTCCATTCGTTCCAACTCGAGCGGATTCAACATAAACACGTTCCGCACCGTATGATCCATCCGAAATCGCAACAAATATCCCAGGATAAAAACAAAGCGATTATCATGACTATGATGAGAGTGATAATCATCGTAGCATATGTGATGTTGGCGGGAGGAGAGAACGGCACGTGGAATGTCGGTAAGGCTGCCGAGGCGGCGAATCTCCATTCCCCGGCATGTTCGAGTATTGACTCGCTTCCCTGGCCCATGTCTCTCGCCCCCCGAATAACGTCAACATTCGGTGAGTATCGCGATTCCCATTTTCATGCGGGGATCGACCTCTCGACATACGGGAGATCGGGATATGCCCTCCGGGCACTGGATTCAGGATGTCTGCTCCGGGTACGGGTGGATCCATCGGGATACGGCAATATGGTATATATCAAATTAGACAACGGATTGATACTCGTATATGCGCATATGAAGCGATTTGCATCGTCTATCCGTTCATGCGTGCGTGAGATGCAGGAACAGGTGGGGAAATGTAATGTGGATTTTTATATAGAGCCTGATCGGGTTCGATTCAAACAGGGAGATATCGTGGGGATCTCCGGTGGTACGGGCGCAGGCCCACCCCACGTACATCTCGAACTCAGAAATGAATACAATGAGCCGGTGAATCCGTTGTTATGCGGTTATGCACTCCCGGATACCACGCCACCGCGTTTTTATCGTTTTGTCGTGACTCCGCTTGGCTCCGAAGCCCGGGTGAACGGCCGAAGACGAAGCCGGACGATCAGACTGCGATTTGACCGGGATGAGAAGCACTATGACGCATTGTCAGTTCCCCATGTGTGGGGTGAAATCGGTCTCTCGGTCAGGGCATTCGATCGCGTCAATCTCGGAGGAGACAAGGTTGGTATCTACCGGTACACCGTATCCGTGGACGGTGAGGAGATCTTTCGCAGAACGTATAGTCGAATGACTCCACGTGAGTGGAACTTCATAGACCTTGTGTACGATCGAGATCTCATGAGGCGAGGATTTGGACGATGCGAACGATTATATATTATGAAGGGTGATAATTTAACATTTCATACGGATAGTCCCGGTGACGGCATCATTCGCGCGGGACTCGGACAACTCGAATATGGCGATCATACGATCGACGTACTCATAGAGGACGCGGCCGGGAACAATCGTTCCGCGTATATTCCTATTGTAGTAAACCGGTCCCCGGAGATCACGGATCTCGTCCGGAAAGGGACGGATTCGCTACAGGTGAACATTAAAGACGAACAACCGGAGCGTTGTACGGTCACGTTCAAAGTGAAACGTGGCGGTCGATGGCACACCATCAAGGATACTCGGCGGCATGGTGATGTGTTTGAGATTGTTGCACTTGATCCGGGAGAACTTCTCGAATGTGTCGCCCGGGATACGTATGGAGCGACTTCCGCACCGTTTTATTTCGGTCAACCCGATACGGTACCGGTGCAATTCACCGCTGATATCGACCATCGCATTGAATCGCGGCTCGTAACCGTTTCATTGAAGACATCGCATGATTTGGTCAGACCGCCACGGGTTTTCGTGGCACCTGGTCGCTTCGGATATACACCTGCGCGAATGTGGGCTACGGATTCCAGAAGTTATGAGATGGAGCTTTCTTTACTTCCCGAGGCGATACCCGGATACCGTGTTCTGTTCCTCATGGAGGAAGTAAACGGCGCGGTTATGAAATCAGAACGGTTGATATCCTTCGAAGCTCTGTTGGTGGATAGGGCATCGGTTGTACAGAGTGATGATGGCGTGGTCGTGATGAGCGCGCAGATCAATTCAGTATTTGAAGACGCGTATCTCCAGGTGGAGCGGAGAGGAGTGCCGCAACCAGGTAACGGTCTGGAACGGATCTCGGATGGGTACACATTCACTCCCCAGCAGACGATACTTAAGAATCCCGTGACTGTCTCCATGGCCGTCCCGACGAATTATGCCCAAGACGGGGGCGAAGGGATTGGAGTTTTTCGATGGTTCGGTGGAAGTGACTACAGGGCGATAGGAGCTTCCTGGGACAGTGTAACCTGTTCTGTTTCAGGATTCACGGATGCATTGGGTACATTTGCCGTTCTGAGAGATGTTCATCCACCGAGGATCAACCTGACTCCAAGGCACGGTTCAGTTTCCTATACTGCCAGGCCATCAATAACCGCCGAAATTCATGATTCGGGTTCGGGGGTGGATTCACATACGATTCAGATGTACTTTGACGGAAGACCGGTTCCTGCGTGTCCTTTGGGGGGCGGTAGATGGCGATATCGTCCTGATGATTCACTCTCCAGCGGCCTCCACTCAATTCGGATGGTCGTCCGCGACAAGGTTGGGAATCCCAGTTCCGCGCACATGACGTTCCGAGTGAAATAACGAACAGCCGTTGTGCGATGAATTCGAGTGAATGTTCCCGGAGGTGAATTTCGTGAAAACAGAAGACACCTGTCAGCCGGATAGCACGATGGAAACTACCCCCGAGAACGAACGCCGGCGAAATGGACGTGGAAAAGCAGCCACCGGTCCCGAGGCCGTATTTCTCAGTGGATTCGATATCGTGGAGAGCACCACGGTAGCCGATGTCCTCGCCCGAATCGGTTTTCCAGACCACCGAATCGTTTTATGTACGGTAGCTATGCTCTCCATGAGTCTCGAGAATGCACTTCGCGAAAGATCGTCGGATACTCCCGTTCCCGCGGACGCATTACCCCGGATTGTTATTGTTTCCGGCGTACCCGATCAGCGGATCAAGCATCTGCTCAATGCGTATCGGGCAACCGATCTCCCGTCGCCCATTTGGGCAACGTCAACTGAATCAAATCTCAAAATGACGGTAAGGAATGTGATTCGCCATCTTCTCTATGAGCATAGACACATGTCCGCAGGGGATTCAACGCAGTAGGATCAAGATCTCAGGCGGAATATGGCTTGGTCCAATGAACATTCGGTTTGTTCACGTGACGAGAGATCACGGAGAGAAACTGTTCCACGGTTCCGCTCATCCTCGCCTTGAATGAGGAGATAGGGTATGCCTCTCGACGCGGCGTACTTGATCTGTTCCCTGAAGGCATATCGTGATCCCAGATAGAGTTCCGCGGATATACCGGCATTCCTGAGCGTGGATGCCAGCTCGAACATGAGAGCGGAATCATCCTGCTGAAGGATCGAAATCAGAACGGTACATGAAGATGCGGAGTCTCGAAGAAGCTCCATTTCTTTCAATGCCACGAATAGCCGATCTATGCCCATTGAGACACCAACGGCAGGGAGATCCCTGTTGAGGAAGTGACCGATGAGACCGTCATACCGGCCGCCACTCATCACTGATCCGATGGACTCCTGTCCGGTTATGATGGTTTCAAATATAGCCCCCGTGTAATAATCCAATCCACGCGCCAGATGAGGAACGAACCGTACATATTCGGGATGACGTACAGCGACCCGAGACCATAGTCCGAGGATCGTCTCGATCTCATTCAGGCCGGTTGTCGCATCAGAGGATTGCAAGATTCCGGCAAGAGATTCGACTTTCTCACTATTTGATCCTTCGAGCGTAATTAGTCTTTCCAATATATCGATTTGCTTCCCTTTGAATCCCAATCCGTTGTTATCATATGGTTCCGCGCAGAGCTGGAGAAGTTTATGCGTCCCGATTTTGTCATGTTTGTCGAGAATTCTGAAGAAACGTATCTGATCTTCAGAAGTGATCAGACCTATTGTCCGGGCGAGACTTGAAAGAAGTTGTCGACTGGAGATTTGTATGGAGAAGTCTCCAATGCCAATGGCTTCCATACTCCGGTAAATAACTTCAATGATCTCGGTGTCGGCCATGGGATGCTGGACTCCCACTGTATCCACATCAAATTGCAGGAATTGGCGGAAACGTCCTCGTTGAGGTCGTTCGCCTCTCCACACATACCCTGATTGATACCGCTTGAACGGTAATGGAAGCCGATCGATATGTTGCCCCAGATACCGGGCAAGTGAGGCGGTCAGTTCGAAACGGAGCGCCGTGGTTTTCCGAGGAGCAGGGAGTGAATCCTTGAACAGACGATAGATCTGTTTTTCACCACCTTCCTCGTGACCGGAAACGAGAATATTGAGATACTCTACGCACGATGTGTCGAGCGGTACAAAACCGAATGATTTGTATACGTCGCAAACGCGTTCAATCATCCAGTCCCTTCCCGCACATTCATCCGGATGCAGATCCCGGAAACCTGATGGAAGACGGGGTTCCTGGTGTCGAGATTTCTTACTCATGCCGTTTCCTCCTCCCCGGCGGATGATGTACGCAGGAGAGCATCGATCTCACGGCGTATACTTCCGTTACGAATTAAGTGTACGGTTCGTTCCATCAGTTCGTAGAGCGGCATGTCATTCTCAACGAAGGGTACTTCCATCCCGGATAAGAGCTTATGAAGGAGTCTGCCGCCCGGACCCGGGCGAAGTGGCTGCCACATGTGTAATGCCTGGCCGGCCAGGAGAAGTTCGATGCCGACGACATCCTCAAGGTTTTCTACTATCTGACGGAGTTTCATGGCCGCGACCGGCCCCATACTTACATGATCTTCGGTATTCTCACACGTGGGAATTGAATCAACACTGGCCGGATGAGCCAGGAGCTTATTTTCCGAAGTCAAGGCTGCTGCCGTGTATTGCGCGATCATGAATCCCGAGTTTACACCACTCCTCGCTATGAGTTGTGACGGCAGTCCATAGTGATGAGACGAATCGAGAAGTTGAGCGGATTTCCTTTCTGATAATGACGCTATTTCCGCGGCGGCGATCCCTGCAATATCCAGAGCCATGGCAACCGGTTCACCATGAAAGTTACCTCCGCTCAATACTTCGGGAGTTACCGGATGTTCCTCTAATCCCGGAAATATGAGTGGATTGTCTGTTACGGCGTTCATCTCTGCTTCTATACGATCTACACAGAATTCAAGAGCCCATAGCGCACTGCCGAGTACTTGTGGAATGCATCGAAAACTGTAATCATCCTGTACTCGTGGTGATGATGGCGCTACCGATTCGATTTCAGACAAGATGGGGGCGAGATTTGATCGCAAGCGATCGAATCCGGCAGCATCGAGCGAGACAATTGCTTCAGATACTATCCTGAAAATATCACGAGTTTCCAGACGCGGGTGTTCACCGCGTTCGGTTTTTTCAATAACATGGTCACATTGATCGACGACTGAAACCAATGTTTCGCGTATCCGTTCAGGAATGGATTCACCGAGTATGGTTTCGATTCGCCGTCGTATGCGGTTGATATACGGTACATTATACGGACTCAAGAGAATGTCGCTTTCATGCAGAAGAGAACGGATCCATCCCGCGACTCTTACCTGCTGGTCCATATTTCTGAGTTTTGAGATACGATCATCAAATGCTTGGAGGGACCCTTTGATCGCCTCGAGACCGGCGGAGGCGGCCAGAATCGCTGCTTCGAACGCGACAAATGCATCGTACAAGCAGAGAGCGCCCATGGCTGTCATGAGTTGAGTACCATTTGTAAGGGCAAGCCCCTCTTTTGCCTTCAATTTATATGTCGATAACCCGCAGACCTGATGAAGGACGCCCTGATGCAGCGGTTGAAATCCGTTTGCCCGGGGCGAATCAATGTAATCCCCCCGATGTTTCGGAGACGTATCGTTTTCTCTGAAATATATCCGTCCGGACGCGTCTCCCGTTATTACGAGAGCAAGATGAGCGAGGGGCGCAAGATCGCCGGACGCACCAACGGAACCCCGACGAGGTACCCAGGGGTATACACGATGATTTAGTAGCGTTACTATTCGTTGTAGTGTCGTCAAACGAATACCGGAATATCCCGCACATAGTGCATTGAGTCTGAGTAACATCATTGCCCTGACAGCGTCTTCGGGTAGCGGATCTCCGACTCCTGCCGCGTGACTGCGAATCAGATTTAATTGAAGCTGTTCCACGTCCTCAGGAGGAATCACGACGTCTCTCAGAGAACCGAATCCGGTGTTGAGACCGTACACTTTTTCACGTGATCGAACGAGATCTTCCACCGCCGAGCGTGACCTGTTTATTCGAGTGCGGGCATTCGAAGAAATTGAAACCGTTGCTCCGTGCCGTGAAACGGCGATAACCTCACGAAGGTTCAGATCGTTGCCGGTGATCTCAACGTGCGTGATTTCCGCAGGATCGTGAATGTATGACTGCATGTACGTTACTCCTCGACGAGGAAGGATTGTTGTGTTTATAGTCTTGTCGTACCAAACAAAGGATTCGTACATGGCCTGTCCAGATCAAGACGGGTTGACTGAATTTTCACAATGCGGTAGTTTCGTATTTATTACTGATACTTCTCGACAATCCGCAGTTAACCCGCATTTCTTGCCGGGTTTCGTCTTGAAACCGTGGAGATCCGGGTTGGATATCCACGTAACTATTCCTGGTGATACGAATGAATAAGCTTCCGGTAATACTCACGATTGTGTTTTTATGCATCATAATACCGATTCCAGCCGTCGCTGAAACGCCGATGTTCGCGGCGATACCGTGGTTCCGGTTGTCCGAGGACACGGTTATCCCTCACCCCATTCGGTCCGGATGGGTGGAAAGACTCATTGAGAACTCTGCCGATCGAGGTATGGTAATCCCTCGAATATCCGCTACGAATGTTGATTTCGGTGCCCTGAGAATCGAGATATATAAATCGCAATTTGTTTTAATTCTTTACTCGGGTGACGACGTGGTACGCGTCTATCCCGTCGCGCTCAGCGGCAATCCCATAGGGCATAAAATCAGGATGGGGGATAAAAAAACTCCGGAGGGTCGATACAAGGTCCTTAAATACAGGAGTCCGAGTTATGGCCCTTCTCTCTATGTCTCGTATCCAAGCCGCGCTGATGCATTGCGCGGGTTCCTCACCGGCACTATAGCGTATACTCAATTCAGGCGGATTGAATTTGCAGAGGAACTTACAATGATTCCACCGTCAGATACTCCGCTCGGAGGTAAGATTCTGATCCATACGGTGGATGAAATGGAACGGACATGCGCGACGTGTGAGAACTGGAGCATGGGGTGTATTGTACTGGAACCGAAGGATATGCGTGAATTGCTTTCGGTTATTCCATGGTTTACACCGCTGGATTTAACCATATTTTCAGTGGATCTTGATCTTGATATCTCCATAGCCTCTTCGCTGGACGCGACCGCCGGTTCCGGGGCAGATAATACCGGAGATTGATATACGCTACGAAGATCCCATGGAAGTCGATTCGATCCCAACCCATCTTGTTCTGTTTCGTAGCACATCTGTTTACATTACCTCACGTATCAAAAAGGAAGGTGAAGCATGGTACGTCCAGTTGTAACGGGGGTTATGATCCTCCTTCTCGCGTCCGCGGTATTCGCACACACGCGGGCGGACACGAACGGTGATTCCGATTGTTTTGTCGTCATGAAAGTTCGCTCCGATCTTGGCTCTTTGCTCCCCGCTGACAATGCGGTGAGTTCAGGAATCACTTCACTTGATTCCAGGTTGAATATCCTCGGCGTGCGATCCGTTCGGCGTCTGCATCCTCATGCAATTCGCCGTGATGATCTTCCCAGACTTGATTTAGTGGTCGAACTCGCACTGGCTGATGGAGCAGATCCCAAGACCGTGGTAAACGCTTTGAAGGGGAGACCGGAGCTCGAGTATGTGACATGCGTCGAAATACCGAAGATCGAAGAGGTTCCGGACGATCCCCTTTACGGATCACAGCCACATCTTCCCCAGATCAGCGCGCCGGCGGCGTGGGATGTGCAGAAGGGCGATTCAACCGTTGTTATCGCAATCATCGATAATGGAACGGATATAACTCATCCGGATCTGTTTGATAATGTATTTACCAATGAACTTGAGGCGAATGGAGCCCCGGGTGTTGATGATGACGGGAACGGGTATATCGATGATATCCACGGATACGACGTTTCCATGAACGATCCGGATCCCATGCCGTGCCCGCCTGATCCCGAAGGGTGGTGGGATCACGGAACACTGACTGCAGGCGCGGCCGCGGCAGTGACCGATAATGGACTCGGTGTAGCGGCTCCGTCCTGGAACTGTGAAGTCCTTCCAGTAAAAGCCAGTTTTGACAATAATCCGGGAAGCATTTCAGGAGGGTATGCCGGTATTACTTATGCCGCGGAGACCGGTGCTCATATCATCAACTGCAGTTGGGGACATCACGGGAGCCCGGATCAGTACAGCCAGGATGTAATCGACTATGCCACCGGACTCGGATCGCTCGTCCTGGCATCCGCGGGTAATGAAGCAATCGGAGATCCTCACTGGCCGTCTTCGTATCTCAATACCATCAGCGTTACATGGGTTGACGTCAATGACCGGCGGGCATGGGGAGCGACATGGGGTTCGACGGTGGATATGTCCGCACCCGGAGTGAACATCAGAACTACGGCACCCAACGGCGGTTATGGGAATGCCAGCGGTAGTTCGCTGTCATGCCCCGTTGCCGCGGGAGTCGCCGGATTGATCAAGAGTCAACATCCGGAATTTGGACCGTACGAACTCGGCCGTCAACTCGTTCTCACTTCTGATAATATCGATGACGTCAATCCCGGTTTCGAAGGTCTCCTCGGTATCGGCAGAGTGAATGCATATCGGGCGGTGACAGAGATCGATCTTCAGGAGTATCCGTCTCTCGATACATGGGCGTGGACGGTGAGCGACTCCGCTCCAGACGGAAACGGGGATGGATGGATCATGCAGGGCGAAACAGGCTCGCTCTGGATCACCTACCGGAGTTATACGGTAAGCCCGGCGGAAGATGCAATCGTTACACTTACCACTACGGCACCGGGTATCGAGCTTGATGTCAGCAGTATTATGCCCGGATCAATCCCCGCTGATTGCATCGGCACACTAGCTGAACCTTTCAAGTTTACCGTATCGGCAAATGCTCCGGCACAGCGAGCCCCGTTTGTCATTTCATATGCTGCCTCAGGCGGATACACTCATCTCGATACTGTATATGTTTCTCTGGGCCAGTCGCCGGTACTCCTTGTTGACGATGATGATGGCGAAGTGAACGTGGAAGAGTATTATATGACGGTATTGGATTCCCTCGATATACCTTTCCTCGTCTGGGATCGCTCTCGTAGCGGTGCTCCGGATGCATCAACATTGATCAATTTTCCTGTTGTGG
>Ga0180433_10006501_pt1 | contig 15284 bp, 12 predicted proteins | sample SS_ome_8_FD_132980 | JGI IMG/M metagenome (GOLD analysis project Ga0180433, IMG submission 132980) | Hypersaline lake sediment archaeal communities from the Salton Sea, California, USA - SS_1_D_1 metaG | ecosystem: Environmental > Aquatic > Non-marine Saline and Alkaline > Hypersaline >... | reverse complement strand
GACAGCAAGTATCCTATAGTGTTCGAGACCATGACCTTTCCGGAACCGGTGATAAGCGTTGCCATCGAACCCCGAACGAGGGCGGACCAGGACAAGCTTGATGTTTCCCTCAGGCGGCTGGCGGATGAGGATCCGACCTTTAGGATCAGGGTTGATGAGGAAAGCGGCCAGACCATCATCTCCGGTATGGGCGAGCTCCACCTTGAGATCCTTGTGGACCGGATGATAAGGGAATTCGGTGTTAGAGCCAAGGTCGGCAAGCCTCAGGTCGCCTACCGTGAGACCGTGACCGAGGCAGCCAGGGGCGAGGGCAAGTTCGCCAAGGCGGCCACGGGGACCGGAAGGGGCCAGTACGGACATGTGGTGCTGGAGCTCGAACCTGTTCCCAGGGGTGCGGGATTCGAGTTCGAGTCCCGGGTGACAGAGGAGATTATACCCAAAGACTTCATCCCCAGCATCCAGGAGAGTGTGCATGACTCCCTTGAGAACGGGGTATTGGCAGGCTACCGTGTGGTTGACGTCAAGGCCGTCCTCTGCGGGGGTTCCTATCACGAGCAGGACTCCACCGAGGTCGGTTACAAGATAGCGTCGGCGATCGCGGTCCGCCATGCGTTGGTAAAGGCGAAACCGATAATAATGGAGCCGGTGATGAGAGTCGAGGTCGTGGTGCCGGAGGAATTCGTGGGCGAAGTCATCGGCGATCTCAATACCAGAAGGGGCAAAGTGGGAGGCAGTTTCCTTAGAGCCGACGGTCATGTGGTCAAGGCCACGGTGCCGCTGTCGGAGATGTTCGGCTATGCCACGGGCCTAAGATCCGCCACCCAGGGGAGAGCGCTTTTCACTATGGAGTTCTCTCACTATGAGGAGGTACCGAAGAGTGTCGCCGACAGGATGTCGGCGAGCATTGAGGGCATGGTGTGACCCTCGCGGTAGATTGAGGAGGGACAGAGATGGCAAAGGCGAAGTTTGACAGGTCGAAGCCACACCTTAATGTGGGCACGATAGGACACATCGATCATGGCAAGACGACGTTGACGAGCGCGATAACGCTTTGTTTGAACAAGCAGGGATTTGCCGACATCCGTTCGTTCGATTCGATCGACAACGCTCCTGAGGAGAAGGAGCGGGGGATCACTATCGCTGTGGCCCACGTGGAGTACCAGACGGCGAAGCGCCATTATGCCCACATCGACTGTCCCGGGCATGCGGATTATATCAAGAACATGATCACAGGAGCGGCCCAGATGGACGGTGCGGTGCTTGTGGTTGCGGCGAACGACGGGCCGATGCCTCAGACGCGTGAGCACATATTGCTTGCTCGGCAGGTAGGAGTTCCTGCGATGGTGGTATACATCAACAAGGTGGACATGCTAGATGATCCTGAGTTGTTGGATTTGGTTGAGGTAGAGGTACGGGAGTTACTGACGAAGTATGATTATCCCGGAGATGACGTACCTGTGGTCCGTGGCAGTGCTCTTCAGGCGATGAACTGCGGGTGTGGTAAGGAAGAGTGCGAGAAGTGTAAGAGCATACTTGAGTTGATGGAGGCGGTAGACAGTTACATACCTGAGCCTGTACGTGATCTGGACAAGCCGTTTTTGATGTCGGTGGAGGACGTATTCAGCATAACCGGTCGAGGTACTGTTGGTACGGGGCGAATAGAGCGGGGGAAGGTCACGGTAGGCGAGAAGGTTGAGATAGTGGGACTTCGTGAGACTCGTGAAACGGTGGTGACCGGGGTAGAGATGTTCCGGAAGTTGCTTGACGAGGGTCATGCCGGCGACAACGTGGGTTTGCTTTTGCGCGGGGTTGATAAGGACCAGTTGGAGCGTGGGATGGTGATAGTGAAGCCTGGTAGCATAACGCCGCACACGAAGTTCACGGCTGAGGTATACGTACTGACGAAGGACGAGGGAGGGCGTCACAAGCCGTTTTTCACTGGCTACCGGCCTCAGTTCTACTTCAGGACGACGGATGTAACAGGTTCGATCAAGTTGCCGGAGGATCGCGAGATGGTGATGCCCGGGGACAATGTAACGATAGCGGTTGAGTTGATCACCCCGATAGCGATGGAGAAGGGACTTACCTTCGCGGTACGTGAGGGAGGCCGCACGGTAGGCCAGGGTGTGGTCGCCGACATTATTGAGTAGATCCGGGAGGAAGACCTAATTGGCCAGAGAGATAATAACGCTAGCATGCACTGTGTGTAAGCGGCGTAACTATACTACGAAGAAGAACAGGAGGCAGCACCCCGACAGGGTCGAGTTCAAGAAATACTGCCGGTTTTGCGGGAAGCACACACCGCATAAAGAGACCAGATAGATAGGTCGTTTAGAACCTTTCTAAGAAGGGGCAGGGGACTTTTATGTTTGACAGGCTGAGCAAGTTCCTCAAGGAGGTAAAGGTAGAGCTTACCAAGGTCACCTGGCCGACCGCCTCGGAACTCCGGGCGACCACGACGGTGGTGATAATAACCGTTTTCATAATCACCATCTTCATCGGCTTGGTTGACTTCGGGCTTGCCAATCTCGTGGGGAGCCTGCTGCGTTAGGGCTTGTCGCATCGGGAAAATATGGAATGGAAAACAAGTGGTATGTAGTCCACACATATTCGGGTCATGAGAACAAGGTCAAGACGGCCCTTGAGAAGACCGTAAGGGCCGAAGGCCTCGAAGAGAAGATCACGAGGGTCGTGATTCCGACCGAGAGTGTGACTGAGATGCGTAACGGCAAGAGAACCGTAACCACAAGGAAGTTCTTTCCCAGCTATATCCTTGTTGAGATGGATCTCACCGATCAGACATTGCACGTAATAAATAACACCCCGGGGGTGACCAGAATAGTCGGAGTCGGCGGGCAGCCGACGGCCCTCCGGGAGGATGAGGTGGAGAGGGTGTTGGAAGCCATAGATACTGGCAAGGCGAAGCCTACACCTGAGATACCGTACCATACCGGAGAGCACGTGAGGGTTATCGATGGACCCTTCACCGATTTCACGGGCGTGGTCGATGAGGTGAACGGTGAGCGCGGCAAGCTCAAGGTGATGGTCAGCATTTTCGGCAGGCCGACCCCGGTGGAACTGGATTTCTTGCAAGTGGAAAGCGTGTAGGAGCGGATCATGGCCAAGAACGTAATGGCGACAGTAAAGCTTCAGATCCCGGCCGGTAATGCTACCCCCGGTCCGCCGGTGGGTCCGGCCCTTGGTCAGCACGGGGTAAACATCATGGAGTTCTGTAACGCTTTCAATGCCCGGACCAAGAAGGACGCCGGCCTTATAATACCGGTGGTCATAAGCATTTATCAGAATCGTACATTCAGCTTTATCACCAAGACTCCGCCGGCGGCGATTCTCTTGAAGCGTGCTGCTGGCATAGCAAAGGCTTCGGGCGAGCCCAACAAGACCAAGATCGGCAAAGTCACCATGGATCAGGTTAAGGACATCGCCAAGACCAAGATGCCCGACTTGAACGCCAACGATCTGGACGCAGCCGTACAAATGGTGCTTGGTACCGCCAGAAGCATGGGCATTGAGGTCTCGGTGTAGAAGGTAGGTAGGGGATCATGAAGAAAGGCAAGCGTTTCCTTGCGGCCATGGAGAAGGTGGACAGGGCCAGACTGTATCCCATGGAGGAAGCCGTTAACGTGGTGAAAGACGCCTCCAGCGCCAAGTTCGATGAGAGCGTGGACTTCGCGGCCAAGCTCAACGTCGATCCCAAGAAAGCCGACCAGCAGGTGCGCGGGACGGTGGTATTGCCCCATGGGACGGGCAAGTCCGTAAAGATTCTGGTGCTGACCAGGGGTGAGAAGGAAAAAGAAGCCAGCGAGGCGGGTGCGGAGTACGTTGGCAGCAACGAGTTTATAGACAAGATAAAAGAAGGTTGGACGGATTTCGATGTGGCCATAGCCACGCCCGACATCATGGGCGAGGTCGGAAAACTGGGTAAGATACTCGGACCAAGGGGTCTCATGCCGAACCCGAAGGCGGGCACGGTCACTTTCGACGTCGCCAAGGCTGTGACGGATGCCAAGGCCGGCAAGGTGGAATTCAGAGTGGACAAATCGGCGAACATACATGTTTCGATAGGGAAGGTATCCTTCTCCCCCGCGGATCTCCTGGACAATGCCAGGGCGCTGCTGGGGGAGATATTGAGGCTCAAGCCCGCAGCCGCCAAGGGTCAGTATGTCAAGTCCCTCACCCTGAGCTCGACTATGGGTCCGGGTGTGAAGGTGGATCATGCTTCCGAGATTGCTGCATTGAAACTGCATTAAGAATGTGACGGGTGGGATTATGCCTAAGCCAGAGAAAATCGAAGCAGTTGAGACACTCAAGACCAGGTTCGGAGCCGCCAAGGGGATAGTGCTTGCGGATTTTACCGGCCTCACGGTGGCGGAGGCCAATGACCTCCGTCGCAAGTGCAGGGAGGCCGAGGTGGAATACCGGGTTGTCAAGAACACCCTGGCCAGGATCGCTGTCCGCGAGGCCGAGCTGCAGGAGATGGAAGGCCTGTTCAATGGCCCTATCGCGGTCGCCATGAGCGAAACCGATTCTGTGGCTCCCGCCAGGGTTTTGGCTGAGTTCAGGAAGACCGTGCAGAAGCCGGTTTTCATCGGCGGCTTTCTGGAAGGGCGCATTTTTGCTCCCGGTGAGTTACGCCGTATTGCAACCCTGCCCTCCAGAGAAGGACTTCTGGCGCAGGTGATAGGCGCCATTGAGGCCCCGATGGCGCAGGTCGTTTGGACATTAGACGGTTTGATGAGGAACCTGGTTTCCATTCTCGACCAGGCTTCGAAGAAAGCGGAGGGTTCCTCCTGATCTTGCCGGTAGAGGTTATTACGGAGGTGGAAGATGGCAAAAGCGGATGACAAGGGCAATGTTGAAAAGATTGTCGAGATGATAGAGGGCCTTACGGCTCTTGAGCTCGCCGATCTTTCCAAGGCACTCAGCGAGAAGTTCGGGGTAACCCCGATGGCGGCGATGCCGGTCGGCGCGGCAGCGCCGGGTGCCGGTGGTGAGGCGGCCGCCGAAGAGGAGAAGACCGAGTTCGACGTCGTCTTGAGCGCGATCGGTGAGAAGAAGCTCCAGGTTATCAAGGTTGTCAGGGCGATAACCGGTTTGGGTCTCAAGGAGGCCAAGGATCTGGTTGAGAGCGCTCCCAAGGCGGTCAAGGAAGGCATTGCCAAAGAGGACGCCGACGAGATCAAGAAGAAGCTCGAAGAGGTCGGTGCGACTATAGAGGTAAAGTAGCGCCGGCAACCGGGGGTGTTGTGGCCTTATGGTAACTTCGAAAAGGAAAAGCTATTCCAAGATCACCGAAGTAATGGAGATCCCGAATCTCCTTTCGGTGCAGTTGGATTCTTTCAGGAATTTCCTCCAGGCTGATGTTCCGCCTGCGCAGAGGAAAGACGAAGGGCTCCAGAGGGTTTTTCAGGAGGTCTTTCCGATTTCCGACACGCGGGACAACTATGGTCTGGAATTCGTGGGTTATGGTCTCGGCGAGCCCAAGTACAGTATAGATGAATGTCAGGAAAGAGACGTCACCTATGCGGCTCCGCTCAAGGCCACCCTCAGGCTCATAGTAAAGGAGAATGTCGACGGCCGGAAGGAAATCAAGGATATCATCGAGCAGGAGGTATATCTCGGTGAGATCCCTCTGATAACCGACAAAGGCACCTTCATCATAAACGGGGCGGAGAGGGTAGTGGTAAGCCAGCTCCATAGATCCCCCGGTGTCTTCTTTGACGAGAGTATACACCCCAACGGCAAGCGGCTGTATTCGGCGAGGATTATTCCCTATCACGGGTCTTGGGTGGAGTTCAGCCTCGATGTAAACGACATCATGTATGTCCACATCGATAGGAAGCGTAAGATCCCCGTTACCGTGCTCCTTAGGGCGATCGGGTTCTCCATAACCGATGACATCCTCCGGCTTTACTACGACACTGAGGAAGTCAAGACCGCTACGCTCAAGCGGCGGAAAAAGAACGAGGTCGGCGGACGATATTGTGCTCAGACCGTTGTTGACAAGTCGACCGGGGAGATAATCCTGGAGGCCGGGCAGGAAGTAACCCCTGCCGCCGTCGAGGCTTTGTCGATGGCCAAGATCGACAAAGTGACATTGGTTTTGGACAAGCCGGGACAGGACAACGATGTCTTGAGAAACACCCTGCGCAAGGATACGACCAGGTGCGAGGAGGAAGCGCTGATAAAGATCTATACCCTCCTCAGGCCGGGTGACCCGCCGACCGTGGATACCGCCAAGGGGCTCATAGACCGGCTATTCTTCAGACCCAAGCGTTACGACCTTGGAAGGGTCGGCCGCTACAAACTCAATCAGCGCCTCGGACTGGATGTTCCTAACGATGTCACCATTCTAACCAAGAACGACTTCGTCAGGATAATCGAGTATCTTCTCATACTCAAGGACAACCGGGGCTACACGGACGACATAGACCATCTGGGCAACCGCCGGGTTCGGTCGGTCGGAGAGCTTCTTGCGAATCAGTTCTCAATAGGCTTGACGCGTATGGCAAGGATCATCAAGGAGCGTATGAGCCTCCAGGACTCGGAGCTGATGACGCCTTCGGATCTGGTCAATGCCCGGACCGTGGCGGCCGTGATAAAGACCTTCTTCGGATCCAGCCAGCTTTCCCAGTTCATGGACCAGACCAATCCCCTGGCGGAGCTCACCCACAAGCGAAGGCTTTCCGCCTTGGGCCCCGGCGGTCTTACCAGAGAACGCGCCGGGTTCGAGGTCAGGGACGTCCACTATACGCACTACGGAAGGGTCTGCCCGATCGAGACCCCCGAAGGTCCTAACATCGGATTGATAAGCTCGCTTTCCACATATGCTCGGATCAACGAATTCGGCTTCCTTGAGACTCCCTACAGGAGGGTCGTAAAAGGTGCGGCCACAAACGAGGTTGAGTACCTGAGCGCGGACAAGGAAGACCGGTTTGTCGTGGCCCAGGGTAACGCCCCGGTGGATGACAAGGGAAAGTTCCTGGCGGACAAGGTATTTGCATGTTACAAGGGTGATTTCCCGGTGGTGGACCCGCAGGAAGTGGACTACATGGACGTGAGCCCCAAGCAGATCGTGAGTGCCGCGGCTGCGTTGATTCCGTTCCTGGAACATGATGACGCCAACAGGGCGCTGATGGGATCCAACATGCAGCGCCAGGCGGTGCCGCTGCTGCTTACCGAGGCGCCCTATGTGGGTACGGGGCTGGAGGCCAAGGTCGCGGCGGATTCGGGAGACCTTGTATTCGCCAGGCGGTCCGGTGTGGTTGAGGCGGTCGCAGCGGATGCCGTTGTGGTTTCCCACGGCGATGGCGGGGTTGAGGATCTTGACGAGATCTTCGGTGTGGCCAATACCGACACATATAAACTTGTTAAGTTCAAGCGGTCCAATCAGGACACCTGCATAAACCAGCGGCCTGTCGTGAAAGCCGGTGACCGTGTGACTGCCGGACAACTTCTCGCTGACGGGCCGGGCACAAAGGACGGCGAGCTGGCTCTGGGTGTGAACCTGCTGGCGGCCTTCCTGCCGTGGCGTGGCTACAACTATGAGGACGCAATCCTCATCAGCGAAAGGGTGGTCAAAGACGACCGCATGACCTCCATACATATAGAGGATTTCGAGCTCCAGGTGCGTGAGACCAAACGGGGCGTAGAGGAGATCACCGCCGAGATACCCAACGTGAGCGAGGAAGCGGTAAGGAATCTCGATGACACAGGGATCGTCCGAATCGGCGCCAGGGTGCGGGCGGGAGATATCCTGGTGGGCAAGGTGACCCCCAAGGGAGAGACCGAGCTCACCCCCGAGGAGAGGCTCTTGAAGGCGATCTTTGGCGAGAAGGCTACCGATGTGAGGGACGCCTCGCTCAAGGCCCCCCCGGGGATGGACGGAATTGTGATCGACGTGCGCGTATTCTCCCGCAAGGAGAGGGATGAGGCGGTAAGGAAACGGGAGAAGAAGCAGATCGACCAGATCCGCAAGACCGAGAAAAAGCAGGTCAAGAGACTGCTCGCCAAGCGCGACGAGCGGTTGAAAGAGATGTTGAGCGATGAGATGGCCAACGAGATCGTCGATCGCGGGGGCGGGGTTTTGGTGAAGTCGGGCAAGAAGCTCACGGCGAGAACTCTTAACAAGCTGGATTTCTCGGAGGTGGATTTCACCAGGGACGTGGTCAAAGACCGAGACACCTCGGCCAAGATAAGACGCCTGGTCCTGATCGTGGACGGGGCGTTGGATGAGATCACCAGAACGTATGAAAAGGAAATAGACAGGCTGACCCGCGGTGATGAGCTTCCCCCAGGTGTTGTGAGATTGGTGAAGGTCTACGTGGCCAAGAAGCGGAAACTCTCGGTGGGAGATAAGCTCGCAGGAAGGCACGGCAACAAGGGGGTTGTGGCGAGGATAGTACCCGAGGAAGACATGCCGTATCTCCCGGATGGAACTCCTGTGGAGATCGTTCTCAATCCCCTCGGGGTACCGTCGCGTATGAACCTCGGCCAGATCTTGGAGACCCACCTGGGATGGGCAGCGGAAGCCTTGGGGCTCAGGGTGGCGTCACCGGTCTTCGACGGCGCCACCATCACGGAAATAAAGCAACTGCTCAATGAGGCGGGGCTTCCCGAAAGCGGCAAGACGGTTGTCTATGACGGCAAGACGGGAGAGCCTTTGGACAGGGAGGTCACCGTCGGCTACATGTATATGATGAAACTGTCGCATCTTGTGGACGACAAGATACACGCCAGGTCCATAGGGCCGTACTCGCTGGTGACCCAGCAACCGCTGGGTGGAAAGGCGCAGTTCGGCGGACAGAGGTTTGGGGAAATGGAAGTCTGGGCGCTTGAGGCCTATGGTTCGGCCTATGCTCTGCAGGAGATATTGACCGTGAAGTCCGACGATGTCTCCGGGAGATCAAGGATTTATGAGGCGATTGTCAAGGGAGAGAATCCGCCTCAGCCTGGAATTCCCGAGTCGTTTAACGTATTGGTCAAAGAGCTTCAGAGCCTCGGGCTGGATGTCCAGCTCGAAGAGTAGCTAGGGAGGTATTCTCCGTGCTAAGACCAGCAGACACACGGGAAAAGACCCCAGTTGAATTTTCAGCCATAAGGATCCAGCTCGCCTCGCCGGAGACCATCAGGCAGTGGTCCTACGGTGAAGTGACCAAGCCGGAGACTATCAACTACAGGTCGTTCAAGCCCGAGAGGGATGGTCTTTTCTGTGAGAGGATCTTCGGACCCGTTAAGGACTGGGAATGCAACTGCGGCAAATACAAGCGCATCCGGTACAGAGGTGTCATCTGTGACAAGTGCAAGGTTGAGGTCACCCAGGCCAAGGTTCGGAGGGAGAGACTCGGACACATAGAGCTGGCGGTCCCGGTGTCCCACATTTGGTATTTCAAGGGCATCCCCAGCAGGATGGGGCAGCTCCTGGACCTCAGTGTGAGGGATATCGAGAGGGTGCTCTACTATGAGAGCTACATAGTGATTGATCCGGGGGAGACCCCGCTCAAAAAGAGGCAGCTCATAGGCGAGATCGAGTACCTGGATATGGAGGAGAAATATCCGGGTAAATTCGTTGCCGAGATGGGCGGCGGTGCGGTGAAGAAGCTCCTCCAGGAAATGGATCTTGACGAAATCTCTACCGAGCTCCGTGCCAGGGTGAGGGTGGAAACATCCGCCCAGAGAAAGCGGGAGACGCTCAAAAGGCTCAAGCTGGTTGAGGCCTTCCGGCTGTCGGGCAACCGTCCGGAGTGGATGATAATGGATGTTATCCCGGTACTGCCGCCGGACCTGAGACCGCTGGTCCCGCTGGAGGGCGGCAGGTTCGCCACGAGCGATCTCAACGATCTTTATCGCCGCGTGATAAACAGGAATAACAGGCTCAAGAAGCTGATGGAGATAAAGGCCCCCGAGGTGATCCTGAGGAATGAAAAGCGGATGCTCCAGGAGGCGGTGGACGCGCTGTTCGACAATGGCAGGCGCTCCCGGGCGGTGAGGGGACCGGGCAACCGTCCTTTGAAGTCCTTGAGCGATATGCTCAAGGGCAAGCAAGGGCGATTCCGCCAGAACCTTCTCGGCAAGCGGGTGGATTATTCGGGCAGGTCGGTGATCGTGGTCGGGCCCGAGCTCAAGATTCACCAATGCGGGTTGCCCAAGAGCATGGCCCTTGAGCTTTTCAAGCCTTTCATAATCAAGAAACTCGAAGACAAAGGTTACGTGCAGACCGTAAAGAGCGCGAAGAAGCTGGTGGAGAGGGAGCGGCCGGAGGTATGGGACATCCTCGAGGAGATCATCAAGGACCACCCGGTGCTCCTCAACCGCGCGCCCACGCTCCACAGGCTGGGGATCCAGGCCTTTGAGCCGGTTCTCGTCGAGGGCAAGGCGATAAAGATTCACCCCCTGGTTTGCCAGGCTTTCAATGCGGATTTTGACGGCGACCAGATGGCTGTTCATGTGCCGCTCTCATTCGAGGCTCAGCTCGAGGCTCGCGTGCTCATGCTTTCGCTTAACAACATATTGTCGCCGGCAAATGGGAGGCCTCTTGCGAGCCCGACCCAGGACATGGTCTTGGGATGCTTCTACCTTACCAAGACCCGGGAGAAGGAAACCAAGGAGAACCGCCGGGTATTCGTGGACTGTAACGAGGTGATATCGGCTCACCATCACAAGATGGTCGATCTTCACGACCCCATAAGGGTCGAGATAGACGGCGAGTCTGTGGACACCACCGTGGGCAGGGTGATCTTCAACGACATCGTACCGCCGGAGATAGGCTTCATAAACGAGGCCACCGACAAGCGGCGGCTTGAAAACCTGGTGGCCGATTGCCACCGCCTACTCGGTCCCTACAAGACCGCGATATTCCTCGACCAGCTCAAAGAGATCGGTTTCGAGTACGCCACGACCGCGGGGCTCACGGTGGGGATCGACGATATCGTAATACCCGAAGAGAAGCCCAGGATAATCGACAGGGCCGACAAGGCCGTGAGCAGAATACACGACATCTATAAGAAAGGCGCCATCACGGACGGTGAGAGATATAACCAGGTGATCGACACCTGGACGAATGTGACAAGCCGTATCGGGGGCCTGATGTTTGAAAACCTGGCCCATGTGGATAACGGTTTCAACCCGATCTTCATGATGGCCGCCTCGGGCGCCCGGGGTTCCAAGGAACAGATCAGGCAGCTGGCTGGTATGAGGGGGCTCATGGCCAAGCCCCAGAAGAAAATGACGGGCCAGATGGGGGAGATCATAGAGACCCCGATTACATCGAACTTCAAAGAGGGACTCACCGTGTTGGAGTACTTCATCTCCACGCACGGCGCCAGGAAGGGCCTCGCGGACACGGCCCTCAAGACCGCGGATGCCGGGTATCTCACGCGCCGACTGGTTGACGTTGCTCAGGACGCGATCATAAATGAGGAGGATTGCGGGACCATTCTGGGGCTCGATATCACCGCTCTCAAGGAGGGCGAGGAGATAATCGAACCCCTTGGTGACAGGATCCTGGGTAGGGTGGCCGCCGAAGATGTGTTCGATCCGATAACCAATGAGCTGATTGTCGCTGCCGGCGAGGGCATCGCCGAGGAAGCGGCTCAGACGATCGACGGATCCGCGCTGGATCGGGTGAAGATCAGGTCGGTATTGACCTGTGAAACGCCTCGGGGTGTCTGCGCCAAGTGCTACGGGCGTAATCTGGCTACGGGTCACCCGGTGAATATCGGTGAAGCGGTGGGAGTGATCGCCGCTCAATCGATCGGTGAGCCGGGTACCCAGCTCACGCTGAGAACCTTCCACATCGGAGGCACCGCAGGCAGAATTGCCGAGGAGTCGAAGATCGCCGCCAAGTCCGATGGCCAGGTCAAGTTCCACGCCGTCAAGGTGGTCGATTACAAAGAGGATCAGCGGGTGGTGCTCTCCACAAAGGGAGAGATCCATCTTTATGAAGGCAAGAGCCTTAGAACTCGTTACACCGTGCCCTATGGCGCGAAGCTTCTGGTCAAGGACAAACAGGACGTCAAGAAGGGGGATGTGCTCTTCGAGTGGGATCCTTATTCGGCGCCCATCCTTGCCGAGAAATCGGGCACTGTGAGATTCTATGACATCATAGACGAGGTCACCGTGCGTGAGGAGCTGGATGAGAAGACGGGGTTGAGGCAGCGGGTGGTGGTCGAGCACCGCGATAAGACCATTCATCCCCATATTGTGATTGAGGTAAGGGGTAAGAAGGCCGGTGAATACCCGATACCGACGGGAGCCCACCTCATGGTCCATGACGGCGAGAAGGTCGTTGCCGGAGACCTGCTTGCCAAGATACCCAGGGAGATATCAAAGACCAGGGATATCACGGGAGGACTTCCCAGGGTAGCCGAGCTTTTCGAGGCCAGGAAGCCCAAGGACAGGGCGACGGTGAGTGAGATCGACGGGATGGTCGAGTTCCGGGGTTCGGCCCGAGGGATGCGCCGCATAGTCGTGGTCGGGGATCAAGGGGAAGAGATGGAGTACCTGATCCCGCACGGAAAACACCTCAGGGTAAGGGACGGCGACGTGGTGAGGGCCGGAGACAAGCTCTCCGAGGGCCCGATCAATCCGCACGATATCTTGAGGATCAAGGGTATCAATGCCGTGCAGGAATATCTGGTCAATGAGATCCAGGAGGTCTACCGGCTCCAGGGTGTGAGGATCAACGACAAGCACATCGAGATTATTGTCAGGCAGATGCTGGAGAAGGTCAGGATCGAGGATCCCGGCGACACCAACTTCCTGGAAGGGGAACAGGTGGATAAGGTCAGGGTGCGCGAGGAGAATGAGAAGGTCGCAGCCAAGGGTAGGCCCGCCACCTTCCAACCGCTCCTCCTGGGCATTACCAAGGCGTCGCTTTCGACGGAGAGCTTCATCTCCGCCGCGTCGTTCCAAGAAACCACCAGGGTGCTCACCGAGGCGGCCATAAACGGCTCCCGCGACAGCCTGCTGGGTCTGAAGGAAAACGTGATAATAGGGCATCTGATCCCGGCCGGTACCGGGGTTGGTAGGAATAGAAACATCAACATAATCGTGGAAGAAGAAGAGATCCCCGATCTCGAAGAAATGCCTGAAGAAGGGGAGATCGAAGGGGACGAGGTAGCGGAAGCTTAGCAGTGCTAGTGGAGGTGTAAGAGATTTGCCGACGATCAGTCAGTTGGTGAGACACGGCAGGAAGGCCATAAAGTCCAAGACCAAGTCACCTGCCCTCAAGGGTTGTCCGCAGAAACGGGGTGTGTGTACGAGGGTGTATACCACAACGCCCAAAAAGCCCAATTCCGCTTTGCGGAAGGTGGCGAGGGTGAGGCTCACGAACGGTATTGAAGTGACCTCCTATATCCCCGGGGAAGGGCACAACCTTCAAGAGCACTCCATAGTGCTCGTTAGAGGCGGCAGGGTCAAGGACCTGCCTGGTGTCAGATATCACATAATAAGGGGGGCTCTGGATACCAGCGGGGTTGACGACCGCAAGCAGTCACGGTCGAAATACGGTACCAAGATGAAGAAGAGCCAGACTCCCGCCGGCGCATAGCCAGAGAGGGACGACTTATGCCGAGAAGAAAACTGGTAAAGCGCAGAGAGGTAACACCGGACCCTAAGTTCGGCAGTCCGCTTGTGACCAAGTTCGTGAATTGCCTGATGGTGAAGGGCAAGAAGAGCACTGCGGAACGGGTGTTCTACAACTGCATGGACATAATTGAAAAACGGACCGGACAGCCCGGGATTCAGGTCTTCAAGCAGGCTATCAACAACGTGAAGCCCGTGCTCGAGGTGAGACCGCGCCGGGTCGGAGGGGCGACCTATCAGGTTCCGATGGAGGTGAGGCACGAGCGAAGAACGGCTTTGGCCTTCCGCTGGATTCTGCAGAACGCCAGAGCCCGGAACGAGCACAGCATGCAGGAATGCCTGGCCTCGGAGCTTGTGGCCGCATCCAAAAATGAAGGCGGAGCGATCAAGAAGAAGGAAGACACCCATAGGATGGCGGAGGCAAACAAGGCCTTTGCCCACTACAGGTGGTAAGCGTGACCGATGCGCTCCGAAGGGAACGGATCAGATGAGGACCGCGGTAAAGATATGTGCGACGGGAAGGGATAACATGAGAAGATTCCCGCTCGAGAAAACAAGGAATATCGGTATAGCGGCGCATATCGACGCGGGCAAGACCACCCTGACCGAGCGTATTCTTTACTACACGGGCAGGGTGCACAGGATGGGCGAAGTGGATGACGGTGCGGCCACCATGGATTGGATGGAGATCGAAAAGGAGAGAGGGATAACCATTACCTCGGCGGCGACTTCCTGCGCGTGGCGCGATCACCGGATCAATATAATAGACACTCCGGGCCATGTGGACTTCACGGTTGAGGTTGAAAGGTCGCTCCGGGTCCTGGACGGTGTTGTTGTGGTTCTATGTGCGGTGGGAGGGGTTGAACCCCAGTCTGAGACGGTATGGAGACAGGCCGACAGATACAAGGTGCCCAGGATCGTGTTCGTGAACAAGATGGACCGCATAGGGGCCGATTTCGACCGGGCGGTGGATATGATGCGCGACAGCCTGGGATCCAATGCTCTTCCTATAGAGATGCCCATGGGGAGCGGCAAGGAGCTTGAGGGTATAGTGGACCTTCTCGAGATGAAGGCATACATATATGACGATACCACCTACGGTGTGAAGTTCGAAGTCATCGATATTCCCGAGAAATATGCGGATGAAGCCGATCTTCGCCGGGAGAAACTGGTGGAGACGGTTATAGACTATGATGACGACCTGATGGCGGGATACCTCGAAGGCCGGGAGATAGAGACCGCGAAACTGCGGAAGGCCTTGAGAAAGGCCACCTTGTCCGCCGAGGTTGTCCCGGTGCTCTGCGGTGCCGCGCTGAGGAACAAGGGCGTTCAGAAGGTGCTGGATGCGGTGGTGGAATATCTGCCCTCCCCGCTCGGCGTACCGCCGATCGAGGGGATCAATCCGCGGACCGATGAGAAGCAGCTCAGACGCCCCAGTGACGATGAGCCTTTCTCCGGTCTGGTCTTTAAGATAATGAGCGATCCCTTTGTCGGCAGGCTTGCCTATATGAGAATCTATTCCGGCAAGCTCACGCCCGGTACGAGTGTATACAATCCGGCAAGGCATGCCAGGGAGAGAATCGCCAAGATCCTGATGATGCACGCCAACAAGAGGGAAGAGCTGGCCTGCGCCTTTGCCGGCGATATAGTGGGGCTGGTCGGAATCAAGAAGAGCTTTACCG
>Ga0180433_10006499_pt1 | contig 15287 bp, 17 predicted proteins | sample SS_ome_8_FD_132980 | JGI IMG/M metagenome (GOLD analysis project Ga0180433, IMG submission 132980) | Hypersaline lake sediment archaeal communities from the Salton Sea, California, USA - SS_1_D_1 metaG | ecosystem: Environmental > Aquatic > Non-marine Saline and Alkaline > Hypersaline >... | reverse complement strand
TTGAAGTTAAAGATGGTAAGGGTTATTTGACTGACATTGGTAGAGGTGTTAATATGTTTGATAGTGTACCAGTTCAGATGGGAAGAGCGTTGCTCAGTAGTTATGATTATAAGTGTACAACTGAGATGTGTAATATTGCGGGAATGATTGAGAAGATTGGTGGAAGATTTGAAAAAGTGTTCAAAGAGTACAAAGCTAATAAGAAATTGGATGATAAAGAACAGAAAGCAGAACAGAGAAAGTATGATAGAACTCGTCTCAAGTGGTCATCATCTGATGGTGATATTGTCTCCTTTTTACGAGCTTACAAAGAGTATGAAACCAGAAAGTATGACAAGATAAACAGAAGAACAAAGGAGGTTCTGGTTGAGAAGAAGGGTGAAGCGAAAGAGTGGTGTAATGATAATTACATTGCTCCAAAAACAATGGAGAGCATCAAAAGATTGGCGAACGATTATAGAAGAAAACTTTTCGGTTTCATTAAAGAGAAACGTCAGAAATTCTATAATAACAGTAACAATAAGAATAAGGAATTCGTTTTGACAATGAATGCAAAACCGGAATTGGACGAGAGTGTTTACAAAAATGTGTTGAGTGCATTGGTTGATGGATTCTACGTAAACATGATGAGGAAGATCTCAGGAAAGAGTTATGCTACATGCTTCCCAGCCGATAAGAGAAAGGGTGCATTGGATAGAAGGAGTTCATTGTACTTCAATATGAAGATACCTTCCAAATACACTTTCTATGTTGAGTTTGGTAATATATTCGGAAATGCAGGTTTCAGAATAATTTCGCCAATATTCCCAGCTGATTTGAAGAAAATAAAGGATGATAAGACTAAGGCAGAACATGTGCAGAGTTGTTTGTCTGACAGTAAGTTTGAAACTGTTATTAAGAATTTCGGTTCATCCAATAAGAAGAGTAAGGGTCGCAAGTCTTATGGGAAGAAGAAAGGAAGAAGTTCTCCAAGAAGAGGGAAGAAGAAATATACTAGAAAGAAGAAATAATTAAACCAACTAAACAACATCTACAATAGTATCATTTGGATCAGTACAGAATTTAACTCTCCACATTTCATGACACCTATCAATAACACGTCTTGTGTAATTCATATCTTTATATTGTCCACCAAATGCAAAACAGTTCTTCTTCTTACCACGAGCTGTTTTGTAGTTCTCAAACCATCTCTTCACCGCTTTCAAACATCCAGGTTTGAACTCTTCGACTTCTTCCAAACAAGTTATCTTATCACTATTCTCATCCTTTACATTTATTCCAATAACTTTCCAATCAGTTTCTCCCTCATCAATTAAAGCTAAAACACCAAGAATCTTAACCTTATAAACATATCCAACCTTTGCCTGTGTATCACCAATGTCGATTATATCCAATGGATCGTTATCACCATATTTCATTGTACTGTCACAAAGTATGTTGGGATCTTCCCATGTCTGTGGAATTGCACCATAGTTGAACAACATATCTCCATACTTATACTCACGTGGTTCACCAAAGATCCTGTCCTGAACAATTGGATTGTATTCAATATCTCTCTGGATCTCATACTTCTTTCTTGTGTATCTTGGTATCTCACATACCATATTTATAGTTCCATCTGAGTTTATATAGTTAATATCATGCCATGGTGAAATCTTTGTTTTGTTTCTTAGAAAATATATGTATTTATCATCATTGAGTAAATGGTATTTACTCTCCAATTGCACACCTTCATAAAAATCGAAAAGTTTATTCATAATGTAATTTACACACTTGAACTCTTTAAATACAAGGAGAGTGCCTCTCCCTACTAAACCCTACACTCTTTAAGTAAACTTTCCAAAAATATGATTATATAAAAAAATATAACTTTAATTATACCAAACATGATGCTCTGTCCTTTCTCAAAACATAAGCATGTATTGGGTATTCCTAATAAAGGATTTCACAACCTACATTTTCTAGGAACAGCGGTTCTAGATTATATTGCAACCATTATTCTTTCCATTATAACAACATGGCTAACAAAAATCCCCCTTGTATTGACAACAATTGGTTGGTTTGTAATTGGTTTGATTCTACATGTACTCTTTGCTGTACCAACAGATGCGGTTAAATTTCTTGGTCTGAATTGTTAAACCTTACGCTCCATAAACTTTTTATAGTATATAATTAAATACACAGTATGTAATTATATTTTACTACCTTATTACCAAGCAATAAAAACATTAGAAATAAAAACATATGGAAATGTCCAATATGATTTATTTATTATTACTAATTAGGTATAATAGTATTATGTTGTCTTTAAATATTTTTATTCAATAGTTCACAAACTTTTTTATAAATTGCATCTCTTGTCATAAATTTGTATCCCATCTTCTTATAATCTTTGTTCCATTTCTTATTAAATTTAATAGTTTTTTCAGCACTACAATCTAAAGTTATATGTTTAACAATATCAATAAATTTATCATTATCTTTGATAATATTATCTTTGAAATGTTTGTAAATATCAGGTAAAAATTTTTTAATAAATCTTTCACATTTTTGTTGAACAACAACTTTATCACTAATTTTTATATAAAATTTGTAATTAGTTGTTAGATATATATATGATATTTTATCTGGTAGATCAATATTGACTTCATTAATATTTAATCCAACAAGTACCAATGGTTTCTTCTGTTTCTTTATAAAATTATTAATATATTCTTGATATTTTTCTTTTTCAAAATTCTTATGTGTTTTGTAATTTTTATTGATAAAATATTGTTTCAAATCATCAAGATCTTTTACAACTATTTTTTTACCAAAAGTTTTTTTCAATCTTTTTCCAATATATGTTTTACCAGATCCAGATGGACCACTAATATGAATTATCATATAGTATACATAATATTTACATAAATATTTTATTCTTGAGTAAAAATATTTAAAGACTATGTAATAATAGTATTCATATTAATATATACAGATCTTGTTGGACATTTCCACATCTTTCTGTGTCTCTTTAATTTTATTGTCTGGTAATAGGACAGTAAAATATTATTAAATGTAAAGCATTCAATAATACTTTTTAGTAAAAATATTCTATCTTTTATGAAGTGGAAATGGTCCTGAACTTCCTTTTTTCTTTGCTTCATCTATCATTTTCTCAATTTTGTCAGTTTCATAATAGCACCAGCATCTATCCTTGTAAGGAATGCTTTTAAACAGGTTTTCTAAGTGCAATCCACAACCTGCCCAATTCTTCTTTTCACATTTATCACATTTTTTTACAAAACACATTATACTTTTTAGAAAAAAAGTATTGTCAAAAAAAAACGTACTTTTTTAGAAAAAAAGTATTGTCAACTAACTGAAGGTTAGTTGCACCGAAGCATGAAATGCGACGGTGTCAAAAAAAACGTACTCTTTTAGAAAAAAAGTGAATTTAAGCGTAGGGTTCAAAAGGGTAGCGGAGCTATTGTCGGAGGCAATGCAATCTCGCAAAGCGATCCGGCGAAGCCTGACCCTTTAATATTCCAGCAAAACTTCATCATCAATTTCACAATTAATAAATTTCAAACCGGTAGCTTTGTCTTCTGTTCCTAAATCTTTTGGTCTAGCTATGGTCCAATCTGTTTCTTTATCTAATAAACCAAGTTGAACCATAACGAATGTTACTAAAGCGGAGCAATAGAATGTTTTCTTTCTGCGAACAGATCCGACATGCCATTGGAATAATGCTTTAATCCAATCTGTAATAATAAAATCGTAAGGTCTATTATGAGCAACAGATTGAGCTTTTACGAGATTTTCAGTGAATGATTCATCTCTTTCACATTTAATCTTTCTATAAAACAATTTGTTACCTGCATTTTTATTTTGTTCAAGAACTGTTCTAAGAGAAACAAGTTCTACACCAACTTTTATCTCACCATCTTCCGCATCTTTGAACATCTCCCAGTTAGATTCTAACATGAAGTATCCTTTGAGATCTGGTCGCTAACTTGGATCTTTGATTATAATTGCAGAGTGAGTATATTTACTTCTAGTTAGGAAACCAATAACGGCATCCATTGTATCGAATATAATATCAGTCCACTTTTTCACCTCATAATGGTGGTCAAAAAGAAGAATATCGCCTGATTGAAAATCATGTTCTTCAACTAGTTTATCAAACCAATCTTGTTCTGTAGTCATTTTTATATTATAAGAGATATTTTTATAATTATTTTATTGAAAGTAATAGAGATGTTTCAATATATTCTTGTTTTTCAAAATATGATTTTAATTTTTCGTTAGTTATATCTTTATCTTTTAAATTACTTAAATGATTTGTATTTTCTTCAAAAGGATTGTGATCCTTATATTTCAAATCAAATATATTATATCCATATTTTTTCATTAGTTTAAGTAAAAATATTCCACCCTTTTTGGTTTTGTTAAAGTTTAGAAAAATATAATCTATATTTTTTTGTTTTAACTGTTTTTTTAATAAATTTACTGCACCAATTTCATTACCATTTAAAGATATTTTTAAACACCTAATTTTATCTAAATTTTCAAATATATCTTTATTAGTTGCACTATCAAGAACAGTATTAACTATTTTTATATTTTTTATGTTATTTTCTTGAATTGTATTTTTTAAAAGTCTTAAATAACATTCACTTTTATCAATTGCTAAAACATTGTTATTATATGCAGATCCTATTAAAGAATAATATCCTATATGACAACCCATATCAATAAATGTGTGTTGTCCATCTTTTAATATTTCTATTAAAAGTTCTGTTTGAAATTTGTACCAACAATGTTTTTTTATAATACAATTTGAAATAATATCTAATCCTTCTTTTTGAATATTTTGATCCTTATAATAATCATAATTGAAAACATTTAATTTAAATTTTTTATTATTAATATCTAAATTAACTAATAAGTAATTAATCATTATTTATTATAATAGTAAATAAATTATCATAAAAACGAATACTTTAATTATATTCCATTATTTCCTCCAGCTCATCATCATCTAATTCATCATTTGGAGGATCAACATGTAGACAATATGGTGGATAATGCTTACCTTTATCATCTGGATTATATAGAGATTTATCAAAATATAACTCTTTTGGTATTTTATTACCCATATTATGTGGAAGTGAAGTTGTCCAGAGATTATTTGTTAGAACACATTCATGAGTTTCAAATTGAATATGATGTAACCCATCAGTTTCTAATCTTTTAACATAAATTTTGTCAAAGAAATTATTTTTAACAAATTCTAAACAATTCAAATATTTCCCTTGATAATAAACTGGATGTCCTTTAGTTATCATTAAATCCTGATTTGGAATATTTTCTCCTAGAGAACCTTTTTCGAATACAACAAAGTCCTTTAATTTACAACCATTACTTAAAACTCTAACAACTTTTTTGAAACCATTTCTGGTTTTAACTAACATACCTCTTTTAATATCTTTAATACACATTGGTCCAATTTCAGTTTCTAAAATTGTTTGGGAATGATAGCAATTGGAATCTGCAAAAAAAGTATAAAGATAATCATTATCATTTAATGTTGGTTCAGGGTCAATACCTATCCATAATCCACCGTTGGAGTTTGATGCATAATAAGTTGCAATAGAAGTACCATTAATAATAGCTATTGTTTCTTTATTAAAACCTGGGGCTCCTGGGTCAGAAGAAGTTGATCCAGATACTCTGACCCTTGCATTACCTACAGTACCTAGTAATTGACTCTTAATAGTAATTGGTTCACCCATTGGAATAAATCCTGGGTCAGCAGCTGTATAAATAGGACCTCCAGCATCATCATTTTCATTATATAAAATATTTGAAATAAATTGATTTGAAACAAAATTATTTGATAAATCATCCCACGCTTCATATGTAATCCCTGTATATTGTCTATCATCTGTGTTTATTGTAATTATGTTTGTAGGATTATTATTAACTGTAAAACCTCCTACCAAAGTTCCACCAGAACTATCAATAAATAGTTGTCCTGAACCTCCAACGATTCCAAAAGGTGGATTTGGAATATTCTGAGTATTAAAACTTCCAGATAGATCATAAAAAAATCCATTATCCTGTCCACCAAATTTATTTGAAATATTATAAGTAAATTTTCCTGTTCCAATAATTTCATTATTTGAAGTTCCGTTGTTATAAAAGGTTGTTTTTTTAAAAATAGCATCTCTTCCTTGAGCTAATCTTAATGTGGGTTCAGTATTAGTTGATAAAGTCCCTGATAATAACTTATTTCCAGACAAATCATTCCAACTTATATCTGTTATTACAATAGTATTTCGGTATGTTGCCATATATACTATTATAAATAAAAATAATCAAAGTTATATCTATCTATTTGCACAATATTGACGAATTTGTTCATCATATTCATTTGAAAGTTTTATTTTCATATAATCTTTATATGGATCTTTCCCTTCAACGCATTTTCCACACCAACATTTTGATTTATTCATAAACTTTTTGAATACTCTGAAAGGAACATCTTCAGTAAGTTCTTTACCAAATGAATTATAGTATTTTTTTAACTGTAAATGAGACATATCTTTGGTTTTCATTCTCATTTCCAAACATCTTTTATTATTATTCCAAAAAAAAGTTTCATACATATATTCTATCTCACAATAATAAAAGTCGCTTTCAGTATTGTCACAATATAAACACCAACATTTTCCACCAGTCTTCTCTCGTCTTATTTGAATTAACTTTTCAAAGTTATCTAATGTGATATGCTCTTTAAGTGTATTATCGTTCGACTTGTAGACTATTGATAAATTATTAGATATATCTCGACATGTGTAACATCCTGGAAGGAAACAGTTAAGATAATCATCCATATCTTGTATATCACCTTCATCTTTCCACTTTTTACATTTTCTGCACCAACAACCTTCATTGTTCATGTATTTCAGAAAGTTCAAACGAGATATGTGATAATTACTCTCAATGTGCTCTTTGTAATACCATTCAAATGAATTGTTATTATTCTTTAATAGTTCACAACATTCATATTTCTTGTCTAACATAATCTGTTTCATAACGTTCAGATCATTATTGTTGTCATATTGCTTAATATCATTTCTGATAGAATCCATTAATTCTGGATTATTCTTAGCTTCTTCAAAAATAGATTTCCACTGTGCTAACATGATATTATGTAATGTCTATTCCCTTTTAATTATAAAAAAAATCACTTTTTTTAATCTGTAATAATATTTTTCTCAAGAAGGTTGATTTGGTGGTTTGGACTCTCTGCTTTTTTCATTTAACTGTTTTTTTAGTTCATCAATTGTATCAATTAGTTTGTTGTAATTTGAAACCATTTCTGAAAATTCTTCACCATAATAAGATGGATGTGGTTCACTACATGAATCATCATCATCACATAAATTCATATTGCGATTTGCATGACGTATCGCATCCGAAATAAACCTATTACAAAAATCACGTTCTCCTTTCCATTCTTTACGAAACTTTTCATACTCTTCGTTATTCATATTTGAATATATATATGTATATTTTTATGAAAAATTAATAAAATCATTTTTTTTATAATTATTGTAGTAATCGTTATTGATTATTATAATAATGAGAATCCATACATGACCAAGATAATCAGTTATTAGTATATCCGCATTAGGAGATACCATAAAAACGAATATAATTATACATGACACAAACCAAAAATACAAAAAAATGCTTTATAGATTAAGTGATTATGTTCCTTGCTTAAGGGGCGTATATATGGTTTGTCAAATGTACATCAAGCCATATTTCAACTGTCAAATATCACAATCTAATGAATCCAAAATTATGTCATTAAAGTGACGTAACTACTGTTACATACTATATCAGAGAAAAAAATTTATCTAACTATACTTTATAAATTATGCAAGAATACATTCTGATTTGTATTATGGTTATAGTCCTCGTTAGCGTTATCCTGTATGGACAACGAACAAATAGAAAAATGATTGATGACACATTCGGCGTTTACTGTCCAGATTGCAATAGAAACAATTGGATGGGAGAACGTGACTGCTACAACTGCACAAACTGTGGCTGGTGTATAGATCCAAACGGTAATGGATCTTGTGGAATAGGAAGTGCAAGTGGACCAATGTTCAAAGATTGCAGAAGTTGGTTCTATAATGGACAATGTGTATGGGGACCAGATTGTGGTTACGTTGGACCAATATATTATAACAACTACTATTGGGACAGACCATGGTACAACAATTGGTGGTACTGGGGATGGGGTGGACCAAGAAGACACTACCGTAGAGCCCGTCCATGGAGAAGAGCTTTAACTGGAAGAAAGATGAATAGAGTAGCGTTGAGAAGAAATAGAAGAATGTCTGGAGGTAGAAGACGCGGAGGTAGACGTAGAAGAAGATAAATAAAAAAATTGAATAAATTTTATCTTGATTATATAAATATAAAACTATTGTCATGAGTTCAACAGAGTATGAATTTAAATTTGAATTACCTTGGGAATCTTTACTAAAAGATGATACTCCAAAAGAAGATCCTGAACCAGTTCCCTTTTATCCTCCATGGGAACAACCCGGAAGAAATTATGAGTTAGAGAAGGATATTTATGATTGGACGCAATTGTATGAAGATAGCGTTTCAGATCCTGATCACGCTGATGATACATTTGAGTATTACAAAAATCGTGGATGTTCCTTAACAGATTTTTTAGAAGAGTTTGATATTTGTAAAATTAAGAAACGTAAAACTAAAACACTTCTTAATGAATACGATGAAGAATGCGATTTAATCGAAAAGAACAGAGATAAATTTCATCAACTAAAGAACGAAGTCAAAAAAGGAAAAATTCTCAAAGGAAAAGAAAAAAAACTGTTCGGTTCATATCTTAGATGGCGATTCAATGTACAACGTATACGGTATTACAATGATTTTTATCTTGATGGGTTATATAACTTAAGAAAAGTAGAATATTAATTGAATATCTTATATTTTATAAAATACTTAAAAACATAATATATAGTAATATATTTGAGTACCAATATTTTGGATGCCCGAGAGGTCGAAGGGGATGCGTTTAGGTCGCATTTGCATATGCACACGTGGGTTCGAATCCCACTCCAAAAATTCTTAACAAAAATACTTTTTATAATGAATTTCATTATAAAATGTGAATTTAAGCATAGGATCTATGCAAAAAAAATGATTTTTTTATGTAAAGAAATAAAACATCTTGGTATTTACCATGGATCAAGATAGAAGATTAAAACAAGATATTTACTTTTGTTCATATACGAAAGTATTTAATGATAGGAAGCATGTTCCACATATTGAACGTCATATTTATGAAGTGTATAATAAACTTTTTGGTTTTGAACATCCAAAAGAATCATTGGAATGTGATTACGAGATGAGTGAACGTTTTGATAGGTTTCCTATTATAACTTTCACTGACAAGATAATGAATTTTTTGCCAATTAAACATGATAATCCTGAAAAGAAATTTATCACCGTTTACAAACTCAAAAAGGGTTCTCAAATTCCAGAGGGATTCTCCGTTAAATTTGATGAATATTTGCATGTTAATATATATCCAACTGAGAAAGTAAAATGTAAATATTATTTTTTTTTTCGTAACAACACATATATTAGAAATAACTGTATAACTTTTAATGACATAACAGATCTCGATTGGGAGTTGCATGGATATATCGATATACAAAAAATAACCGACTGTGCAGAGTGGTTTATTGAAAAACACAAAGACGATATGCATCAAGGAAAAGGATTTGAAACAAATTTTATGGAGTATATCGAGAGTGTATACGATATTTCAGATGATGTGGTTAACTGTATAGATGCAATGTTCTTTCCATTCTTAACAAAGATCGAGAATGTTGATCACAAATTTGTGTATAAATTCCTGTACAAAATTTTCTTGGATTATATTGGTTATTGTGATTTCTTCGATATGAATGCTGATTGGGAAATCGGCACCATGATGATATCTACTGAAGAGGAAATAAATAAGCTTACACAAAAATAAATTTAAAAAAAAAATGTAATATTCATTTAATTATGGTTAAAAAAGAAATTATTCGTTCAGTTTGTGAAAAATACGAAGGAGATATTTATAAAATTATAAAGCGTATAGAAGAAGTCGACAAATCGTATGAACTTGTGTTCTTCAATTATGGTTAAAATTACGGAGGTGATTATTGTTTTATTGTATTTTCAGAAGAAATAACAGAGATACATGTATAGATTTTAGATAAATAATAAGAAATCAACATTATTATATAAGGAAAATTATATAACAATGAGGGATTGCATTTGTGGAACATGTATGTCCAAAATACCAAAATCAGCACCATCAACAAGAGGTTTAGAAACAAATTCCAGATCAGCTATATCTCTTCAACTTCCAACAATAGGTTTAGGTTCTGTTACAAATGTGACCAGAACTATTATATGGGGTGGAAGAAAGTGGAATTTCAGTGGAATGAGTTCAGATCCAAGTGGAAACGGCAAGATAGGGTACAGTATCAACGGTTCGCTTAAAAGATTCGAATCAGTTTATGGAGGATCGGCTCAGTATAATGATCCTACTGTCGCGGAAAGAACAATGATTGCCAATGTAATGTCTGGTATATCAGAGTTCCTTCCAATCGAGTTTGAGTACAAAGCAGATTTCAACGATTCTATAATAGATGTTAATCTAGCAAACTCACTATTCTGGTCATATCAAGGTTTTAGTCCAAATGTAGTTGGTATAGGATTGCCACCTGGCGAGTATAGTGATTGGACATATGATCCAGTAAATCCAGTTAAGACCAGTATATATTCAGATGGTTGTTTGTACATGAATACAAACTATGCTCATGCAGGACACACAAATCCTGGTTCATGGTACTACTCTGTTCTATTACACGAGATAGGTCATGCAATGGGACTTGCTCATCCGTTTGATAATGGAGGTGTTAGTACAATAATGCCTGGTACTAGTGGAAGACCAGCATATCCAGGAAAATATAGACAGAACGATTTCATATACACTGTTATGACATATCGTTTGGATGAGAGTGTATATGGAAGTGGTGGTATAACAAGTTATGGTTATAATGAAAATTATGGAACAATAGATGTTGCTGCGTTACAATGGTTGTATGGAAGGGCTGATTCATCTGGAAATAAAACATTTGAATTGAATCCAGTATCTACACGTACATGGAAAGCATTATATGACAGTAGCGGTAACAACACTATAGATGCAAGTGGATCGAGTGTTGCAGTCATAATAGATACGAGAAGAGCAAATTTGAGTGCGAAAAGCACAAAGGCTGGAGGATATGTTTCGACTAGACGTAGTAATCTCAAAGCAGGATTCTTGTTATCAAATCCTACATACATTAAGAATATTGTGGGGTCGAATTATAATGATCTTATAAATAGTGGATGGTACACAAACACAATTGATACTGGTGCAGGAAATAACACTGTTAATGCATTCCCAAATACAACCGTTACATGTGGTTCTGGAAGTAACACTGTTAATGTTCATGGATTCAATGTGGATATTAGTAGTGCAACTTTTGCAAATGTTCACAAAAGAAAACGTGCTTACAAAGCGATTATAGTTAACAGAATAAATAAAACTGTTTCACTTCGAAGGAGAAGAACTGGAGCAGTTGTTGGTACATTTAGGAATATTAGTAGTATAAAATTCAAAAGACGTAGAAAAACTACCATGGCAAGATTGTACAGGATTATGCGGAGAAGAAGGAGAACTGTTATGAATGTTAAGAGATTTGTTTAATTTAAGATTTATACTTAAACATAAATATCTAAATGAAATTAGTGTAAATTCTTTGTAAATTATTTTACAAAGAACAAGTTATAAAAATATCTGGTGTGGGATTCGAACCCACGAGTGCATGCACACTACGACCTTAACGTAGCCCCTTAGACCGCTCGGGCAACCAGATTTGACTAATACAAACATATTTATAATCATATCTTTAAATATTTTTAAGCACAAAATTAAAAATATTTAAAATGAAATTAATATCTGTATGTAGGTTAGTATGTTCTATGATGACCTCTTTATAAACAGATGCGGTGAGTGTACAGATAGTTGTATGATAACTACAAAATTTATTGGTGAGATAGAACCTAATAAATTTTATAAAATAGATCTAGGTGGAGGATTGCTATTGGAAAATCGGGAAACATTCTTTGTAAAGAGACCCAAAAGATGTGTTGTTAATGGTGATTGGAACGGTTGTATCCAAGATGTTGTTGAAACTGCTGATTCCAATATTTTGGGGACTTCATGCAAATTTGTATTGAAAGATGATGAGATTAATATACCGGTTATAACAAAATACGATCTTGAATATTATGGAGTCGAACTTTACGATATTGGTGATGTTTTCCAATTCAAAGCTAACACTAAGCTCCCATTCTTTGAAATGTATATTGGTAAAAACTATGTAGATGAATTTATTATGAAGAAGGCTGGTGGTGTTTTTATAGAGAAACATGATAGACCTCACTATCATATACCATTGGATGAAGAAGCAGGAGGACATGTTGTTATAGGTAAAGTTGCAAGTGATGGGGTGTTGATATTATCTGCTTTCAGGATACCTTATGGGTCAGCATTGTACATGCCAGCAAATGTTATACATAACGACTGTTTTCTGACTGGGCGTTATGGAGTTGTTTACTCTAAAACAGATAATTATTTGACAACACTCATGGTTAATAGAGATGGTAAGCCTGTGAAAGTTAACATTGTATCTTAGTCGTTTTACGTTATGATGATTAATTAAAAAATATGGTTTTTAATTAATGACACGTTTTGGAACAAAGTATGGTGGATGGGTTCTACCTGAAGATTGTGATTTAAATGAGAATAGTATCGTATACTCTGCTGGTGTTGGTGAGGATATATCTTTTGATATAAGTATTCAATCCAAATATGGATGTAATATATATTTAATAGATCCAACCAAGAAAGCAATTAAACATTTCGAAGAGTGTAAAGAGTATTTTAACAACAGAGAAGTCGAATTCACTGGGGGAATTCAGAGCGATTATTACGAATGCATATCATCAGATAATCCAAATATTAACAAATTCACATATATTGAAAAAGGATTATGGAATGAAGAGAGCGAACTCAAATTTTATAAACAAACAAATAAAAATTATGTATCACAATCCCTAATTGACGGAATGTTCTCAAAAGATTACGAAATAGTCAATACAACAACTATTGATAAATTAATGAAACAGTTCGGACATAATAGAATAGATCTTTTGAAATTAGATATAGAAGGTGCAGAGATTACAGTTCTCGAACAAATGTTGGATAATGAGATTTATCCAAAATATCTATGTATTGAATTCGATCTATATCTGAAAAATAAGGACACTAACGGTTCAACTCTATCACTTATGAACAGATTACGTACAGTCGGTTACGATATATTCACAAATGATAATATGAATATAACATTCTGCAAAAAAAGAACTCCATCATCTTTCTGCACAATGTGTACAATTAAATGTGGACAAGAATTAGTCGGATTCTTACTATCCCTATCTCTATTCCACACAGATGCCAATGTTTATATAGTTGCAGACAAGCAAACGAAAGAGAAGATAGAGTCTATGACCCCACAACCAAAACTCAATATCAAATGGTTAGTATCTTTAGATAAATACAGTGATCTTGACAGATCCCAAATGGTTGAGATGGGCTTATGGGATGAATTTCAAATGGCAAAAGCAGATGTCATATCTTTCGCTCTTCAAGAAGCCCCAGATACACTCTTCTTAGACAGTGACACAATCATACTGGATAAACTGTTTGTTGAAGGTGGTGAGGGTTGTGAATTGGGTGTATCTCCACAATTTATAAAACAAAAGAATATTGATGAAACTGGTTATTACAATGGTGGTATGTTGTGGACAAATAATGATTCTCTTCCTGGAAAATGGTGCGAATTCACAAAGACATCCAGATATCACGACCAAGCTTCCATAGAGGATCTTGTGAAAGTGTATCCATATTTTGAGTTTGGTGAGAATTACAATTTACAAACATGGAGATTCATATTAGGGTTGGAGAGTGGCGATAAGATAGCATCATATGTTAATATCAAAAATGGGAAATTATATTATAAGGATAGACCATTGAAGTTTATTCACACTCATTTCAATTCTCCGCGATTTCAACCAATTAACAACTTTTTTATTCAGAATATGATGGCAGCTAGGATGTATCGTGAATTGGCGATTATTTATAGAGTTATTAATGACAAATGGATCTTACAAATTCCCAAACAACCATTTCCCAGTGGAGGTATGTGGAATCATAAGAATGACAGTTACCGTGAATTAGCTGTTCTATTGAAAGTGAAAAATAAAGATGTCGATATTGAATTGAGTGACAAATCTGGTCACTGTTGGCTGAAACCGAACATTTTAACTTATGACAGACCAACACTACAATGGTGTAACAATGAGATTCTCAGATCATCCTTATTCCTCCTCGGGAATGGAGATATGAAAGTTGAAGGAGTGGAATTGAAGAAACATGGATTGAATGTGAAACCATGGATATTCTGGGGAAGAAGACCAATGATTTTAGAAAGAACATTGCAGAAACATGGTGTATTGAAATGGAGTGAGAGGGATATTGGAACTGTTTTCATAGGTAATTTTGAGAACTCTGTTCAAGAGAAGTTTAGAACAAGTTGTGGCAATTGGTCCGATGTTATAGATTTTTATCATTGTACCAAAGGGAATAAACATAAATTTTCACAAGAAGAGTATTTAATGAAATTGAGAAGTGCAAAGTTTGGATTGTGTTTGCGAGGATATGGTAGTAAGTGTCATAGAGAAGTTGAACTTATGGCTTTCGGAACTGTTCCAATTGTTACTCCAGAAGTCTCTATAGATTCTTATGCAGACAAACTTATTGAAGGTGTTCATTATATTAAGGCAAGGGATGTAGAGGAATTGAAGAGTATAGTGGTTGCAATTGATGAGAAGAAGTGGACAAAGATGTCAAAGGCATGTTATGATTGGTATCAAAGAAATATTCACAGTGATAATTGTTGGAACACAATGATAACCAATTTATTATATTATAAATGAAATGTTTACTCAATATCAGCAACGAATTTTTGAAGCCTTTTCACATACTTGATATACTTTATACAATTCTGACCTTGTGTCTT